>SXGS01505806.1_pt1 | contig 14735 bp, 14 predicted proteins | sample 3174681 | NCBI WGS metagenome assembly SXGS01 (sample SAMN11356861, study PRJNA531348) | freshwater metagenome | isolation source: freshwater sample F1-80 | place: China: Fuxian Lake, Yuxi | collected 2017-12-25
CACCGTGCCAATTACAAGCAATCAAGGCATCCGCAATTTTCGCCAAGGGATTTCCAAAAATAACAATCGATAGCTTGCCTCCGCTGCTTAAAGAATCATCAAAGTCTAAGAAGATGATCAAAAAGCACTCAAGAGCCGGAAAACTAGCAATCGGGATCAGAACAAGGGCAGGTTGAGATGCTACGCCTGGGCGGAACAAAACGCGATACGAGGAAGCAATCACGTTGCTCAAGATGTCCTATCCGCGAGGACGTGTATCCCCATGAGGACCAGGGAGCCTTTTCGACATTTTATTGTCGGACAACAATAAGGTCTAGATATGATCAGCCGTCAGAGGGACCACATAAGTGACCGACATTTACATCCGACCGAAAGTGCAGACCGACTTGCTTAAGGGGGGAGCCTAAGAGTGTTGCTGCTCGACCTTCCACTCCTCAAGAACTTGGCAACGAACGTTCGGGCAAGACCAGGTCATTTATCAGCACTCCTTCTAGGGAACAGAAAACGCGTGCGGTTCGCCGATATTCGGCAAGGGGCTGAGAGCTGATAGGGCCGCGCGACACTATCTGACCCATTCCGATGGATTGAATAACCTACATTCTCGCATTAATAATACCATCTAAAGGGTCAATTAATGCAACTCACGCTGCAAACTCATTTTGATGGCGAGTGGCACTCCGCCGCAACGCTAGAGCTCAAGGACGACACGGCCGGCTTCAAGGGCGCGTCGATTGTCGATTATGATCTCGACTACTTCATCGCGGTCGCGTCGGCGGAATTCACGGTCGGGAAACAGGTCACGGACCATCGCGCCTTGTCTGTCGGTTATCCCGTCGATCTCGAAAATCGATACAGTCGCACCTGGCCACCTTTCCTATTGGATCTTATGCCCCAGGGGCATGCAAGGCGACAACTTGTCGATTACCTTAGCCTGCCTGAAAGCTCTCGCGCTTCCGATTTGCCCTTGCTTTTGCGATCGGCAACAGGCGGCATAGGCAATATCAGGATCAAGGAAGCGTCGGACGCCGAAGCGGAGCGGTTGCGGGGTGTCGAACGGCAAGGGGTGACAGAAGCGGACATTCTTTCGCGGTCTGATCGCTTCATGGAAGTCGCTGATCGTTTTGGAATACTCGCTTCAGGCTCGAGCGGCCTGCAAGGCGAGTGGCCGAAGGTCGCGATGACCCAGGCGAATGACGGCCTCTTTTATCCCGACAGCTTCGTGGCCGATGACGAGGCCGTGCGCCATGTCATCGTCAAGCTGCTCCGCAGCAACGAGCCTGTAGACCGCCTGATCCTCGAAGGCGAAGCCCTCTATTCGCGGATCGCGCAAGACATCGGCCTTCATGTCAGCGAACCGTCGACCTATGCTGGGGGCGTCCTGATCATTCCCCGTTTCGACCGGAAGAAGCAGGAGGGTGGCGGAACCATTCGTCTGGGCCAGGAAAGTCTTGTGTCAGCGATCGGCGTTGCCGATTTCGGCCATGTCGGCACGCATGAGGCCTATATCGATGTTCTCAGCCGATATTCTGCCAATCCCTTCGCGGATATTGTCGAATACCTGAAGCGCGATATCGCCAATCTGGCGCTCGGCAATCCCGACAATCATGGCCGCAATTCCGCTCTCAGCAAGCTTGAGGATGGTAGAATACGCCTTTCTCCCCTTTTTGATTTCGCGCCCATGCGGCTCGCCAAAGAGGGAATCGTCCGTTCCACGCGATGGGCGATGATGCGAGATCTCGGCCTTGATCATTTTCCGGATTGGAAGCGCGTTTGTCTCGGACTCGTATCGGACCGAGAAGAGCAAGAAGCACTCGCGCGCGCGCTATCAGAGTTTGCCGAACGTCTGCAGCAGGCCCCAACGAGGGCGAAAAACATGCGCGCTGCGCCTGAGATACTCGATCATGCAATGGGACGCTGTACAGCCATCGCAAGCAGCGTCCTGGACGCTTGTCAGTCATGGTGAAGGGTTAGGTATGGCAAGGTGGAAGAAGCCTTCGAAGGAAGCGATACTTGAAAATCGCCGGGCACTGGCTGAGCGCGCTCGAGCCGGCGATCTCAGACTGCCCGGTGCAGTTGTCGAAATCCGCAAGGGTATCGGCATGACCCAGGAAGAATTCGCCAACATGCTATCGCTCACCAGACGCCAGGTGGCTGAGATGGAGGCCGGTACGGCAAACCCAACGCTTGAAACGCTCGACAGAATTGCCCGCCTGTTCGGTCTGAGCGTCGGACTTGTACCAAAGGCGCGTGAGGTCAATCGGCTCTCGTAACCTGCAGCGGACCAGCTTGAGGTGACACGCTTCCGACAGGCAAGCGTTAAGGTCGCTCAAGGGCTGAAGGCTCGTATGCGGTCTATTGTTGTCCTGACCGGGCGCCAGACAGGCATGGCTGTCAGATGTTGACCCACCAACGGACTGGCTGGAGGGACTGGCCCCCAAGGCGGGGCATCGTCCAGGCTTACTGAGCCGACAGTTTCGACAATGAGAGCATGGTCATGACGATTTAAGACCATCTTTCGACGGCTTGGTGCCGGACACAAACAAGCTGGCCATCATTAGGGACAAAGGGTACCGCACTACGTGCGCACGTCGAGCAGAAGTGCGTCAGCGGTTTTGCCTCCGGGCTTTGATGAATCGGGGAGATGGAGCAGTTGCGGTGATCTGGTTTTCACAGAAACTGAACTGGTCAAAATCCTAGTCACCTCGCTCCCCGCCCTCCTGCAAATAGCAACGCACCCCTTTGCTGCGACGATTCCTGACCATCCGCCTGAAATCGAGCGCCTCGAACACCGAGTAGTCCACATCGGATCTCATCTGCAGACGGGCAAGAGCCACCGCTGATGCCTCGTTAAGTGACTTCAAGCCGTAATGTGCGTTGACGTCAGCCCCGACCGAATGGCCAACCTGGATCCTGCCTGCTCGCAGACTAACCTGATGATCACGCAAATCATCGATGTATTGAGCACGCAGAGAATGAAAGACCTCGCCGCAGCCGGGCGCAATCCCCGCCTTCTTGAACAGGCGCTGCATATATTGAGAGGCGCTCTTGGAAGGATCGGCAAGGCGCATCAGATCCGGGAACAGAAACTGATTGCCGCGGCTCAAGGCCCAGTCAATGAAACCGATGCGATGGAAAAACTCGTGCAGCACGAAAAAGCTCAGGCTCGCTTTCGTTTTCAGAGGAACCCGACGCGCCCGCCCCTCGATTTCAACGATGCTCGTCGGTTGCACGACCCAGACATTGTCGAATTTTTCAATGATATCGACCCCCCTGAGATAGATCAGAGCCGAAAGCCGCCGGCCCGTCAGATGCGCCAACAGCGGCAGCATGGCTGCATCCATGTGGCCCGTACCAACGCCGATACGGAACAAGGTCGTCAGCTGTCTTGCATTGAGTGATGCGGTCTGTCGCGATGGAGCAAGACTTGATGGATAGCGCAAGGACACATCCTGGAAGGGATCCCGATACGAATGGGACGTCATCCCCGATCGCATTGCTGCTCGAACTGCTGCCACATAGCCGTCCTTGACTGATTTTTCAGCCAAAGGCCGATGACCAAGCCGCCTTGCCTCGCCAATCACCTCCCAGGCGGAGCCTCGGCTGCGCAGGATCGCTCTGGCTGGCCAGTCGGCCATCAGGAGAATAAAGGCCTGCAGATCGGCGGGTTCGTAGCGGTCGACCGGATGGTCCCCGATCAGGTCCAGAAAGACCGAAATTCTTGAGCTCGCGCTTTGGACATCCTTCATATTGCCAGGCGTGACCATGGCGCGAAGTTTCAGATAGTCGGCAGCGATAATGCTGAACCTTGGCAACTTCGACCTCTTGCGTAAGACTGCCCTACGATCCTGCAGATAGGCCGGAACTGTATCGCCAAGCAGCCCGTCAGGATCCGGCGGCGGCGGCAGATGCCCGCCTCGCTTGAATGCGGCCCCCCTTTTCTTCCCCGGTAGTCGCTCGGCAGAATTGTCTGGGAGGACTGGGGTTGCAGCTCCAGATTGGCAGAGCTTCCCCCGCAGATTTGGCGGGCAAACCTCTGCCAATTTGCCCTCGGCCTTCTGCCTGACGCGCTCAGCCGCCTCCATCAAGAACGCGTCAACCGCCAGCTGGGCTGCAAGTTTGATCCTTTCCTCAAGATCAGGCTGCAGCAACGGAAGAGGCTTTTCACCTGTGTCGCGCGCAGGAAGCGGTTGGCCGGCCGCGATGAGAGCAAGATCATCCTTCAGGCGATTTTTGATGTCGGTCGCAATAGGCGCACCGGCTTCAATGCCTACCTCCATTGGCTCTGCTTCAGGCCTCGCCGGAGGGTTCTTGCCACTGCGCCAAGCTTGTGAGATCGCGGCATTGAAGTGCAGTCGCGCTCTGACGGCCAAGGCGTCAGTCAGCCAACGCGCCTCTGCAAGCCTTCGTGTTCGAAGACTAATCCGGATGAGCGGCCGCTGCGGGTCAAGCTTTGACGGAAGCCTGATCTGAAACATGTAGGAGGAGGATGTTTGCGTAAGATAGCGGCCGGGACGGTTTGCTGACATCTGGCTCCATCGCTCTGCGGGTTGCTTACTTTTGCGATGCTGCATGATCTATGTGGGGCGAGATTGGTTGGGGTCCCGGCTTGCCGAATGCTCGGCCCATCGAATGCTGGGCTGGTCGACTGCTGGGCCGACGCCAGTATCGGGCTTGAATGGCAAGGCGCATAGATTGGAAACCTGCAGGATTGATAACAGCAACCAATAAGCGCGGAGTTCACATCAGGGCTTTCTTCCCAAATGCGCGATGCCGTTCAGTGTCTTCAACTGCGGTCTGCAGACCGCAATCTCAGCCTGCCACCTCGACCGGGGGCCGTGAGATCTTGCGACCGCGCGGCAACTCGTGAAACCTGAATGGAGGAGCCCGTTTGACCGTCGGCATCAGCAGTTCTTTTTGATGTCAAAAACAACATCAAATCTTGGTAGCGATGCAGAAATCAACATCAACGAAATACGAAACGGCGGAGATCGCTGTCCGACTGCGCGAGCCCAGAGAAGCAAAAACGCTCAGCCAACGCGAGCTGAGCCAGTTGACGGGCGTTCCGCAGGCGCAGATTTCCGGGATTATGTAGCAAATGCCACCAAGGGGACACGATCAGCTTTAAGGTCCGCCAGCCCAGAACGAAAAAGCTTTCCGTAACCCCGACCAGTGTTCATCGCTCAACGCTGGGAATGCTGTTTGGGGCGCTATCGAGATCGTGGTTTACTGACCGGCTCGCCTATGATCGCTACGCATGGTTACCGGCCACGGCGGCACGCCGAACAACGGCGTCCTAGCTCGACCAAAGCTTGGCGCGCAGAGCCTCAGCGAGTTCAGAATGTTTGCTTGGATTTGAGGACCTGAGCTTTTCCAGGTTTAAGAGCTTCCACTTCACCGAGGGAAATTCGGAATAGTCCCAGGCACTCCAATCGGGCGACAGCTCTTTGACGCCCATCAGGAATTGGCGCTCGCTCTCGGAAAGACCGTCGTTGACCTCTTTCACCAGCCTTTCGCGGACGGCCTCGTAGTCGGCGTATGTGAACTCCTCCGCGGTCATTCCAGCGAACTGGTTCGCCATAGCCTGGCGCTGATCTTGGAAGTTCGGCTTCAACACCTCGTTCATCGGTCGGTCGCTACCTAACAGGCAGTAGATGAAGCCGGCGCGGATTGCTTGCGAAAAACCTTCCGTCGCGAGCATATATCGTACATCGAAAAGATCGCGCGGATGTTGCCTGTCGAGCGCTGCACAGATTTTTCCGCCATAAAGCTGGGAAAGCGGAACGATCGGAAACTCAACGAAAACATCGAATTCTTCCTGCGCGTTGTCGCACAGAGCCATCATCACTGGCTTGTCGATTACCCCTCGTCCGACGAGATTGACCTCCAGTTTGATTTCCACGCCGCGGCGAGAAACCTGAAGCTTGCAGACGTCCTTCTTGTGAACGAACTGGATGGCGTCTTTTCGATCAGTCAGACGATCGCCGATGCGGGCAAGAGCTGCATTGATTGCGTCGATCGTGGCCTTGCGGTCGGCGATCTCGATGTAGGTGAGATCGATATCCACCGAAAGTCGCGGCATATTCCGGACAAACAGGTTGATTGCCGTGCCGCCATGCATCGCGAAGCAGGTCTCTTTGGCGACCTCCGGCAGGACATCGAGGAGAAGCGCGACTTGGTTCTTATAGACCTGCTTTTGCATTCGAAACGAATTCCTTTGGAACCATCAACTCATATTGGGAAACGTATGCTCCGTCGGAAACCAAGGCCCTCGTCCCAGAGCCAAGGTCGATAGCGGTCCTATCGACGTGATTTACCCAAGTATGGCCGGAGAGCTCTGCGAAATACAGGAAAAGGCGCTTGACCTTCACAGACCGGCAGCCTTCTAGCAATGGTTGGACTTGCTTGGGCCGCAGGTTGTTCAGGCCATCCATCAGTTCGCGGGCTTCGACGAAATCCTCAAATGTCGACGCGAGGTGCAAGAATTCCATCAAAGCACGCGCCGCAGTGGATACCCGGATAGAAAAAGCACCGGTTTCCATATCGGCAATGCCAACTTCGGGCGGCAAGAACGACGTTCGATGATAGAGGATTTTTGTTCCCCAATCGCCATCTACGAACCATTTGGGAAGTCGAACGTCCGAGGGAGCGAATAGGGATACGATGGTTCGCGAAAGCTCGAGAAAGTGTGCTTTGCCATGCATCGATAAGGCGGTTTTTCCGCCAACATGGACGGGCAACCCGCCGTTGTGTTGAAGAGCGTAAAGAGCACCTTCCCAACCCACCTGGTCGCCCGACCGAACCATTGCCCCGCTTCCGACTGCAGTGAGCCAGCCGCTCGTTCGGTAGCGACGTTGAAGTTGTGGACTGAAACCCCGGTCAAAAAGCCAAGACGCTAGGACAACCGTTCCCGAAGGTACAATCTCCAATAGCGTTTGTAATTTTTGGCGGCCTGATAAACTCATAGTTTACTTTCGCGCTAAAAAATAAAAATGTCAATATTGGAATCCGGCTTTTTGGCACCATTATAAACTCAGAGTTTATTTCTGTGTCGAATTATAAAAAACGCTTGGCGTCATAGCTACGACGATCCTGACCGGTTGAGTGGATGGGCGGCAATTCCTCAACAACCGACACCATACAACCCAACTCCATCGACAGAGTCGGAGGTAACAATTTCGGCGTCAGGAATCTTGTGGCATTTGCTACCTGATTCCGCAGATTTCACGGATCGAATCCAACGGTGTCGATCTGCGCCTTTCGAGCCTCGTGGCGATCACCAGTGCCCTTGATCTTGAGATCGCCCTGGTACCACGCAAGGCAATGCCTGTCGTCAAATCCATCATACGCCAGACGTTTAATCGGGCAGCGCTCAAGCCACCTGCGATCGGCAAGGAACTGCAAAAACTCCAAAATGCAATCCGAGCCCTTCAAATCGATGCGCCGGCATTCCCGGAACTTGATGCGCTGCGCAAAGCAGGAGCCTCCCTCCAGCGACTGCAGATCGATGCGCGTTTCTTGGGGTTACTCCGCTCTGCGCGCAAAGCAATCGAACGCGCCAATGTGAGCGAGGGATGGAGGGAAATCGCCGACGCGACCAACAGCGTGAAGGCTCTGCACAACCAGATTGTCAGTTTCGGGCAGACAAATCAGCAACCGCAAGCCAATCGTCCGGCCTATTCACTCGATGACGAGGAGGACGACGAAGACGCCTGATCCATCAGCACTCGGGGTTCACCTCTGTGGCACAGCAACCGATACGGTCACCCATACCGGCGCGAAGGACGAGCTTATCGGCGTTCCACGATGCCAGCTGTAATGATTCCGATAGACAGACCAAGGGCCGGTCGTTGAGAGACGGCTTGGGCGAACTGTCTTCAGAGTTTCAGGCCTTTAAGATCAATGGCTAAGCCCGCAAACTCTCCATTTCCTGTGGTTTATGCGCGGTCATCCACGCTTGCGAGCCCTAGGCCCCTATTCCTGCCTGATTTTCTGGGACACAGCTGATGAATAGGCACCAATCAAGGAAACTGCCCATGACCACGACAAACGAAATTGCCGACAAGATTGCATCCGAGCAAAGCCTGACAAAAGCGCAGGCAAAGACCATCGTTGAGAGCGTCTTCAGCCAGATTGCCGAGGCCGCAAAAGCCGGCGCAGAGACGTCGATCCCGTCCTTTGGCAAATTCAAGGTCAAGGAAACACCCGAGCGCGAGGGCCGCAACCCTGCTACCGGCGCAACAATCAAGATTGCTGCGGCGAAGAAGCTGACATTCATGCCCGGCAAGGCGTTGAAAGATGCGCTGAACGCCTGAGGCACGTTCCAGATGGCATGTCGCGTCCCACAGGCGTCCATCGTTGGAGGCTGACGGCACGCCCGTCAGCCCGACGGGATAGCGACGTGCTATCTGCACCCCCACCCAGACCGAGCCGGCGCCTCGAAATCGATATGGACCTCGACGTCAGCCATCGCGTGACTGTCCGGACGAGCGCTTGAGATGGATGGGCTTGGGCAGATCAGCACTGGCCAACGCCTGTCCAACGCGATCGTTGCTGATGTCCGCCATCTAGCCCAGGCCATCGAGCAGGCCAAGGGCGTGCAGCACGCCGGCATAGATGCCCATGCTGACACTGGTGTCGCCGGCTTCGACCCTCTGCAGAGTCGACCGAGAGGTAAAGGCTCGTTCCGCCACGACCGCCATAGGCAGTTTGCGACGACCACGGGCATCGTGAATATCCGCTCTTCACGGCAGCGGATCGCCGGGCAGCCCTTTGGGAAAAAAGCATAGTTTCCCTCAAACCAATTCTCGATGAAGCAGATCGCGAACGGATCGCCATCCGTCTATCGCCGAGGCCAACGGTGCCAGGACGAAAAAGGCCGGCCCCATTCATCGCCGAACAAAGACGTGTCTTATCCAATCCGAGAAGCACCTCAAACCTCTGATTGACGTCGCCGTTTGAACGATGGGGCTCACGCCGCACCCTCCTTGTCTCGATGATGAGAGGCAAGAGACATCAGCCAGTTGCTGGCTTCAGAGGCTTTCGAAGCTGCGGTGAAGACCGCCTTCTTGTCGGACTTCAGCACGGTCAACCAGTTCTTGATGTATTGGGCATGATCGAGACGCGGCTCAAGGACCAGCCCCAGATCGCCGCACAGGAAGGCTGCACCCAGTTCGGCGACGAGTTCTTCCATTGCATAGGCCTCAGTGCCAAATCGGGTGGACAGATCGCGAGAAAGGCGGGTGTTCGCGCCTGACCAGTGGGTGAGCTCATGGCATAGCGTGCTGTAAAAACCTTCGGCGGCAGTCGTGGTAGCGGTGCCGATGAAGCGGCGGCGCTCCGGTATGCGGATGATGTCAGCTGTCGGGATATAGCAGGCTTTGTCGCCCCCTTCCTCAATGACAGCACCTGTTGCTTTCACGAAGGCTTCGGCCTGAGCGATAGGATCGAACAAGGGCTTTTGGGGGATATCGGTCTGATCAAGCGGGAAGCCATCCACTTGGCCGGCATTGAAGACCCAGCTGGCACGCGCAACCATGCGTTCGGCTTGTTCGGCCTGACCGGTCTGGTCATTGATCTCTTCGACATTGAACGTCTTGTAGAAGACGACAAGTGAGGATTTTTCTCCCTTGCGCACCTGGCAACCGGCATCCTGCCATTGTCGGTACGTGCCCCAGACATTCGAGGCATAGTGAGATGCCTGGGCAGACACCCAGAGGCTCAAGATATTCACGCCATTATAGGGCTTGCGCGATGCGACATTGACGGGACGAGCCAGGCTTGCCCCTTTGTTGGCGATCCAGGGGAGCTGGAATTCGCCAGCGTTTTCGAGAGCATCGACGATGCGGTTGGTGATTTCCTGATGGATATCGAATTCGGGTGAAGATGATTTGGACATGATCGTTTCCTTTCGCATTTGAGACCACGACCATCGCGGCCTGATGGCGTCCGGAGAGACTGGCCAAAACAGCCCATGCACCCCGAAGGGGCGGGCGAAGCGAAAAGACGGTGCATACCGTTGCATGGGATGGGAGGGACTGTCAGGAAAGCCTGAAAGAAGGCAGCCATGGTTTGGCTCTTAGCGAAACAAACGACCAAGTCGCCAATGACCCGGATCGACGGATCCGCGGACATATCATCCTGAAGTCAGAACTTTGCGCCCAGACTTTGTCCATTCTCGCTCGGCTGCAGGGCGTAAGGCAGCCATGCCGCTTCATCGAACTGACGCCCATCGCAAGCTTTGATCTCGCGCGCTGCACTGCATGGCGTGTAATCGCAGCCGGCCCTGTCGATTCCCGATCGCCAAGGCGACCTGATCACGTCGGCAAGGTGGATCCACAAGGGACGAAGCGACGGTCGGATACATGACAAGCTGCTAGGGCTATCGCGGGCTTGTCGTCGCCCCGCAGCAACAGGTTGCTATAGTTTGAGCGAGTGCGACAAGACATCTCCCACCTTTTAAGGCCGGCATGTTGCACAGAATTTTGAACATAAGAGATGTTAGTGTTCATTCTAATGGACATGCATTTGACAACACAACCAATTCTCGGCACCATATTCACGATTTTGGACACGAAGAGCCGAAACGTTCATTCAGGGAACGGGACAGGATGAAATGCCTCGCAACAGAAGCTATTCCCGGGTCACGCGAGAAGCCCTTCTCGTCTTGGGCAAACTGATCCGCGTCAACCGAACAGACCGCGGACTGACGGCGCAAGAGCTTGCTGACCGTGCAGGCATTAGCCGGACAACCTTGTTCAACATCGAGAAGGGTTCGCCAGGCCCAGAGATCGGCATCGTCTTCGAAGTCGCGTCAATCGTCGGAATTCGTCTGTTCGACTATGACGAGCGCAACACGCTCAAGGAGCGCATGACGCATCTTGATGAAAAACTGACCCTGCTACCCAAGAGCGTTCGGCACAGCGTGAAGGATGTTGACGATGACTTCTAAGGCAGCAGCCACAGCAGCCTTTGTCTGGATTTGGCTGCCGGGAGCGACAGAACCAGTTGTGGCAGGCCGTCTCGATTCCGATGGCGATCGGTTGCCCTTCATCTATGGCGCAAGTTATCGCCGTCGCAACGACGCGATCTCGATCTATGATCCAGAACTCCCCCTGAAAGAGGGCCTTATCGAGCCTGCCAATGGTCTAAAGATGCCAAGTTCAATCCGTGACGGCTCGCCTGACGCCTGGGGGCGCCGCGTGATCATGAACAGACTGACGGGCAAGAAGCCCGATGCAGCGGGTGTACCGGAGCTCAGCGAACTGACATTTTTGCTAGAGTCTGGGTCAGACCGGATTGGCGCTCTCGATTTCCAAGCCTCCGCGACCGAGTACGTTCCCCGCCTTGCCGCGCAAGCATCGCTCGACGAGTTACTCGAAGCCGCGACGCTCCTTGAGAAAGGAATGCCACTGACACCTGCGCTGGATCAGGCTCTGAACCACGGGACATCAATTGGCGGTGCGCGACCGAAGGCGCTCATCGACGAAAACGACAAAAAGTTCATCGCAAAATTCTCTGCCAGCAACGACACCTATAGCGTCGTGAAGGCGGAATTCATCGCAATGAGGTTGGCATCAGCCTGCGGACTTAACGCTGCATCTGTCTCAATAGCCCGCGCTGCGCACAAGGAGGTCCTGCTGATTGAACGCTTCGACCGGCTGTCCAGTGCAAATGGCTGGACACGTCGCGCCATGGTCTCGGCACTGACTATGCTTGGGCTCGATGAGATGATGGCACGCTATGCTTCTTACGAAGATCTGGCGGAGCTGGTTCGGCACCGCTTCAGCGATCCGAAGGAAACGCTCCGGGAACTCTATGGCCGAATCTGCTTCAATGTGCTTTGCGGCAATACCGACGACCATGCCCGCAATCACGCAGCCTTCTGGGACGGCAGACGGCTAATACTGACCCCTGCATATGACATATGCCCGCAAAGTCGCACCGGCAGCGAGGCCACTCAGGCCATGCTGATCAAGGGCAACATTCGCGCCAGTACGCTTGCAGCATGCCTCGCAGCGGCGCCAGATTATCATTTGACGGAAGCAGAAGCAGCCATGCTCATCAAGCATCAGCTCACAACCATTGCGCAAAATTGGCGGCCAGTCTGCGAAGAGGCCGAGTTGACCGATGTCGACCGTAAGCTGTTTGCTGGGCGCCAGTTCCTCAACAGCTACGCCCTCGAAGGCCTCAATAGTCCTGACACCCTGCGGGATGCCTATCGCAGTGCACAGAGCACACTGATCAACCGCTGAGAGGTTTGGGATTGGGTGAACGGGGATGGTTCTTCATCTTCCAAGCCGCGCTCACGCACGTGAACGCTCAGATCCGCGAAATGGCCAGGCGCGATGCCGTAGCCGTCGATACACAACAGTCGGGCCGCGGCCAGCGTGATCAGATCAAGGCATTGGAGAAGGCTTCGGGTCCTATGTGCATGAGATTTGCGTTGCGCGGGTTGACGTTTTGAACGACCAGTCACGTCACTCTATGCTCGCACATTTCGAAATCTCCCTCCTTTCGTCGACGCGCCAATAGCGTAGACGACGACAAAGGTGCTGCTCAGCGCTTTTCGGCAATACCGTATCGGTGCAAGATCCCCGCTATCTTTGCATCCTGGTCCGGGTCGGGCAGAAGCGCCGACTGGCGGCTGGCGCCCACAGAGGCGTCCAGGAGATAGAGCCCACGCCTGACCATGGCCCGCGCAACGCCGAGTGCATGGAGATCGATCGGTGTTTTCACAGCATCGGCAACCGTCGAGATTGATTTCGAACGAGCTCGGCCTCGGCCACAAACAAAAAAGCCTGCCGCGGGAGGAGGTGCGGCAGGCTTTTCAGAAAACAACTGAACGGCGACTGGGAGGAGGAGTGTCGCCATTCTTTCAGACGCCCTTTGGGAGGGAGGAGTAGAGCATCTGAAACCCAAAGCTCTGCGGGAGGAGTGCATTGCTTCGATGACGATATCCATACAGGTCACCTCGCGGCGACACCAGATGCTGCGCTGCAACACAGCCATGCGACCAACGCATAGGATTTCGGCCTTCAGCGCTGCTTGAAGGTCGTCACGCCTTGAAACGATCGAATGCGTTGAGGAATTTCGTCGGAGGATCCGCATCTGCATCACGGTAGATCTCGGTCCGCAGATATCGAAGCTCACCGGAAAGGTCCTGCTCTTCAACCTCGATCCACCAGGACTTCAAACGCCCTTCGCTCCCGTCTGACCAGCGATAGCCGCGCGCCTTCAGGTGGTCCTTGAGATCAAACGGACTGTTTTCCGCAAAAATCCTGACGCGCGAACGCTGGCTTGCCGCGTAAAGCTCCGCGAATGGCGTCGAGGCCCCGTCATCTGGACTGCGATCGAGCACTTCCAGAAGCGCAAAGCAATCGTCGACGGCACGATGTCCATCATGGAAAAACCCCGCCTGGCCGATCAGGTAGGCAAGCTTAGTGCCTTCGAAGCCGCGCGAAGACCAGTTGATTTCGGCGTTGGAGCAGGCCCAGGCCTTGTTGGAAAACAAAGGCGAGAAGGCTTCGCAGAAGGGACGATCGAAACCGGCATTATGCGCGATGATCAAGTCTGCCGGTTCAATGATCGAACGGATCGCGTCCATATCGATGGACTGCCCTCCGACCATTTCATCAGTGATGCCAGTCAATCGCGTGATCTCGGCGGGAATGGGCGAAGCCGGCTGGCGCAGACCGCCATAGGTGCCGGTGATATCGCCTATGCGCCCAGTCGCATCAAAGGAAAATGCAATCAGTGCAAGTTCGATGATCTCGTCCTTGCTGTGATTGAGCCCGGTCGTCTCAGTATCAAGGATGACACCAACCAGCGGATATTCGGGTTTAAGTGTCCTTGCGATCGGCCGTGCTTCGAGCCTATGCAGGATGCGATAACGTCCGGTTGCAGCAAGATGGGCGACCATGGCTGTCTCATCCATTGCGAACGGCACCGACTGGGGCACGGGTCTTGCTGGCAGAGTGCTGGCCGGCATGGCTTTAGTCGGCAAGGACGTGGTCTCGTCTTCAAACATGTCAAACTGAGAGGGAGTCACGAAAATGTCCTGTTGACCTTTTTCGTAATCTTACCATGCGGATATCTTTAGTCACCGCCAATCGATGTGCATTTCAAACAGAACGGTCCATTCGCCGGGTACGACTTTAAATCGTGACGCGCAGTTTCCGTGCCAACGCCGCGACAGTGCCGCGGCACCTCCCGTGTGGTTCACTCCTGCCCGTGTCACGCAACGCAGTGTTGGAAGGTGCCAAAGCCAGCCGACGGTCATTTTTCATTGATAGCGCGTGTCGGCGACAAGATGTCCGCCGCCGATGTCGACGAGCTGTACTCGTTTCGGGGCTTCGCCGACCTTCCAGACCGGGCTCGGGATCTCACCCGCCAATCGGGGGGCTGCTGACCTCTCGCGGCGCGGGTCTGGAACCGGGACAGCGTCCAGAAGGCGCCTGGTATAGGGATGTTGGGGATTGCCAAACAGCTGCGCGCGCGTTCCCATTTCCACGATCTGGCCGAGATACATGACTGCGACACGATCAGAGATATTCTCCACCACTGCCATATCGTGACTGATAAAGAGATAGGTCACGCCGCTTTCCTTCTGCAGGTCGCGCAGAAGATCAAGCACCTTTGCCTGGATCGACACGTCCAAAGCAGCAACGCTTTCGTCGCAGACGATCAGTTTTGGTTTCAGAGCCAAGGCGCGCGCGATACAGATGCGCTGACGCTGA
>SXGS01629120.1_pt1 | contig 14734 bp, 18 predicted proteins | sample 3174681 | NCBI WGS metagenome assembly SXGS01 (sample SAMN11356861, study PRJNA531348) | freshwater metagenome | isolation source: freshwater sample F1-80 | place: China: Fuxian Lake, Yuxi | collected 2017-12-25
AGGTAGTTGGATTCCGGCGACCGCAGGAACCCGAACCCGTCCGTGAGAACTTCCAGAACCCCCTGGCCGGTGATCTCGACTTCGCTGTCGGCGAGCTCCTTGAGGATCGCGAACAACATGTCCTGCGTCCGCATCGAGGAGGCGTTTTCGACCTCAAGCTCTTCGGCGTAGGCCAGAAGTTCTTCAGGCGACTTCGCCTTGAGTTCGCGCAGAGTCACGCTGGTAAGGTTGTCGAGCATCGTGGAAGCCATTCGGGCAGTATCCGGACTTTAGAAGTCAAAAGGGGAGGGGCCGGGCGACAAAAACGTCGCGGCGCCAAAGGACTTGGCGAACCAGCAAGGGCGTTATCTGTCAGAAACGGGCCGCGCGTCAAGCGATTGTGGCGGGGCGCCTGTCAGAAAGGCCGGATGATCACGAGGATAACTATGCCGATCATCAGGAGGAACGGAACCTCGTTCAGCATCCGAAGTGTCTTTGCCTGAACCGTTCCGGTCACGCGGTCGACCTTCTTGCCGAGTCCGATGAAGTATCCGTGCAGCCCTGAAAGAATGAGGACCAGAAGAAGTTTCGCGTGAAACCATCCTTCCAGGTAAAGCTGCCCGCCGCGCTGCCAGTCGTCATAAACCATGCCCAAGCCAAAGAGCCAAACCAGGACCAGGCTGGGATTGAGAATGATCATCCGGAGCTGACCAGATGATTTCTTCATGGTTTCAAACAGCGGCTCGCCCGGCTGACTCGAAAGCTGGTGGATCTTGTAGCGCGGGAAAACGAGCAGGCCTGCCATCAGCGCGACCACGAATATGATATGGCCGGCCTTCAGCCAGTTGTAGATATCCACTGGTGCGCTCCCCTCAGACGGCGTTTTCCGTAATACGCACGCCGGCTTTCTGTTTCAATTCTGCATGCGGGCAGCCGCTCCAGCCTGAGGGGCAGAGGCGCCCGCCAGCGCAGGACCGGATCGCTTCTTTCATGCCGAGCGCTTGGAGCACTTCCCCGGCGAGCGTTCCGATAAAGCCAGGATGAACGCCGAGCGCTTCCACGCGCGTGTAGCTCGCGGCGCCGTGCTCTTCGGCGACCAGCCGGTATTCTTCGCCCAGTTCGACCAGCGTCTCGATATGCTCGGAGACGAAGGCAATCGGCGCAATCAGGATATTGCGGCCCTGTTCGGAAATCCGGGCGATCTCTTCTTCGGTGGGAGGACCGATCCATTTCAGCGGACCCACACGGGACTGGTAACAGACCCCGACTTCCCAATCGGCAGGAACCCGCCCGGCAATCATTTCTGCCATGGCTTCGCATTGCCACTGATAAGGGTCGCCCGCCTTGACGACACTTTCCGGCAGGCCGTGCGCGGAGAGGAGGAGGCTGACTTTGTAAGGCCGTCCCGCCCGTTCCCAGGCTTCCATGATCCGGTCGACATGGGCGGAAACGAAACTCTCTTCAAACGGATAGCAGCAGATCGTGCGGTAGTTTCCCTTGAACGCCTTCTTCCAGGCGGTGAGCGAGGACCCGGTCGTTGTGGTCGAGAATTGCGGGTAGAGGGGAAGCAGGATCACTTCGTCCGCGCCCCATTTCTCCACTTCGGCAGCGGCCTCTTCCGTGAAGGGATGCCAGTAGCGCATGCCGATGAAGCAGCGCACTTCATCACCCGGCAGCCGGCGCGCCAGTTCGGCCTGAAGCGCGTCGGCCTGTTTCCGGGTTTCCGGCAGGAGGGGAGAGCCCCCGCCAGCATCCATCAGGGCATAGTTTTGCTTCACCATCGGGGCACGCTGGGAAGAAATTAACCGCGCGATCAACCAACGCACCGGCAACGGTGCCCGGATGATGGCAGGATCGCGGAATAGATTTTTCAGAAACGGCTGAACGTCGTCTCCGGTATCAGGGCCCCCAAGATTGAACAGCACAACAGCGATCCGGCGGCCCATTTCGGCTCTCACTTTCTATTCGTTTCTGATCAGGTCGAGCACACGTTCGACATGCGCGATGGGGGTTTCGGGGCGAACGCCATGACCGAGATTGAAGATATGGGGGCGTCCCTTGTATGCGTCCAGCAATTGGCGGACGCGTGCGTCAAGTCGCCCACCCCCTTCGATCAGAAGCAGGGGATCAAGATGGCCCTGCACCGGAAAGCCTGCCGGGAGTTCGGCGTTGATGAAGGCCGGGGAAACGGCCGTATCAAGGCCAATAGCGGTAACGCCTGTCTCGCGGACATATTCAGGCAGCATGACGCCTGCGCCGCGCGGGAAGCCGATGACTGGAACCGTGATCCCCATCTCCCGCAGCCGGGCCACGAGCTTTTTCGTCGGGGCGATCACGACTTCGCGGAAGATGTTGTCGGGCAGGCCCTCGGCCCAGCTGTCGAAGAGCATCAACGCATCGGCGCCGGCCTCGACCTGACGGGCGAGGTATTCGGCTGTCGCCTCGATCACCAGATCCATGACAGCAGCCAGATCATCCGGCCGGCCATGGGCCCAGCGCCAGGCGGCGGACTTGTCAGTTTTTCCCCGGCCTTCGATGGCATAGAGGCTGACGGTCCAGGGCGAGCCGGCAAAACCGATCAGCGTGGTCGACGGGGGCAGGGCAGCCTTCACCCGGGACACGGTCTCGTAAACCGGTGACAGGCGGTCTGCCGCCTTCTGGGGGGTAACCCGCGCAAGATCGAGAGGGGTTTCAATCTGCTCGACCAGCGGGCCTTCGCCCTTCTCGAAAGCCACTTTCAGACCCATCGCGTCCAGGATGAGAAGGATGTCGGCAAAGAGGATCGCCCCGTCCATGCCATAACGGCGGATGGGCTGGAGGGTCGCTTCGCTCGCCAGAGACGGCGTGTAGCAGAAATCGAGGAAGTCCTTGGCCCGCGCTCTGGTCTCCAGATATTCTGGGAGATGCCGCCCAGCCTGGCGCATCATCCACACCGGTGGCGGTTTCACAGCCTCGCCTGACAGTACAGCCAGCAGTTTCTTAACGGACGTTGCCACGCAGCCCCCTTCCCGATCTAACTCAAATGCCCGTCAGGGCGCTTATGATTATAACCCCGAGGGATTCGAGGATAACCTGTCTGTTAACGGGTTATCCCGGCAAATCCACAGGCAAGTCACAGATTGACCCGCGACCCTATGACGTTTCAAACCCGAAATGAGTCAATGGTTAACAGGGTGTAAACGTCCGTGTGGGAGTCACAGAGGAGAACGCAGGGTGACTCTCCCGAGGTGAGAATCCTGCAATTGTGAGTCGCCTGTGAATCCCTGTGTGTGATTTGGAATTCCACAAGCGAGTCACACCCCTTGTGAAATCGGTTTCAGACCGGCAAGACAGCTATCGTGACCCAGCCTCAACGCCCCAGTATCTATTTCAATGTGCATCTCGTTTCCGACAGTACGGGCGAGACGCTGAACGCCATCCAGCGTGCCGCCTGCGCCCAGTTCGAGAATGTGCAGCCCCTTGAGCACAATTACTACCTTGTCCGGTCCGAGCGCCAGCTCGAGCGGGTGATGCGCGAGATCGAGGCAGCGCCGGGAGTGGTATGGTTCACGATTTCCGATGCCGCCCTGCGCTCGCGGCTTGAAGGCTTCTGCCGTGAGCGGAGTATTCCGACGCTGCCGGTGCTTGACCCATCGATTGCGATGCTGAGCCGCCATCTGGGCGTTGCGGCCAATAACCGGGTTGCCGGTCAGCATGCCCTCGATGAGGACTATTTCGAGCGGATGGAAGCGATCAACTTTACCCTCGCCCATGATGACGGGCAGAATGTGGAAAGCCTGATTGGCGCGGACGTCATCCTTCTGGGTGTCAGCCGAACCTCCAAGACGCCGACCTGCGTGTATCTTGCCAACCGCAAGGTGAGGGCAGGGAACATCCCGCTGGTTCCCGGCGTGCCGCTTCCCGAATTCATGGAAAAGATGGGCGACAAGGGACCCCTCGTCGTCGGCCTCAAGATTTCCGCCGAACGTCTCGTACAGATCCGCCGCCAGCGGCTCATCTCGCTGAACCAGGACGAGATCACCGAATACGCAGATGAGGAAGCTGTCCGCGACGAGATCACCCAGGCCAACCGCCTGTTCCAGCGCAATGGCTGGAAGACGATCGACGTTTCGCGCCGCTCCGTCGAAGAAACCGCAGCCGGCATTCTCAACATGCTGCATGAACGCTGGGGGCATTCTTGAGCCTCGCCGTTACGCTTGCCTCCACCAGCAAGAGCCGGCGCGCGCTGCTCGCTGCGGCGGGTGTCGAGGCGGAAAGCGCCGCGCCCAATCTGGACGAGGAAGCTTTCCGCAACTCCATGCGCGCCAACAAGCTGCCCGTGCGCGAGCAGGCGATGCAGCTTGCTGAACTCAAGGCCATGCGGATTTCTGCCAAACGCCCCGGCCTGGTGATTGGCGGCGACCAGATGCTGGCGCTCGGCGACGAAGCTTTCGACAAGCCTTCCGACCTGGAGGCTGCAAAGAACCATCTGCGCCAGCTTTCGGGAAAATCCCACACGCTGGAAACCGCGATTGTCGTCTGCGAGGACGGCGCGCCAGTCTGGCGCCATCTCGCCCGTCCGAAACTGACCATGCGCCCGCTGACCGAAGAGTTCATAGACAGCTATGTCTCGGCCTGCGGCGAGGCGCTTCTCTCGACTGTGGGGGCCTACCAGCTCGAGGGTCCAGGGGCGCAGCTGTTCACGCGGATCGAGGGAGACTATTTCTCCATTCTCGGCCTGCCGCTGTTGCCGCTTCTGGATTACCTCCGTATCCGGAAAGTGCTACCTACATGACGCATCTTCTCGGCGTTGTGGGCGATCCGATCGCCCATTCGCTTTCGCCCTTCATCCACAATGGATGGCTGCGCGCCAACCATATCGACGCGGTCTATTCGGCCTTTGAGGTCAAGGCAGGCGAGCTGCCCGCCGGTCTCGACGCTCTTGGCCGTCAGGGCGTGATCGGTCTCAATATCACGCTTCCGCACAAGGAAGAGGCGCTGCGGCTCGCCGCCTCTGCCAGCGAAACGGCCAAACGCCTCGGCGCGGTGAATTTCCTCGTGCGCCGGGATAATGGCTGGATTGGCGAGAACACGGACGCGCCGGGCTTTGCCATGACGCTCGACTATGGCGACATCGATGTTACCGGGCGCAACGTTTTCCTGCTCGGGGCAGGGGGCTCGGCCCGCGCGGTGGCTTCCGTCCTTGCCGAACGTGGCGCGCAGTTGACCATCTGTAACCGGACAGTCGCCCGCGCCGAAGCGTTGGCGCGCGACCTTGCGCCCGGCGCGCGGGTGCTTGGGCTGGAAGAGGCGATGCAGCAGCTACCCTCAGCGGCTCTTGCGGTTAACACGCTGAGCCTTGGTCATTCAGGCGGAAAGCTGGAGCTTCCCCGGTCAGTGGGCGGCATTTTCTATGACATCAGCTATGGCAAGGGCGCAGCGGCGGCCCTGGCCGAAGCCCGAAGCAAGGGCTGGCGCGTTCTGGACGGGCTCGGCATGCTTGTCGCTCAGGCGGCTATCAGTTTCGAGCACTGGTTCGGCGTCCTGCCGGACATGGCCGAAGCCCATGCACGATGCCGTAAGCTGGTGGAGGCAACCTCATGATCATCCTTGGGCTGACCGGATCCATCGGCATGGGCAAATCTGCCACGGCGAGCCTCTTCCGCGATGCAGGCGTGCCGGTCTATGACGCGGACGCGGCGGTGCATGCGCTTTATGCCGAAGGCGGCGCTGCGGTTGCCCCTCTGGAACAGGCCTTTCCCGGTGTCAGCCATCAGGGCGCCATCGACCGGCAAAAGCTGCGCACCCGGGTACTGGATGATCCAGACGCCATGAAACGACTGGAAGGCATCGTGCACCCGCTCGCCGGGGAGGCACAGCTCGATTTCCGCCGCCGCGCCAAGGAAGAGGGCGCGCCCTTTGCCGTGCTGGACATCCCGCTGCTCTTCGAGACAGGCGGTAACCGTCACTGCACGTACACGCTGGTCGTCTCTGCGCCGCCCGATATCCAGAGAGCCCGTGTGCTTGCCCGGCCAGGCATGACAGAAGACGCTTTCGCGGCGATCCTTGCCCGCCAGATGCCGGACGCCGAAAAACGCGCCCGCGCCGATTTTATCCTGTCGACAGCCCATGGTTTTGACTTTGCACGCGACCATGTCCGCGCCATCATCTCGTTGATGAACCGAATCGCTTCAGGAGAGGCCGTATGACCGAGCGCGTCCGTGAAATCGCATTCGATACCGAAACGACAGGCCTCAACCCGAATGAAGGCGACCGGATCATCGAAATCGGCGCCGTCGAGATGATCAACCACATTCCAACCGGCAAGACATTCCGCCGCCTGATCAATCCGGGCATGCCGGTTTCCGAAGCGACCATCCGGATCACAGGCATCACCGACGCCCATCTGCGCGACAAGCCTCCGTTTGAAGATCCGGGCATCGTCGATGCGTTCCTGGAATTCCTCGGGGACGCAACCCTTGTGGCCCACAATGCCAGCTTTGACCGCGGCTTCCTCAACATGGAACTAAAGCGCTGCGGGCGCGACATCATCCCCGAAGACCGCTGGATCGACACCGTACAGATCGCTCGTAAGCGGTATCCCGGCGCGCCGGCCAGCCTGGATGCGCTCTGCAAGCGGTTTGATATTTCCCTGGAAAGCCGCACCTTCCACGGCGCGCTGCTCGACAGCCAGTTGCTGGCAAGCGTCTATCTCGAACTGCTCGGCGGCCGGGCCCGCGCGTTCAGCTTCGAGCCAAATTTCGGCGGGGAAGGCTACCAGCGGCCCGCAGCGCGGCAGCGGCCGGAAGCGCTGCCGTCGCTGGTGACCGAAGCAGAGCGCGCCGCCCACGCCAGGTTTATCGAAAAGCTTGGGCCGGACGCGCTCTGGAAATCTTCACTCTAGGCCGCGATCAGCTCGCCGTGCCATTCCCGTTCTGGGCCCGCTCCGCCGCGCGCCGGTATTGGGACTGGTAAAGCGCGACAAAATCGACCGGATCAATGAGGAGCGGCGGGAAACCACCCTCGCGGGTGATTTCTGCGATGATGCGGCGCGCAAACGGGAAGAGAAGACGCGGGCATTCGATCAGAAGCATCGCCTCGACCTGGTTTTCCGGGACGTTCTGCAGCTGGAACAGGCCTGCATAGTCGAGTTCGGAGATGAACAGGACGGTTTCGCCCGCAGACGCCTTGGCCGAAAGCTTGAGTGATACCTCGAACATCCCGTTGCCGTCGGCATGCGGCGCAGCGCCGACATCAATCCCCAGATCGATGTTGGGCTGGGTCTGAACCGGCGGATGGCCCGGATTTTCGAAGGAAAGGTCCTTCACATACTGGCCGAGCACCCGAAGGCTCGGCGGATTGGCGGGCTGCTGACCGGGCGTGGGGTTCCCGGGGGCGCTCGTATCTGTCATTATCCACCTCTAAGTTAGGGCCACGCGCCTAGCATGCAGCCCTGCCAGGTGCAACGCATGGGCTGGCAACCGGGCAGTGTTGGCACTATGTCTGCCCAAGACACTTTTTTCCGAATGAAGGATTTCGCCGCCAACATGTCCAATCCGCTGATTGAAGTCCTTATCCTTGCGGCTGTTGCCCTGTTCGTGCTGTGGCGGCTTTACTCTGCCCTTGGCCGGGGAGGGGATGACGGCCCGATGCAGCGTCCCGCGCCTTCGCCCGACAAGCGCGCGCCTCAGACCGAAGCGCCAACCCCTATGCCGCGCCGCGTGGACAACGAGCGCCCGGTCTTCACCGGCCCGGCGGCAGGTGGCCTGGAAGACATCTACAATGCCGATCAGACCTTCCGCACCGAAGAGTTCATGCGCGGCGCAAAGGCTGCCTATCAGATGATCGTGGCAGCTTACGCGCGCGGCGACCGCACGGCGCTGCGGCCCCTGCTGGATGATGACGTCTACGAAGCCTGGGACGCAGCCATTGCCGAGCGCGACACCACCGGCGCGCGTCCTTTTGAGTTGCTGCGTATCAAGAAGGCGGAAATCGACCGCGCTGAACTCGACGGCAGCATGGCCCGCGTCATGGTGCGCTATGAGGCCGAGCTTGGCGATGGCGAGACGACCCGGCTTGCCCGCGAAATCTGGACCTTCATGCGCGACGTTTCCTCCAGCGACCCCAACTGGCTGCTGGATGATGTGGATGCCGCTGCCTGACACATCTCGCAGGTGACAGCTCGGGAGGTTTCGCGGCATAACGGCGGGGCCATGATCCGCTTTGCCACGCTTCTTTTTTCCGCCGCGCTGCTGGCTGCCTGCCAGTCGTCCCCGCCGCCTGTTGCCCCGCCGCCAGCCGGGCAGGGGGAAATCCCCGGGCTGACAACGCCGCCGCCTGCGTCCACGCCCGCAAGCTACCGCGACCTTCCCGGTTGGCAGTCCGCCCCGCTCGCCGCTTCCCTGGAAGCCTTCCGCCGGACCTGCGACCGCTTTGGCCGCCGCGCCTGGGATGCCCCGCTCTCGCGCAGCGCCGCCTGGGCGGGCACGGCAGAGGACTGGTCCCCGGCCTGTGCATCCCTCTCCGCGCCCCTCGATGAGGCGGCCGCGCGCCGTGTCTTTGAATCCCTCTTCGTCCCGGTGGAAATCATCGATCCGGCCGGCAAGCCCCGCTTCACGGGCTATTTCGAGCCGATGTATGAGGCCCGCCGCGCCCCGGAGCCGGGTTTCACCGAGCCCGTAATGGCAATCCCGTCAGACTTTGTCGCCAATGGCGACTCGCCGCTGCAACGCCTGCCGGATGGCACGACGCGGCCCTATCCTCCGCGCGCCGAAATTACCGCCCGGGGCGGGCAGGCGATTGCCTGGGCCCATCCTTCGGACGTGTTCTTCCTTCAGGTTCAGGGATCGGGCCGCCTGACCTTTCCCGATGGCACGACGCTGCGCGCGGCCTATGGCGCGCACAATGGTCAGCCCTTCAAATCGGTCGCGAACTGGCTGATCGAGACCGGCCGCATCACGCGCGCCGAAGGCTCGATGCAGGGCATTCGCGCCTGGATGGACCGTGCGCCTGCGGACGAAGTACGCCAGGCGATGAACATCAATCCGCGTTTCGTGTTCTTCCAGTCCCTGCCCGAAGGCGATGCGAGCCTTGGCCCGAACGGCGCGCACAATGTTCCCCTCACCACACTGGGCTCGATGGCGGTAGACCCCGCCTTCCATGCGCTGGGTGTTCCGATGTTTGTGCAGACGACAGCGCCCGGTCTGGGCGGGCCCTGGTCAGGCCTGCTGATAGCGCAGGACACGGGCGGGGCCATCAAGGGCCCGGTCCGCGGCGACATCTATTTCGGAACGGGCTTCGACGCCGGCCAGCGCGCGGGCACGATGAATGCGCCCGGCCGTCTCTGGGTGCTTCTGCCGCGCAAGGTGGCCGAGCGGCTCTACCGAGATCTGGGCACAGGCCGTGTGGCAGAGACGCGCCCGGCGCCGGGCGCTGGCTGACCCGGTGAAAGGCCGCCGCCTCAGCGAGGAAGAAACGCGAGCCTGGGCCCGCGTCGCCGCAACCGTGAAACGGATCGGCCCGCAGGAAGCATCCCTCCCGGACTTTCAGGCCGCGCTGGAAGCGGGCGAGCCTGAGCTGCGAGATGAGAAGCCGGCGAAGAAATCCCTTCCGCTTGCAAAAGTATCCACCCCTCCGGCGCCAAAGCAGCCTGTTCCGCCTGCCGATCGCGGCCGCGAAAAGCGCGTGCGGCGCGGCAAGCTCGATATCGCCGCCACCTTCGATCTGCACGGCCATACGCAGATCAGCGCCGCCCGGGCACTGCCCGCCTTCCTGATCGCTCAACAGGCAGACGGCGCGCGCTGCGTGCTGGTCATGACCGGTAAGGGGAGGGAAGGGCAGGGTGTCCTGCGCCGCAACTTCCTGATCTGGCTGGAAGGCCCGGAGGCCCGCGCGCTCATCTCCGGCTATGCCGAATCCCACCCCAAGCATGGCGGCAGCGGCGCGTTCTATGTCTTCCTCAGGCGGAAGGAATGAAAAAAGCCGGGCTCCTAGAAACCCGGCTTTTTCGATCTGACCGGAAGGCAGAAGGCTAGTCGAAGTCGCGGAACACGTCTGCGGCGGAAACATCCTTCCGGCGGACGTCCTCTTCTTCAACCTTGTATTCTTCTGCCGTGTCCTTGGTCTCGGTGAGGCCCGGGCCTTCGCCGCGCGCAGCACGTTCGGCGTCCATCTTGCGGCGGCGGTCAGAGGCCTTGGAAATCACCTCGTCCAGTTCGATCTGGCTGCAGAGACCCAGCGTCACCGGATCGACCGGGCGGATATTCTGCGAATTCCAGTGCGACTTGTCGCGGACATTGTTGATCGTCGTTTTCGTGGTGCCGATCAGTTTGATGATCTGCGCATCGGTCACTTCCGGGTGGTTGCGGATGAACCAGGCCACAGCGTCGGGCTTGTCCTGACGGCGAATGACCGGCGTGTAGCGGCTGCCCTTGCGCTTGGGCTGCGGAATGTGGGCGATTTTCGATTTCGCCAGCTGCAGCTCGTAATCGGGATTTTCCTCGCCCTTGGCGATTTCTTCGCGCGACAGCATGCCCCCGGCAATCGGGTCGACGCCGCGCATGTTCTCGGCAACGTCGCCATCGGCGATGCCCTTCACCTCGAGATGGTGCAGGCCGCAGAACTTCGCGATCTGCGCGAAGGTCAGCGTCGTGTTGTCGAGGAGCCAGACGGCGGTGGCGCGGGGCATCAGGACATCGGCCATGGAAGTCTCCTGTATCTTTCCAAACTGGGGGCCTGAAATGCAGCCGCCCGGCACGCGAGTGCCGGGCGGATGAGGTTTCAGGCAAACTGTGAACCTTGAAGGGCTCTATAGGCCAATTGCACCCTCATGGGAAGCAGTTCAGAGCGTGAGCAGGATTTTCCCCGAATGGCCGCCCTTTTCCATATGGGCGAGGGCGGCTTCGGCCTCTGCCAGGGGATAGGTGGTTTCCAGCACGGCGCGGATCTTGCCGCTGGACACATGCGGCCAGAAATCCTTCTCCACGGCGGCCCGGATGCGCGATTTCTCCGGCACTGGCCGCGCCCGCAGGGTCGTTGCCATCAGGGAGAGGCGCTTCATCAGCACGAGGCCAAAATTCACTTCGGCCACCATGCCGTTCTGGTAGGCGATGTTGATGATGCGCCCGTCGGCCTTGGCCGCGCCGATGTTCTTCTGGATGTAGTCGCCTCCCACCATGTCGAGGGTCACATCTGCGCCGCCGGCTTCCTTCACGATCTTCTCGAAATCCTGCTCGCGGTAATTGATGGCGATGTCTGCGCCCAGATCCCGTGCCAGCGCGCATTTTTCCTCTGACCCCGCCGTGCCGAATATCTTCGAGGCGCCGTAGACCTTCGCCATCTGGATCGCCATCACGCCGATGCCGCTGGTGGCGCCGTGGCAGAGAAAGGTTTCGCCCGCCTTCAGCCCCGCGCGGTCAAATACGTTCGCCCAGGCCGTCATCAGCGCTTCGGGGAAGCAGGCCGCCGTCACAAGGTCCATACCATCAGGAACCGGCAGCACCGAGCCTTCGTCCACCACGACATGGCTGGCATAGCCTCCGCCTGCCAGCAGCGCGCAAACGCGGTGGCCGGTCTTGAAGCGGGTTACGCCCGGCCCGGCGCTGACCACGGTGCCGGAGACTTCCAGCCCCAGAATGTCGGACGCGCCCGGCGGGGGCGGGTAGCGGCCCGCGCGCTGGGCGAGGTCGGCGCGGTTAAGGCCGGCGGCGGCGACTTCGATCAGGATTTCCCCTTGGCCCGGGGCAGGGCGGGGGCGCTCCACCAGGGTCAGCGGCTGGCCGGTTTCGCCATGGGCGGCGGTCATGGTTGCGGTCACGGGGGCACTCCTTGCGCGTCTATTAAGGGTCTCGGAGTCGCTTCTAGCCCGGCTTTCTGCTTTGATGAAACCAATGAGACGGAGACATACCAATGGCGCTCAATGATGAAGAGCCCGTCCTTGTCCGCAAGGCTCAGGGACTGGACCAGATGTCGGTAGACGAGCTGGAAGCGCGCATCGCGCAGCTGAAAGCCGAGATCGCCGCCTGCGAAACCGAGATCGAAAAAAAGAAAGCGCAGAAACGCGCGGCAGACGCCCTGTTTGGTGGTAACGGTTAAGCCGCGCGAAACAGCTTCCGGGTTAAACCCCTGCAAAGGAATGCCGCGAGAATACGTGGAGAGGTGTGATGGCAGAGCGCGATATGGTTTCCCCGCAGTCGCTGGAGCCTTTTACCGGCGGCAAGCTGTTCGACACCGTGTTCACCCGCGGCATGGCGCTGGTTGAGGAAACCGCTGCCTATCTCGATGGCCCCGGCCGCGATCAGTCAAAAAACCTCCCCCGTGAAGCCGGCCTCACCTATGCCGCCTGGAGCATGGAACTCACCACGCGCCTGATGCAGGCCGCGTCCTGGCTCGTCATGCAGAAGGCTGTGCGCGACGGCGACATGCGCCGCGAAGATGCCGGCGCCCGGAAATACCGCATCCGCCGGGACGAACCCGCGCTTGACCCGGCCATGCAGGAGGGCAGGGGCCTGCCTCCACGTTTCCTCGAACTCGTCGGCCGCGCCGAAGCCCTGTTCGAGCAGATCTGCCGCCTGGATGAGGCCCTCTATCAGCCCCCGCGCGCAGCAAGCGCCGCCAACCCTGTTTCCGAACAGATGGCCGCCCTGCAGAAAGCCGCCGAAACAGGCGCCTTCGATCCCCTGATGATCTGGCGCCGCGCGAAGTAAGCAGCGGCGCTCTCAGGAAAATTCAGAACGCCGCATAGGTCCGCAGGAACGCCGTTGCCTGTTCGGCGCAGAAGCCTTCCTTGACCGGCGCGCGCGAAATCGTCAGCCGGTGGAAGATCGGTCCGAGCAATTGCTCCAGCACATCGTCGAGCTCGAAGTCACGCCGGATCACGCGCTTGCCTGCCAGTTCGGCCAGCAGCATGCGCAAGGGCTGGCGAATGTCGCGGCCCACCCAGGCGCGCCAGACTTCACCGGCTTCCTTGTCATCGGCGGCTGCCAGCAGGGCGACGCGCAGCACCGCGTGGCCATGGCCAGTGCGCGCGGCTGCTTCCAGCGGAATGATCAGCGCCGTGATCCGCTCCTGCGGGTCACGCCCGCCATCGGGCGCGTCGGGGATAAGGGCGAGGGCGGCATCGACGCACATCGCGCCGATCGACGGCCACCAGCGATAGATCGTCTGCTTCGAGGCGCTCGCGCGCTTGGCAACAGAATCGACGCTGAAGCCGCGCCAGCCATTCTCGGCCATCTCGTCACGGGCCGCATCCAGGATCGCCGCTTTCGATACCTCGCTGCGCGTCGGGCCCTTGCGGGAGCGCGAAGGCGTGCTGGGGGTTTCGGTGGGCGTTGTCATGGGTGGCTCTCCATTGCGCAGCACGCCTTGATTAGACCGGATTCGGCCGTTAGGCGAGACTGACCGTTCCGTGTTAGGCAGAATTCGTTTCAAAATTGCTTGCACTGCAGCAGAATTTGCGCAATCCGCCCCTCCGGCAATCAGGAGACCTGGGATGAAAACCGTTGATGACATGATCACCGGCTACCGGCGCTTCCGATCCGGTGTCTATTCCGAGCAGGCAGAGCTTTACCGTCTGCTGGGCGAGGGCCAGGACCCGGACATCATGCTGATCGGCTGTGCTGACAGCCGCGCCGAGCCGTCCGACATTTTCAACGCGGCGCCCGGACAGATGTTCGTGGTCCGCAACGTCGCCAATCTCGTGCCGCCCTACCAGCCCAATGGCGGGCTGCACGGCGTTTCGGCGGCTCTCGAGTTTGCGGTCAACATTCTGAAGGTGAAGATCATCGTCGTGATGGGTCATGGCGGCTGCGGCGGCATCACCGCCTCGCTGACCAAGAATGACAGCCCGCTGATCGGCGAGTTCGTGGCCCCCTGGGTAAAGCTGCTGGATGACGCCCGCGAGCGCGTCCTCGCTACCCAGCCGGTCAACCCGCAATTTGCCCTCGAGCTGGAGGGTATTGAAACCTCCATCGCCAATCTCATGACCTTCCCCTTCGTGCGGGAAAAGGTCGAGGCCGGCACGCTGGAAATCCACGGCGCCTGGTTTGCGATCAAGCATGGCGAGCTGCACTGGCGGAACCCGCGCTCCCAGCGTTTCGAGATCGTCGCGCCCTGAACGAAAACGGCCCGGAAGGGATCACCTTCCAAGCGATTGTCGATGTCGATACCGGTAAAGGTAAGAATGACATCACTGTCGCTTGCCCAAACAAGCGTTGGCCGTGCCGCTGCGTTGGGGGTGAAGGTTGCTGCCATGACGGGCTCCACGTAGGTTTCCGTCGCGTACAAGAACTGATTGCTGGTGTTGCTCTTGTAGCATAGCGTCGCTGTATAGGGAATACGCAGGAAGAAGTTCACAATGTAATTTGGCAGCGTGAAATGACCCGATGTCGAACCTAAAATGCGCTCAATGTGACCGTAGGTGATAGCGTGCGCGCCGGGGACAGTAAAGGTACCGTGGCACCGCTTGTTGAGATCCCTGTCAGACGCATTGGTGAGGAAAAACTTGTCGAGAACGGACAAACCGACGCCATCGACTGCGAACGCAACGTGCCGCCCCACTCGGATGCCGTTGCTCTGCCGAAGCGTCGTCTTCGTGATACTGCCAATGATCCGAATCCTGGCCGAGTTGACTTGAGCGAAGCCCCTGAAGCGTCGGTGGGGGAAGCCTCGAAAGCACAGCGAGTAGTCTCCAGCGGACTTGACCACGGTCGACGTAAACTTGATTCGCAGCTGCCCTAACGTCACGTTGACGTAACTGTGCTCATACGACATGATCATC
>SXGS01300302.1_pt1 | contig 14729 bp, 11 predicted proteins | sample 3174681 | NCBI WGS metagenome assembly SXGS01 (sample SAMN11356861, study PRJNA531348) | freshwater metagenome | isolation source: freshwater sample F1-80 | place: China: Fuxian Lake, Yuxi | collected 2017-12-25
AACTGGACAAAGAGGTCAGCGCTTGGAAAGCCGAACGCAACCAAGCGCTGTGCCCAATGAGATGGCGCTTCACAACTGCCAAGGCGCGAAATCGCCTCGCTCGCCTCTACCCCTCATTAGATGCCTGACAGACCACTAGATTAGGCACAGCGGGAGCTGCTTCCCCCATTCCGAGCTTCGCAGGGTTTTGGCGAGACCGCGGGGAACACCAGGTTCAGGATGCAAGAGAGATCTACAACCCGATTGACCGGCAGCGCAGAGCAACTCCGCGCCGAGTTGGAGCGCCTGAAGGCCGACGACACTCGTACGGATGCGGTACGCGAAGCGCACAGCCGAAAGGCGGCCGGCGGGTGCATGCTCACCTTCGTGCTGGTCATCGGCGCCTTCTTTCTTTTCAGCGTCGCACCATTGCTGGGAGTGACTGCCGCGATCGCTGCGGTGGTAGTGGCTGTGGGAACTGGGCAGCACTATGCAGCTCAGCAAAAGCTAGCAAAGATTGATCTGGATGCACCGCGACTGGCCGTGGCCGAAGGTCTTCTGAAGTTACTTGCCGAAGACCTCTCCCCCAAGAAAGCCCTGAGCCTGACCCTTCAGCACGGACCCTGCGACAGGTTCGGCAAGAAACTCTCCGAGGAGTCGGGGAGCGTCTTTGGTTCGGTGAGGATCTCCGAACACGAGGACGACTGGTTCGAGCTCTCGGGGACCTTGACCGACGGCAGCGTGTTTCGACTTCGGGTCTGCTGCCATCTCAAGCGGAAGGCAAAGCCCAAACGGAAGTACACCAAGATTTCAGATCGATTCACGGATGAGGTGGTCCTGAGCCTCCGGGTGCCCCAGAGTGACTATCCGGATCTTCAATCGTTCGGGCTCCGAATTCCTCGGGAGCAGTTCTCCCGACAAACCGGCATGCACATCAAGCGAGTCGCGGTTCGGGGCCCGGTCATCCGGCTGAGCGCAGTCACGGGAGCGCAACTGAAGCGGACCGCTCGCGGCGGCACACACTCCCTCGGCACTGAGCACGCAATCTCCGGCTCCAAGCTGATGGGGCTTTTTGCCTGCACCTATGCGGCGCTGAGTCATTGTCGGTCAGGGACAGGCGCCGGCGCCGGAGCGGCTTGAGGGGAACAACATGCACGCGGTTGAGGAGTTTCTGCGGCATGGAGAAGGCATGGAGCAGCTCCGGGCGGCGCTGCAAGGCCCGTACGATCCCGTCACACTTCGGTGCGCCAAGATCAAGATCACCGCTAAGTGCAACCTGAAGTGCGGCTTCTGCGACTACTGGCGGATGCACGAGCCCGACGAACTCTCGACCGCCGAGTGGCGCACCGTGCTCGACAGCCTGAAGGCAGAGGGCTGCGTGAAGGTGCACTTTTCCGGGGGCGAGGCCACCCTTCGCCAGGATCTACACGAGCTTCTCGCCTACACGACCCAGCTCGGCATGAAGGCCAACTTCACGACCAACGGCACTACCATGACCTCAGATCGTGCCGCAGCGGTGGTGGATACCGGGGCGCACGGCGTGTCGCTCTCTCTGGATGGGCCGGACGACTCGACCCACGACCGCATTCGCGGCGTACCCGGCTCCTTCAGTCGCACCGTGAAGGGGATCCGCCGGCTTTCGCGGGCTCGGGATCGCGCGCGCGGAAAGCTCCGCATCCGCATCAATACGGTCCTGACGCGTCATAACTACCGACGTCTGCCCGAAGTGATCGACCTGGCTTCCGAGTTAGGGGCGACGGACGTGCTCCCGATGCCGGTCGATGAACGAGGCGCGACCCCCGAGCACCGTCTCTCGAAGTCGGACATCTCGTATTTCAACAGCTTCGTTCTCCCATTGGCAGAGGAAGCACGGCGACGAGCCGGGTTTTCGGTGTCCGAGCCGCTGCTGGCTCCATTCGGGAGAAGCGAGCGCGATCAGGAGTTCTCCAGTCACGGACGGTACGCTCGGGGCCACTTCCGAGAGCATGTGTGCTATGTGCCGTGGATGCACGCCTTCATCGGCTGGAGCGGCGACGTCTACCTCTGCTGTATGGCACGCGGCAAGACGGAACCGCTGGGAAACGTCCGTCGATCGAGCATCGGCGAGGTCTTCCGCGGAGATGCCTACCGTGCGATTCGAGCGCAGTTTCTGACGGAGATGCCGAAGGTCTGTCACCGCTGCGACATGTTTCAGGCGGAGAACGAGCGAGTCGACACGCTGTTGGGCGCCGATGCTCCTCGTCCCGAACGCTCCGGCCCCGGCGTGGAACTCCGTTCGGCGGAAACTCTGGCACGGAAGCCCAACCTCAGGCTGCTCCCGATCCTGCCAGAGCGGCGATGATCTCCCCGGCCGCCTCGCCGGCGCCGGAGGGCCGGCCGGGTGGGTTCTCCGCCGAGTCCGAGCGCCGCTCCCGAGCGATCCGGCAGATCTCTTGCTCCAGCGCCTCCGGAGAACTCGCGACTCGTCTTCCGGCGGCGCGGGCGAACTGATCGTCGTAGCGCCGGACCTGCGGCACCAGCACCGCCGGCACGCCGAGCGCATCCGTCTCGTGACAGAGATGGTAGCCCGAGCCGCCCACGACGACATCGAAGGCGCGCATCCACTCCATCAGCGGAAAGTGTTCGAGGCGCTGCTCCGCAAACCGGGCTACGGGTTGGGGCGACACGACTCGGAACCAGGCGGCGCCGGCCGTCGCACGCTCTGCGGCGCGGGCGGCAGCCGAGAGCAGGCCCTGGGCGGCGGGCGTCAGTTCGCTGACCACGGCGGCAACAGCCAGGGTCTCGTCGGGAATATCGAGGATCCGGCGCGCTTCCTTTCGGCTCAACACCTCGTCCGGTTCCCGCACCAGCACGGGCGGCACGCGGCGCGCACTGGGGAGCGGCTCCAATCCCGGCAGCTCGGAACCCGGTTCCACGTAGAGCACCCGGTGGTACGCCCGAGGTACGAGTTCCGTCAGGTTCCACCGTTCGACCCACTCCGCCCGCAATCGCCGGACCACGGCAAGTTTCACCGGCTCAGTCTGACCTAGCAGCGACGCAAGCTCCCCCAGAATCCCCGCCGGAAACGCATCGACGACGAGGGCCTTCGGCTTCAGAGACGACAACAGCGCCGAGATCAGGGCTGCGAGCGCCGACGAATCGGGTCGATCTTCCAACACCAGACGCGGTGAAGTGACTCGCGCGGCCACGCGGCAGTTGTCCAGCACCACGAATGGTTCGTTCGAGCGCCGACGGAACGCCCGATGGATCGCCTCGGCGCGAGTCAGGTGCCCCAGCCCGCCACCCAGGGCGTAATAAAACACACCGCCTTGAGGCAGCGCCCGCGCCGCTAGAGCCGCGGCGCCCGCGGCATCCGTCGACGTGATCGGCATCCGGAACGCCGGCGCGCCGATCCAGGAGTGGCCATCGAGTGGGTTGGTTCGATATCCGTCCATCGCGCTCATGCCGATCGGAGCCCCGCGACGAAAAAGTGCGGAGGCTTCCGGGCTCCCCTCAACCAAGTGGACCCGTGACTTCCGGCAGCGGGCCGGTCTGGAACTGTACCATGGAACCCACGATCCACCAGTTATTTGATCTCACCGGTCGAACGGCCCTGATTACGGGCGGAACCGGCTATCTCGGATCCTCGATGTCGCGTGCCCTCGCCGAGGCCGGCGCCACCGTGGTGGTCGCCGGGCGGGACCGCTCACGCTGTCGGGAAGCCGCGGATCGCCTTCAGGAGTCTTCCGGCGGCACACACCATGCCGTTCAACTCGACCACCTCGATCCCGATTCGGTCGCTGCAGGCTTTCAAGAGGCGCTCTCCATCGCCGGCGCCATCGACATCCTCATCAATAACGGGAATCAAGCGGTTGGCGTGGACTGGACTCAGGTGGATGCCGAGCAGTTTCAACAGTGTCTCGGGAATGCGACCGGCTACTTTCTGCTGGGCCGCCACTTTCGGGACCACATCGTGGCTCGGGGAACCACGGGCAGCATCATCATGCTCGGCTCGATGTACGGGGTGGTGGCATCGTATCCGGATGCATACGAGGGCGTTTGCCCCGCGAGTCCGGTGGCCTACCATGCGCTGAAGGGGGGCATCATCCACATGACCCGCCACCTCGCCGCCTACTGGGCTGTCGACGGGATTCGCGTGAACTGCCTGAGTCCGGGTCCGTTCCCGAATGAGCGGGCGCCACTGGCGATGGTGGAGCGGCTCTGCACCAAGCTCCCGATGAAGCGGATGGGCCTCCCCCACGAGTTGAAGGGCGCGATGCTCTTGCTCGCCAGTGACGCGGGCAGTTACATCACCGGTCAAAACCTGCTGGTCGACGGCGGCTGGACCGCCTGGTAGCCGGACTCCGTTCCGCTCGGAGCCCGACCGACCGGGGCCCTCAGGCCTCGCGCGAAATCGACTCCGAGCGGCCCCAGTGGATCTGGAATTGCCGTGGCAGCACGTTTCCGGTGGGTGCGTCGTTCTCGCGAAGAAACTGGATGTATCGGCGGTGCAATTCCGCCGCGGCGGCACGGTTGCTGTCGAAGACGTTGATGCGTTCCAGAGGGTCCGATTTCCGATGGTAAAGCTCCGGCTTGATGCCGGTGCGCCACTCGACCAGCGTCCACTCCTCGGTACGAATCACGCTCGGACGGTGCGCGGATACGCCCCGCAGCGACCACGACGACACCGCTATGTCTCGAATCGCGGTCTCCTGCCGCTCCAAGACTGGGACCGCGGAACGGGCCTTCATTCGGTCAGGCCGCTTCACGCCGGTCAGATCCAGCAGCGTGGGCGCCACGTCGCCCGGGTGCATGAAACTCTCGGTTCGGCCCGGCTTAACCCCTGGCACGCGCCACATCATCGGTACGCGGGAGAGTTCGCAGTAGGTCGGCCACCCTTTCACGTTCTGCTCGCTCTTCCCCAACTTCCCGAGAAGGCCCCGGTCGCCGAGAAAGACGCCGTGGTCGGAAAGAAAGCAGACGATGGTGTCGTGGGCGCGACCGAGCTCTTCCAGACGGTCGAGCAGCTTGCCCACCCAGCGATCCATCAGGGTGATTTCGCCCCAGTAGAGGGCCCGGATCCGTTCCATGTCCGCATCCGAGTACGCGTCTGCCGGACCCATCACCGGACGAATCACATCGTCGCCGGACCCGTCGGGATCGTAGAGGCGCCTCATCTCGACCGGCGGGTCCCACGGCTCGTGAGGATCGAAGATGTCCACGTGCAGATAAAACGGGCTCTCATCGTGATGGCGCTCGAGCCAGTTCATGGCCTCGATCACGACTCGGGGCGCGAAGTAATCGTCCTCAGTCTTTCGATCCGCGACGTTCCGCAAGTACTGCTTCACCCGCTGATCCGGTCCATCTCCGAGCTTGCTGGGCTCGCACGGCCAGGTGAGCGGGCCTTCCAGCGGCTTGAAGTTGTCGTACCACTGACCGCGAACCCGCATTACCGAGTGAAATCCACGGGTGTAGTGGTAGTCGGAGCGTCCCATCGGCAGGTTGTCGGTCGCAATGGCGCAGGTGTATCCCGCCTTCGCGAGCGTGTCCGACAGCAGCACTTCGTCCTTGGGCAGCGGGCCCCAGTTCAGATAAGGAAAAATGAACCGCCCCGTGAACATCTCGGCCCGGCAGGGAAGCGTGGGAAAGCTGCAGGAGTAGGCTTGATCGAAGACCATACTCTGCAGCGCGAGCTCGTCCAACCGGGGCGTGTGCGCACGAGGATTGCCGTAGCAACCCAGATAGTCTCTACGGACTGAGTCGCTAACGATGAGCAGGATGTTCAGAGTACTCGGTCCTTCGCGCCCGGTCCGCGGTCGAGGCGCGTGGGTCTGTCCGACCGCCCTGACAAAGCTCCGGGCGACGGGCGCCGACCCCCGTCAGCAGTTTCGGGGGTCGACCGGATCCATCAGCACTCAGTGTATCCCAGCCGTCCGTCGTGCCGCACCGGCACGGAACTGTTCCCGCACGTCGACCCCGATGGCGGCGCTCCAGCGCTCCAGCAGGAGTCGAAAGATGGGGCCTACTGTCCCATCGCCGATCGGGAGACCGTTCACCTTCGTGACCGGCAAGATGCAGTAGGGAGTGCTCGCCGTGAACGCCTCGTCGGCGTTGAGAACGTCGAAGACCTGGAAGTCTCGCTCCACGAACGGGAGTCCCAGGCCGGCGCACAACTCTCGGATCATCTGCCGGCTCACCCCGGGGAGGGTGTTCCGCAGGGTCGGGGAAATGATCGTTCCTTCACTCACGATCAGAAAGTTCGCGCCCGAAGTCTCGGTCACGTTGCCGTCCAGATCGAGCAGCAGCGCGGACGCGGCGGGGTCCACCAGCCGCGCCTCGTGATCGGCGAGGTAGTAGTGCATCCGGCTGCGATACTTCATCTTCGGGTCGTAGCACTGCGGGGGCACGTGACGGATCGACGGCGTGATCAGGTGCTGTCCCGTCTCGAACTTCTCGGTCCACAGCTCGAAGGGAAGCGGAAAGGTGTGAGCGCACAGAGTGGGTCCGCCGCCCTTCGCCGCGCCGGCCGCCCCCGCGTAGACGGGTAGCTCGCCCGGCGTGGCGAAGTACACGAGACAGAGCTCATCTTCGGGATGGAGCAGGGCCCTGTTGTGCCTCACCAGTTCGTGAGAGATCTCCATCCAATCGGCCTGCGTCACTTCGACGGGGATCCGGGTGTACTTCAACGCCCGGTAGAACCGTCGCACATGCTCTTCGAGGCGCCAGAGCTCGCCGTGGAAGGTACGAACCAGGTCGGTCACCGTGGCCCCAAGCACGATGCCCGCATCATAGATCGCCAGAGAAGCCTGTGAGGCGGGCGTCAGCTTGCCCCGGAGGTAGACCAGCGGTTCGGTGCTGCTCATCGGGCGCCCCCCGCGAGGGACGCGAGTTCCTTGCGGAGCGGGCGGAAAGCGTAGGCATCCAGGATCGCGAGGACGCCCCGATCGCTCTGGTCTCTCGCCACCTCGGCCAGGGTATTGCTGGCGGTGTAGAGCGCTTCCTCGGCCTTTTCAAGCTGCTCCTTCTGCGCGGTGCGGTCCCCCTTCGCCTTCGCGATTCCCGCCAGCCGGACTGCTTCGACCGCATTCATGTAGAACAGCGCGAAGTCCAGGCGTTTGGCGTAGTAGAGCGTGAAGTCTCGCTCGCCACCCCGCGAACGGGTGTTGGCCCGGTACATCTCTCCGCTTGCGCCGCCGAAGAGATCTCTCACCCGGGCCCACCACTCCGGCACGGGCTGATTTCGATAGTGCTTCATCAGCATGCCGGGCACCGGGAATGAGAAGCCGAGATCGTTCTGATCCATCAAGAGCGTCGCTTCCTCAATCTGTGCGAAGCCCTTTTCCAGCGCGAGTGCGACGCCCGCACCGCACATCGGAGTCGCCAGTTCCTCCAGCGCCTTCTGCGGGGTGAGCGCCGCGCCGAACGAGTTTCTGGAGAGGAAGTGGGCTGCGGGACTCAGGTCGCCCGGCATCCAGTAGCGGGTCGAGAACCCTTCCCAGGAGTTTTCCGAGAGTCGGGCCACGAGCTTCTGCAGCGCCGCCCGGGTCATCTGCGGCAGCACGCCCATATTGTCGTCGGCCAGCGTCAGGATCAGGCTGCTCCTCACCTTCGAGGCCGGGACGCTCTGCAGCACTGCCTCCTGTGCGGCGACACGCGGCGCGGTGTAGTCTACGAAATGCAGCGCCGACCATCCCGCTGGGGTCACCGCGTCGAGCTGCGAGAGCAGCGCGGCGTCCACCCCCACCAGACCGACCTCCTTCCGACCCATGCCTGGGAGGGCCAGCACGCTGTTGTCGCGCAGCTTGTGCACGAACGCCAGCACGGCGAGGTTTCCGTTGACAGAACGCACGCCGCGTTCTCCCGAGGCCACCGTGGAGCGGGTGCGGGCTGCCCGGAGCACGGCCTGGTAACCCGCGTCGCCGCCCAGCTTCCCGCCCTGATCCAGCAGTTTCCACGCCGCCGGCCCTTGCTCCACCCAATCGGGGAACTCCGGAAGCGAGAGGTAGATAGCGTCGATGCCCGGGTAGGTGTTGGCGTACGCGTTGAGCTGTGCGGCGGCCAGGCCCAGGAGCTTCGGATCATTCAGCGACTGCCCGGCGCCCGGACCGATCGCGAGCGGCTCCGGCGCTGGTGAAGGCCGGCTGCCCGGCAGCACCGCGGCGAATTCCTTCGGAAACTCGAGCGGCGAGAAGGTCAGCGCCGCGGTCATCCCGAGTCGATGAGCTTCGTCGAGGATCCCCTTCGCCAGCCCGACGCCTGCGCGAACGCGATCGGCGTATGTGGCGGCACGGGCAAAGTCGGGATTGCCGAACTCGGAGAGATCCTTCAGGGCCGTCCGACCCGGCGTATCGCCGTCCAGCGGGTAGCGATGGCCATACCAGAGCACCCCGGTCTGTTTCTTCACGCCGCCGTACTCGAAATCCACGTACGGCTGCCACGGGTAGACCGACATCAACACGCGGTTGTACTTCAGCTTGGCGAGCTGTCGAAGCAGCTTCTTCTGGTCGGCCAATCCCCACGACTCCGTGCCGATTGCGAAGTCGTTCAGCGTCCGCCACGAGCGGAGGCGAAGGGTCGGCTCCAGCTTTACGTTGAAGCCGGTAAGACGGAAGGCCGGCCGCTCCATCGGGTAGGCGTCGCCGTAGAGCAGGTAGCGCACGCCGAACTGGTAGCCGAGCTCATACACCGACCAGAGCGTCGCCTGCGGGCTCCCTCCGCCCACCACCAGCACGTCCTTGCCGGCGAGTTTTGAGCTTCGGACCACATGCCCCTGATCCGTGAGTTTCGGCCACGCGGCGCCGGCGGACTGCTTCACAAACCCATTGGTCGCCGGGCTGCCGACCAGCACCACCCGCTTCGTGTGGGTGGGGACGCGCGCGGACACGGCCGCCGGCACGCCGAACAGTTTTCCCAGGATCTGAGCGCACTCCCGGGCCGCCAACTGCTCGATGGGCGGCGCGTGGGCGCCCACCACCACGGCGATCGGCTCGGCGGGCGCCGCGGGAACGGTGGACGCCACCGACACCGCGACCCACGCGGAAGCCAGCAGCATCAATGCTCCGGAGCGCTTCATCAACGACCTCCCGCGGACGCAAGGCCGGGGCCTGCGCCGATGCAATACAGAGTGTCGCGAGTTCGGATGTACAGCCGTCCGTTGGCAATCGCGGGAGAGGCGATGAGTTCCCCACCCATGTCGTTTCGAGCCACCACCTTCATCTCGGGCGAGTCTTCCAGCACCACGACGAAGCCGTTCTTGCCGCAGATGTAGATCTTGCCATCGGCCGCTACCGGAGAAGCGAAGTAGTCGCCGAGATTGCCCATCCGGGTCATCTCCCAGAGCATCTTGCCGTCCGCCGCACCCAGACAACTCGACAGCCCGCCGGCCTTCACGACATGGACCCGACCGCTCACGAGGATCGGTGAGGAGAGGTTGCTGGGCGCCCGAGTGGTGACGTTCCAGAGAACGTGCGTCCGTGTGACATCCCCGGAGCCCCCACCTTTGATGGCCTGGACCATGTTGCCGCCGCCCACCATGTTGTCGGGATGCTGAAATGCCGTATCCAACTCGTTATCCAGGATGAAGCCGTCCTTGTTCTTGTCGGAGAGGTCGAACTTCTCCAGGAACTCCTTGGGCATCTCGGTGCGGGCGAGCTTCTTGTCCTGATTGGTGTCGAGCCACTCCATCAGGGCGAATTTGAGGGTTCGCTTGGCGTCTCCGTAGCTCTGGACCGCGATGTAGATCACGCCGTCCTTGACCACCGGGCTGGTCATGATCGTTCGAAGCAGCGTGTTGCAGGTCCACAACTCCTTGCCGGTCGCCGGGTCATAGCCCTTGAGCTTGCCGGTGCCCGCCACCACGAGATCGGTGCGGCCCCCTGCCTCGCAGAGCACCGGCAGGGAATACCCCGCCAGCATGTCCGGCCGGCTCACCCGCCACTTGACCTTCCCCGTGACGCCGTCGACGGCCATCAGATAGGGGTTCAGGTCATCGTCCTGACAGAAGTAGACCAGGCCCTTGTAGACGATCGGCGAAACAGCGGCGCCCCAATCCATGAGGTAGGCCGGCTTCGGGAGCGGCAGACGCCAGAGGTCGCGGCCGGTGGCGCAGTCGACTGCGGCGAGTCCGATGGTGCTGAAGTAGAGGTAGAGCCGCTTGCCGTCGCTGGCAGGGGTGGAGGCGGCGTGACTGTTCGGCGGCGTGATTCGCGGCAGCGCGCCCGTGAGCGGATACTCCCGCTTCCAGAGCAGCTTGCCGGTATTCGCGTCGTGCGCATAAACCGCAAATCGCTGGGCCCCAGACATCCCTGTGGAGAAAACCCGCCCGCCGACGACGATGGGGCACGACACCCCCTCTCCCAGCGGCGCCTTCCACTTCACGCCCTCCTTACTGGAGAAACGCGACGGTAGGCCCTTGCTTGGCGAGACCGCCGAGCCGTTGACGCCGCGAAACTGGGGCCAGTCCTCGGCAACGGCCGGTACGCTTGTTGCGAGAAGGAGGGGCAATGCCCACAGGGAGCTGAGGAGCCGAGTAGTAGTGGGGCGCATGGTTACCATGAGACGGACGGGCGGGCTCCGGCCTCGAGCGCCGGAAACCTGTCAAGGGATTTCGGCGGCCGGGGTGTAAATCCTTTGCGCCTCTTGACCGGAGTCACACCCTTGTACCCCACTCGACCCACCCTCCTCGCACTCACGCTCGGTTCGGCCCTGTCGCTTCTCGGCGCCTCGGCGCCGGCGATCTCTCAAGGCGTCCGCCCGGCGCCGAAGTCTTATCCGAATTTCGCCCAGGAGGAGCTCACCACCGAGTACGACGCCTCTCCCGATTGGCCCAGCCGGCCCGCGCACATCGGCGAGTTCAAGGACGTGACCGGCCTCACCATCGACGCCGGCGGCGACATCTGGATCTTCAATCGCGGAACGGACCCGGTGCAGGTCTACAAACCGGACGGCACGTTCGTTCGAAGCTGGGGCAAGGGACAGTTCAACAGCCCTCACCATATCCGCATCGATCCCCAGGGCTTCGTGTGGACCACTGACTTTCGGGCGCATGTGGTCCGCAAGCACACCCGCGACGGCGGCGTGCTTCTCACGCTCGGCAAGTGGAACGAACCGGGCGAGGACGAAACCCATCTGAACGGCCCAACCGACATTGCGGTGCTGAAGGACGGCACCATCTTCGTCACCGACGGCTACTTCAACCGCCGCATCGTGCACTTCAGCCCCGAGGGCAAGTTCGTTCGCTCGTGGGGCGGTTACGGCACGCGGCCCAACCAGTTCGTGCTCCCCCACGCCATCGCCGTCGACAGCCGCGAGCGCCTTTATGTGGCCGACCGCAACAGCGGCCGGATTCAGGTGTTCGACCGGAACGGGAAAAGTCTCGATGTGTGGTCCGGCGTGATGATGCCCTGGGGCCTCTCGTTCAGCAAGCGCGGCGGTGAGGAGCGTCTGTGGGTGTGCGGCTCCAGCCCACACTGGTGGGTCCGCAACGGCAAGGCGCCTGAATTCAAGGACCAGCTCTTCGTCCGCTTCGACACGAAGGGACGAGTTCACCAAACGTGGGCGGTCCCGCTCGGCGCCGCGAACAAAACCGCCCTCGGCGAATGCCGCGGCGCCCACTGCATCGCCGAAGACGCCTCCGGGAACCTGTATGTCGGCGATGTCTACGGCATCCGCGTCCAGAAGTTCACCCCCGTCACCCGACGGTAACGAGCTTGATCCGTGCGAGTTCTACGCCCGATCGGTGTTGAGGCACTGCCCAACGGGCACTCAATCTTGTGCACTATGCAGGACCCGAACCACTAGACCTCGAACGAAGGACCTGTCAATCGGGCACCACCCTGAAATGCTGAAAGCCAACGTTTGCAACACCTCCAACTGGCCGGAAGTCAACCGGAGTCAGCCTCGGGCGGCGGTCTCCCGTCGCCACACGGCGGGCAACATAGTGATCTGCCTTCCGCCGTTCGAGATGTCAAGATTATCACTTCGGCCAGCGACACTCCGACCTCAATCGCACTTCAATCACGCGTCAGACGTCGCCGTCCGCCTATCGACCTTTGGTCCAGTATCCAAGGATCCAGAACGAACCACAGTAGCACCCTTCCATTTGCTCCGACGAGATGACCACACAGGCGGTGGTGCCCATCCCCAACTCGGGGGGATCCCGCCCGGCCGGCGCGGCGCCGTGTTGCTGGACCAACTATCACACGGAGGGTCCGATAACCCATGTCAAACGGCAATGTGCAATGATGCCTCCTCGTGACAGTGTGAAGCGGCGATCGATGCACCATACCGAGATGGTCGAAGGCATGAGGAAGCGAGAACAAGCCCTCAGTAGCAGGCCGGTAGACATCACCGCCACCGCTCTCTATTGGCCGGTGCGCCAGCGTTGTGCTCCCGGTATTGATCCGGACCTCAAGCGCATCGTGGACTCCATTCAGGCTGGGTACCGGCGTCACAGCGACTTGGATCAGCGCTTGTGCTGGTGCATCCCAGGGCTCCAGGACAAGCTCAACCTCTTGCAGCAGATGGGTGTGGTCACCGAGATCGATTCCCCAGACGGAACCGTTTACCGGGCTGAACAGAATCGACTTCTCTCGGCCGCATCAACCCCCCTGGAAGAGACGTTGTCCTGCCGCTATTTGGACGTAGCAACAGACTTCTCCGTCCCATTACCAAAGGGATGCCGTTTGCTAAGATTGGATACCTTGGATTCCGCCGTCCCCGTGTTAGGGGGAAGCTACCCCGAGGATGACCAAGTTGTTTACGTCCTCTGTGTTGCGATGCTTGTCCAGGAGAGCTTGAGTCTCTCCTGGGGGGTCCGGGTCTACTGTGACTTCGCACGGGTGAATGCCCTGGAAGAAGTGCTTCTTGACTTGATTGTCGAGGGCGGGAGTCGACTAGCAGGTACTCCATTCGCTGCGCGCCGCGGTGTGGCGCACTTAGAGACTCTGACATCAGGACTGACATCACTGGAGGCTTCCATCGGAACAGAACTGGAAGCAGTACCTGTCGAACTACCCCATCAGTTTCTTCCCGACCATACGCCGGTGCCAACCGCAACTGAAAGCACCAAGGCTACGTCCGTAGGAACCAAGACACGGGGACCGCAAGTGGTCCCGGGGCGAAGGATGCACGAGCATGTCCTGTTCCAGGCTCTTGAAGAAGCGCGTGAGCGCATATTGATTGTCACTCCCTTTGTGCGGGCACGATTGAGAGAACCCCACTTTCTCGAACAATTGCGGCTCACGTTGAAGCGGAGCGTGAACGTGACAATCGTCCATGGGATGCCGATTGAGAATGGATTCGATGATACTTCACATGAGGATCGACGAATCTGGGAGACGCACCGTGCACTTGGACGAACGACTGGGATGCTCAAGTTCCACCGAGTCACATTGGAGGCAGCCTCACGACACGGGGAACACAGCAAGATTCTCATCTGCGATAGTGAATGGGCCGTGGTTTCGAGCTTCAATTGGCTGTCGATCCCAGAGACCAACGAAACGGGCATCCTCGTGTTCGATCGAAACGTTGTCGAAGAATTACTTCGCAGTTATGGTGATTACCTCTAGTCGGGCCGTACTGTTCATCGACGAAGCTTGAGGCAATGATGTTTGAAGACAATAAGAAGTCGAAGTCAAGCCGCACACCACGTACCACTGCTAAAAGTGACGTCGGAAAACCCGAAGCGGTCTGTCCCGTTCCGAGCACCGCAGACTCCGATCCCTCGGAGGACTGCAGTTTCAGCGCGTCGGTGTGCTTGGAATCACTTGGGGCCAAGCTTGACAGCATCATTCGAGTTCTGACTCCATTCGAGCCATGCACTGATGCCGTCAATAAGGAGTGGGACACGCGTGGTTCCAAGCAACCACATCCTCGGAGCAGCGATGTGAAGTCCGCACTTGATGGCAACGGCTCGCAAACGATTGTGGAAATGTTGCAGTGTTTCCATAGTCAATTGACCTTCATAGGGACAACGGTTCAGGACCTTAAACAGCGGGGAAGCGTTTCGAAGCAGCCGACATCACCAGCAACCGGAAGGCAACCGAGCCAACCGACGAGTGCAGAAATCAAGGCAGTCGTAGAGGCTTTGCTCCAGGCACATCAGGTTGATCTTTGCCGGAAATTGGCTGCCGAGTTGCACCTCGCCTCATTAGAGCAGACTCTGGCAGCTACCGAGAGTGGAGTCACGGGTGTTCGCTTACTCCTCGACGCGCAATTAGCAGCGGCGATCGACGATGGCAATTCGCTCCGACGAGAGTGCGAGCGGTTGCGAAGCAAGCTTTCACACCTTGAGGATGACAACAAGAGATTACGTGCCACGGCCGAACGGGCACAGAGCGAACAGCGCACGATCATTGAGAAGGCGAGTCAGGATCGAGACGATGTGCGGCAGCGCCTGAGGGTCGCCTGGCAACGGTTCGAGGGACTTGATGCGATGCTCAGGCGCGCCATTCGCAGTACGGGGGAACGGAGGTGGAGCAAAGTACGTGAGGATGTACTCAAGTCCACTGCTCGCTTGTTTGAGATTCAAGGCTGCGAGGTGCTGCTTCTCGTCGAAGCCCTGGAATTCAAGTCCTTGCCATATGACGGATCACGGTACCGGTGGCACCAGGATGACGGGCCCCCGGTGCTGACTGATCAGTCAGCAGCCGTGCTCCTACCGGGTTGGAGACGGGTGCGATTCAAGTGATGGGTAACTGGCTATAAGTTGAGTCGAAATGGATGTTATTCCCTTGGAACCGCGGTCGTCTCTATGCGTATTGCAAGAGATC
>SXGS01316029.1_pt1 | contig 14724 bp, 16 predicted proteins | sample 3174681 | NCBI WGS metagenome assembly SXGS01 (sample SAMN11356861, study PRJNA531348) | freshwater metagenome | isolation source: freshwater sample F1-80 | place: China: Fuxian Lake, Yuxi | collected 2017-12-25
AGGCGGAACAGGGATCGAACCTGTGACCTCTGCCTTGTAAGGGCAGCGCTCTCCCAACTGAGCTATCCGCCCGACTTTCTTCACAAGTACCGGCGGAGGTTATCAAGTCCCCACTGCCATGTCAATCGGTTCTCGCACCAGTCTTATGGATTCAGCAATCAACTTGGGCAACCATACGACGGCCAGGCCTATTTATGGGCGAGACAGCCTCCGGCTGGCCTGCCGCGGGAAGTATTGCCGATGAACCTGCTTCAGCCGACTACGCTCCACATGGGTATAGATCTGAGTCGTGGCAATATCTGCGTGACCGAGCATCGTCTGTACGGCCCGCAAATCGGCTCCGCCCTCCAACAAGTGGGTCGCAAAGGAATGTCGCAGCATATGTGGCGAGATCGGCTTTGCAATCCCCGCAAACTGCGCGCGTCGCCGCAGCAACTTCCAGCATGCCTGCCTCGTCAATGCGCGCGCGCGACGCGACACGAACAATGCGCGCGACGGCCGGCCTTTCAGCAGCACCGGCCGCACATGCGCGACATAATCGGCCAGCAGATCCCGTGCCTGCTGTCCCATCGGCACGACTCGCTCCTTAGCCCCCTTGCCCATGACGCGCAGACAACTCGCATTCAAATCAATCTGCGAGACAGCGAGTCCGACAAGCTCGGAGACTCGGAGACCCGAGGCATACAGTAATTCCAGCATCGCGCGGTCCCGGCAATCTTCAGCGCCGGAACCGGTCGGCACATCCAGCAACCGGACGACTTCCTGCATCGTCAACGTCTTCGGCAACCGGACAGACCGTCGCCTCGCCGTGAGATCGCGCAGCGGATTCACATTCACAAGTTGTTCACGAACGAGGAAACGAAACCACCCGCGCAGCGCCGAGAGTATGCGGGCGATGGACGACGCCGCAAGCGGCTGCCGTTTCAGCCTCGCGAAAAATGCCACCACGACCTGCGGCGCAATCGGTTCGCCCATACCAATCTGATGCTGCGCCAAGTAGTGCTGGAACTTGGTAAGATCGCGCCGGTATGACTCGAGGCTATTGGTTGCTAAACCACCCTCGACACGCAACCGCGCCAAGTATCGTTCAATAAGCGGATCGATGACAGAGGCCAATGAATCAGCCACGCTCATTCACCGGCGCACACAGCGGTATTCTTCCTGAGCGTCATCGGCACCCCCCGCGCAAGGATGAGGAACGAAACTATAGCCAACTCCCGCTGCGAACACAATGAACACGCCGTGGTTCTCCTTGACACCTTGCCCCCTTTCCGATACTAGTCAGTCGGTACGGGACAGACTCTGCCGCCGTTCAAACACCATGCTCCCCGACACACACCATCTCCACACGTTGCCGGTCTTGCCGCGCCTGATCGGTATCGTATTGCTCACGGTGCTGCTCGGCCTCTGCCTCATTGTGCCGGAGCCCGCAATCGCGGCGAATAAAACGGCGAGCCCCGTTCCCAATCCCCCGGTGTTAGCACAAGCGGGGCAACAGATCGAAACAGGCGACTACGAATCTGCGGCAGCGACCCTGCGCCAGTTTCTCGCCACGACACCAAGGCCTGAGCACCTGGACGACACCTATTTGCTCCTCGGCGGCGCCCTCTACGGCATGCAGGATTATCCTGGAGCCCTCAGATATTTGAACCAGCTTCAACAAGAATTCCCGGAATCCGAGCTGAACGAGCCAGGTAAGCTCTTGCTGGCCCGCACCCATGCCGCCATGGGCAATGTCGATTTGGCTCTGCCGCTGGCGGCCCAAGTCCGCGCAGCAACCCAGGATCCCGACACCAAATACGACGCGTTGAAACTGACGGCGGACTGCTTGGTGCACAAGAAGGATTTCGTCCGGGCCGTCCGCACGCTATTGGAAGGAATCGGCAGCGGGTCGGATGAACAGACGGCGGAAACGCGCGAGCAGATTCGAGACATGATCGCGGAGAAGCTCGACAGAAAAGGGTTGACCCGGATACGGGAAGCCTTCCCGCGCGCCTATCCCGGCGACCTCGCCTCCATTCGTCTCATCAACTACTACATCGCGCGCGGCGAAGATCACCTGGCGGAAGGAGAAATCCGCCGTTTCCTCGCCGCCTTTCCGATGCATCCCCATGGGCCCAAGGCCCACGATGCGCTGCAACTGCTGAACACCAGACTCAGAACAAATCAGTATTTCATCGCCGCGGTTCTCCCATTGTCAGGACGCCTGGGCGCCTTTGCCAACGATGTCCTGGACGGCATCCAGCTTGCGATCGAGCGCGCGCGCGAACAGACCGATATGCCGTCCATCGGCTTGATCCTGAAGGACCAGGATGCGGATCGCGAGGGATTTCTGGACGATCTCTCAACGCTGCTCACCAAAGACCGCCCGCTCGTCGTGATCGGCCCCCTGCTGTCGAAGAATCTCCCTGTTATGGCGGAAATGGCGCAACGGACCAGAGTGCCGCTCATCACCCCGACTGCCACACTCCCCAATATCCGCCGGCTAGGCGCCTATCTGTTCAGCACCTCGCTCACCTACGGCCTGCAGGCTGAACGTATTGCATCCTACGCCACGAAGGAGCAAGGCTATCGACGATTCTGCATCCTCTACCCTAATACCGTCTACGGCCGGGAACTGGCGCGGCTCTTCGCGCAAGAGGTCCGGCAGCATGAAGGGGAAATCATTGCCGCGGTCCCCTTCAACGAAGGAGACACCGACTTTGGTCCACCGATCACGCAGCTCAAAGCCGAAGACCTCAAGAAGTATGGACTCGCCGTCCCGGTCGATCCATCGAAGCCGGCAGGAAAACCGCTCCAACGAAACGATAAACGAATCCTGTATACGCCGGGATTCGATGCGATATTCATCCCCAGCCGCTCCAACGACATCGGGCTGATTGCCGCACAACTGGCATTCCATGACATGCGCGTCCCGCTGCTCGGCACGAACGGATGGAATGCTCAAGACTTTGCCCGCACCACGGATCGAACGGTCGAAGGCGCCACCTTCGTCGACGGATTTTTCGTGGACAGCCCCAACGCCGCCGTGCAGGAATTTGTGCAGCGCTATCACAAACGATTCCAAACCACCCCCTCGCTCTTCACGATGCAAGGATACGATGCAGCCAACGCGGTCATCGAAGGGGTCCGTAGCGGTGTCACCTCCGGCGAAACGCTGCGGGAATTTTTCATGACCCAGCGAACATTGCCCACACTCGCCGGACCAGCCGGATTCGGACCGGACGGCACGCTGCACCGGCCGCTCTTTCTTCTGCAGGTGAAACAAGGTAAATTCATCCAGGTGGACTGACACAATCCTGAAACAGTCAGCCGCCTGCATTCCCATAGTGCTCAGTGGCTCGATAGGCGCCAAGGCCGATCCTGAATGAACTCACTTCCGCAAATCCTCCATACAATCTCCTACATGGGGCTTCCGCTGCTATTCGCAATGGTACTCCACGAATACGCGCACGGATGGATGGCCGAGCAATGCGGCGACCACACGGCAAAGATTCAGGGCCGGCTCACGATGAATCCCCTCGCTCACATCGATCCCTTCGGAACGATTATCGTGCCGTTGATCTGCCTCTTGTTACCCGGCGGTTTTTTCATCGGCTGGGCCAAGCCCGTGCCGGTCGATCCCCGCAATATGCATAATCCCCGGCGCGACATGGCGTTGGTGGCAGCCGCAGGACCGGGGATGAATCTCATCCTTGCCGTGGCCGGCGCTTTATTCTTGACCCTTCTTTTGGCGGTGGAACCGACGCTGTCTCACCAGCAAGAGGCCGACGCCGATTCCTCATCGAGCCTTGTGACCACCATGGTCCTTCGCCCGATCGCCGCCATGGCTCTCTATTCCGTCATCATCAACGTGCTCCTCGCGCTGTTCAATCTGATTCCGATCCCTCCGCTCGACGGCGGGCGCATTCTGACATGCCTGCTTCCGGAGAAACCGGCGATGACACTGCTGCGCATGGAGCCCTACGGCATGATGATTCTGGTCGGCCTCATCGTCTTCGACAAGGAGCTGCGCGTGATCCATACCATCACCAACACTTTCGCCTCCGGTCTTTCTAGTACGATCCTATCGACGGCACTGGGCCTCGGGGGAGTATCCCAGTGACAGCGCCGCGCAGACGAGTCCTCAGCGGCATGCAGCCCAGCGGGCTCATGCATTTGGGCAACTATTTGGGCGCGCTGGAAAACTGGAAGGCGCTACAGGCAGAGTACGACTGCTACTTTTTTGTCGCCGATTGGCATGCGCTCTCAACCAACTATGCCGACACGACCCGCATACGCACGTTCGTGCGCGAGATGCTGATCGATTGGCTTGCCGGAGGCATCGACCCAGAACGGTGCACGATCTTCATCCAGTCCCGTATTCCGGAACATGCGATCCTGCATCTCCTGCTCTCGATGATGACGCCCGTCTCGTGGCTGGAGCGCAACCCGACCTACAAAGAAAAGCAGGATGAGATTAAGGAAAAAGATCTCACCACCTATGGCTTTCTCGGGTACCCGGTCCTGCAGGCCTCCGACATCCTCTTGTACAAGCCTGATTTTGTGCCGGTGGGCAAAGACCAACTCCCTCACCTTGAATTAACGAGAGAACTCGCCCGGCGATTCAATGACATCTACAAGACGTCCGTGTTCCCCGAACCAAAGGAACATCTGACCAAATTTCCAAAAGTGCTCGGCACCGACGGCCGCAAAATGAGTAAGAGCTACCACAACACAATCAATCTATCCGACGCCGAACCAGCCGTTCGCCAGAAACTCAAAACCATGGTCACGGACCCGGCGCGTGTGCGCCGAACTGATCCTGGCAACCCCGACATCTGCCCCGTCTATGAGTTTCACAAAATCTATTCGCCGCAACCGGTCCAGGATCAGATCAACAAGGATTGCCGGACCGCGGCGATCGGCTGCATCGACTGCAAGAAACTGGTCGCCGATCGGATAGTCGAACAGCTGACGCCGGTCTGGGACGCGCGCGCGAAGCTGCTTGGCGATCCCTCCCGCATCGAAGATATCGTGCAAGCCGGCAGCCGGCGGGCCTCAGAAGTGGCGAAAGCCACGTTGCATGAAGTGAACGAGGCGATGAAGATCTAGCCCGCACTATTCATGACGGTTCGTGACGAAACTGCCAAGACGTCAGGCGAAATACGCAGCAAGCCCGCCCGTCGGAACTTGGGAACTGACACCCTTCCTCGCGTTCATAATCTTTTGGGGCCAGAAGGATCGGCTGCCGATTATTGCCGCGCTGGATGACGTGATGGGGATAAGACGGGAAGCTGAGACGAGCCGGACGGGCCATGGTCGGGAAACCTCGCGCACCACTGAGGTGGGGAACTTACTGCACTGCTGGTTGGCCACCAACGAAATAGCTCTCTGACCCCTATTTTGACTAGTGGGTTAGGGCTTGCCAAGGTTATGAAAGATCAAAAATGTGCCGACGATAAGATCCCTCACTTCCTTTGCCCTTAAGAAATTCGCCGGCTCTCCACGACATGTCACGACGTAGCGATTGGGCTTCCGGATTGTCATAATCTGAAAAAATCGGTTCATTTGCGATGCGTTGTGGGTCTTGACCATTGCCGTGAACTCAACTGAGCTGGCTGGTTGCATCGACAAATAAGTGTTGGTGTTGTATTCGAGTATTTTGACATCAGGTGCTATACCCTCAACTCGCGAGAGGTACTTAATGTCATGCAGTTTGTGATTGACCTCGTTGATTTGAGCCTGCGTAAATCGATCTAAATCTGCAACAAAGCTGACGTTTACGTTGCAACTTGCTTCATATCCAGTTCGTGGCGATATCGCTCTAACGAGCGCGCGAGTTGTGTTGGCCTGCGGTAAGCCCTCTTCCCAGTCGACTGGGTAACGAAACGAAAAACCATCCCCCTTGAACACTTTGTAACTTTCAGCTGCTCCCAAAATTGGATTTAGGAGTAGCAATGTCCCACCAGCTACGGCCAAAAACAGTTTGCGCATAGAAAATAACCCCTAACCTTCGCGTTGAACGGCGCGAGCAAGGAAGTGAAGCGACGTTTGCGAGCGTCCGCTTTTGGACTCGATGCTAGCGCGCATTTGTCAGCTTTTCGTGAAGAGCCGAGAACTGCACTCGTTGTCCCTTGAAGCCAACAATTGAATTTGCCACTGTAACGGGCTCGGCTCCACGCTTGGACAGAAAGTCAAGGACTGACAACGAAATCCCGAACGCGGCGTGTACATCCCTACGGTCGATTCGCCCGGGAATGACGTTGGCGCGGAGAAGCTTGGTACGTAAAGTTTTAGTGTTTAGCCGCTTCTCCAGCCGGCGGTTTCCACTCCATTCGACACGTACTGCGGACGTGAGCTTGCGCGCTTTGCCCTCAGACCAGCGATAGTCAAACACCCAGACATGGTTGTGTGCTATGGCGTCGCGGAGCACGAAGAGTTCTGAGAGTCGATGGTAACCGCGGAAGCGATGCACTTCCTTCATGTATTCGGGGACTTTCAACTTCTGCTTTCCGACAGCCTTCTTGTTGAAATAACGGTCCCTTGCCACCATAGATTCCACAGTGACTGCCAACAGAAGAATGATGGACGCCGCATAGCCGCCTTCATGGTAATTTGAACTGACGCGATCAGATTTCGGGGAGGGCAGAGCCAGCATACGATCAACAAGATGTGCAATCGGCACCAATAGATGCGTGCCAATGACCGTTACGATCTGATCTGGATGCCATTTCGCCATATCAATGCGCTCTAACGTTCATGCCCACCGGCGCGCTCCACAGCTGTTTGAATCTCGCCTGACACTTGCCGCGCATCCGGGTGGGGCCTGTTGTTAGGTGGCATTCGTTTTCACTCAAGTGGCTTGAGTCCCAAGAGCTTCTCGATTCGCTCTACGCGCTTTCGTATGACATCGAGCGACGAATTGGCCTTTTCGCCGGTCTCATTAACATAGGTGGATAGTCCTCGCAGCTGTACAGCCGCATCCTCAATTGCCTTCCTGCACGGAAGAACACCAAACGCCAATAGTCTCGTTGCGCCATAAACCGGAATCGCGTGAAGTGCAGCGATCAAATCGCAGGAGCTTTTCATCAGAGCCTCCCACGCCTTATCTGAGGTCTCCTTCGAGCGCCCAATCGGAGTGTGAATTGTGGGTGCGTGGAACGTCAAGTTAAAACGCACCTCGCCAACCGCCTTGCACAGTACATGAAGGGGCTCAATGAAGAACTTGGCAAGGAGCTGCCCACTCACAAAAACTGTGAGCCCACCAAACGCTCCCCACACAATTTTCTCGACGTCGGTCATTCGAAACGTCTAGTAACGCCACCGAACTATTAAGTGTGCTGCAGGCTACCTGCGCGTTATAGCAAGACAGCCTTAGCCCACATTATTCATGAGCGCTTTTGCTGCAATCGCCGATCCGCTGTTCCGACAAGCCTGCGGCCGGCGGGCTCGTCCATCGGGCCTTCGACGTACTACACGACTACGCCTCAGGTCCTCCGGACTCCGCGCGCCGGTCTCACGACGCGGCTGGGCGATTTCGTCCCTCGACTGTGCTCGGGACCCTGAGCTTGTCGAAGGGGCGACGAACCGTCATGAAGAATGCGGGCTAGCAATCCGTTGGGGCGAATCTACCGCAAAGAGGGTGGTTATCAATCAACACAATCTCGTGCCACCCCTAAGATAGGCTGTGACTCCCGCAATCTATCCGGCTATCAGCCCGCAGGATATTCCGCCCAGCCAATTTGAGTCAGCGACCGTCTGCAGGGGAAAAGAGGACGATGCTACTAACAAGAAGCCTTAGGCTGGAATGTCGACGTATTCGACTTGGCTGCTTGGCAGTGGAATAGGAAGGCCGTCGGCCTTGAGGCCTTCAAGATGAAACTCGATGGCTTCTCGGATAAGGGACTCAGTTTCAGCCACGGTTGTACCGGTGGCAATACAACCCGGAAAATCAGGAACATACGCCGCGTAATTGGCGGGGACTTTCTCGATCACCACGGCATAACGCATGTTAGTTCGGTCCTTTCTTCCAGCCAGCTTGCTTAAAAATACTACTCTGTGTTCCAGGAGGCAAACCGTCACTTGGCCGCGCGATCACGTTGATCCACCGGCCCTTCCGCTCTCGATTACTGACTACGCGGAGTGACAACACCTGCCAGCCTGCGCGGTGCAGCGCCCTTGCCAATTCATCCTTCTTCCAGCGCGCGAAGTACCGGCCCGGCATCCAGCCCTTCGTTAATAAGCCGCTCTTCGTTCCATATGTCAGCGTCGCTGCCAGCGTTGCCCCTGGTTTGGCGAGCAGGCAGAGCGCCCTCAACACGCGGGTCGCTTCCGCTTTGGGAAGATGGATCAAAGAGGCTGCAGCCCATATGCCGTCGAAACTCGCAGCTCGGAACGGCAGCTCCCGCATGTCGGCGCGCACGAGGAGAAGCGGCGGAACCGCCTCGCGTGCAACGCGGAGGAATGCTGCCGTCAGGTCCATCCCTACCACTCGATATCCCTTGCGCCGCAACACCTGTGCGTCCTGCCCACCGCCGCATCCGAGATCGAGCACCACTGCACCGCGCAGGAGGCCGGCCATCCACTCCGTCAGCAAGGCAGAAGACCGCTTGGGTCGAGCCGTCCATCGTTTGAGAAAAGTCCGCGCGCCTTCTTCATAGACCTTGATGGTCGGCGCGACAATGTGACTTGTGGTATGGTGCCGTGATGAGCGAATGGACATTCAGATGGAGATGCGTATGAATCAATCCTGCTGGAACCTGACTGCTGTGCTGGTCTGTGTGATCGGAATGGCTTCGGTATCTTTAGCTGCTGCTCCGCCGGCTGTCACTCCACCCTGCGACAAGTACCCGCCCGCCAAACAATCACGCTGCGCTGAAGTCTGGAAAAGTCTCAACCAGGGAGACGGGCCGCTCGTCGCACAATTCGGGCTCGATCAGCAGAGACGGCGCGAAGAAGGAAAAATCACTGCGCAGCAGCATCTCGCCGAAAACATGGCGTTTATCAAGCAATCCACCGAGAAGCGGATTGAACGGCTGAAAGAGCGTATGGCGAAAGACTAACCACGGCAGTCTCGGATTACGACACGCGAAAGAATTGATTCGATTCCTTCTCCCGGCCGATTTCTGTTTCCGGCCCATGTCCCGTCACCACAATTGTCGCATCGTCGAGGGTATACAACCGCTCCCTGATCGATTGTTCAATGGTATCGAAGTCACCGCCCCACAAATCGGTGCGCCCGATGCTGCCACGAAAAAGCGTGTCTCCCGCCAACACCAGTTGTTCGTTGGGCGCGTGAAAACTCATCGAGCCTGGCGTGTGGCCCGGTGTGTGGAGGGCGATCAGCGCATGCTCGCCAAGCAGCACCTGCTCCTCATCCTTGAGCCAGTAGTCCGGCATCGGCACGGAGACAAAGGGCACACCGAACATGCGGCACTGCACCTCAAGATTCTTCCACAGATCGAGATCATCTTGATGCAGACACAGAGCCGCCCCCGTCGCCTGTTTCATCGCACCGGAGGCAAGAAAATGGTCGAAGTGGGCGTGGGTATGGAGGATATGGCTGACCGTGAGGCCGAGCTTCTGTACTTCATGGATAATGCGTGCGGAGTCGCCCCCGGGATCAACCACAATGGCCCGCTTTGTGACCGGATCGCCGATGATGGAACAGTTGCACCCCAGAGGAGGGACCGAAAAAGTTTTCCGAATCAACGCAGCCATAGCGCGCCATGCTACAGTTCCGTGGCCTTACTGCGCAAGCTACGGACGCTGCCAGCCCCGGATGGTCCAGACCACTTCGGTATCGAAGATCGTCCACTCCCGCCCTTCTCGATGGAACCAGACGAGAAAACCTGCGCCTGTTTCGTCAGGGCGCATCTGCTCGACATACACCAGCGCCTGATCCTTCCGAAGCGTCCACCCCACCCGCGAGAAGGCCAGCCGCTCCAACCGCGGCAAGGCCTGCACAGGGACAGCGGCGGACACCTCCGGTTCTTCAAGAGACTGTCCCGTGACAAATTGATAGCGAACCCCAAATTTGAACCGGCCTTCAAGCCGGCCGGCCTCGCGGTTAACTCCAACAAAATCCCTCACGAGATCCGGCGGCAGCCGGCCCAGGAAATAGTTCCGATCCTGAACGGACCCGATCGTCGTCGGCTCCGTCTGGTCTGGAAACAGCCGGACGACCGTCATCCGCTCGATCATCACCAGCCTGGTGTATGAAGTTAGAAATATACTCTCGACAGTCTGATCGTACAGCGCATAATCCTCGGCGGGAATGGCCGAAGAAGCAAGCCTCCCCTCTGCAGAAAGCAATCCCGGCACAGCAAGCCACGTCAGCATCAGAATAGTCGGCAACATCGTGCGTTTCATATTGCACCGAGCATAGTCTCGACGAAAGAGCGCGGCAAAGCACGCTTTTCTTGGTCGAAGCCGAACCCCGTGCTAGCATTTCTCCGCTATGGTCCTCTCGACCAGCGTACATGATCTCCGCACCCTGATCCGCTCTTCGAATGATCCGTTACTAGCCTGAATACAAACCAAGTTAACGGGTTTTCAAAAGCGTTCAGCATACACGCGCATTGTCAGCTTCTTCCAATTACAGCCCCGGCTTGTAGCAACCGATAAGGAACTATGGCGAAAATAAAAAATGATGCGCCGCTATTTCTTGGCCTCCATTTTTGAAATCACCTGCTAGAATTACTCAATGTCGACATCATCCAAACAACTGTGTGTCCGGGAAACCAGCCCCCTCCGCCGAACGCTCACCAATGCGCGGCATGGGCTGTTGGGATTGCCTAAATCCCTGATCGTTGCCGAGCAGCTGACCTTTGAGCGGATTTATGGACGCATCGATTCGACAGGACAATTGCTGCAGCTGGTGATGAACGATCCATGCTTTACCTGGCTCCATCCCCTGTCCAATCTGGTCGTCCGAATCGATGAATTGCTGGACGATGAGAGAGTCCTTACCGTGGACGATGTGGCGGTCCTTCTGGCTGAAGTGCGAGGCCTGATCCGTCCATCTGAATTGGGCGACGGCTTTGAGCGCAGCTACTACGAAGCCCTTCAGCGCGCCCCTGAAGTCGTCATGGCCCACTGCGAGATGAAGAAGCTCTTGTCCCTTCCGGCCGTCTAGCCAGCCCAGCCCTCCACTAACAGCCAATCGACCGGCTACATTCGACCTTCATCCAACTCAATAACATGGGCCCAGGTGGACACCGGCGGAAGAGAAGAAACCGGCACGCCGCGTTTGACGGCAATATCATACAAGCGGCCTTGAAACCGCCGGTGAGTGTCCTCGTCCTTTGGCTCAGCCTTGAGTAGATTTTGAGAGAAGAGACGAATCTCCGCATCAGTGACCGGCTTCCCATTGGCTTGAACCCAGGCAAGCAATTCCTCATCCGTCCCGCCGGCCAACACCAGCCGTTCAAATGCCTTCGCATCGATACCCAAAAAGTCAGCCAGGTACTTATCGAACCCCACGGTTATGTAGTTGTAGTCCTGGATCTGGCCTGCATTCCGCAATCTGATCTTGTCGATAAACCGCCCCAAGTGAGCGATGCCGCCGAGGAGGGATTTAGGGCTACGAGGATATTGTGGATTGGCCATACGTCAGTACTCCCTTCTATCGACCCAAACCGTCGTATCGGCAATGATCATGAAGCGGTCTTGATGCGGCCTTCCCGCATTGCACAGGCACAGGGCTATTCTCGCGAATACGCAAAGAAATACCAGCCGTTCAGATATCAGCGAGGAAGGCGCTACCGGTTGGAGCGTTTACCCCACTGGGGAGTGATTATGACTGAGTGCGCTTCGCCGACTTGCCCGCGCTCAGATACTGATGGATGCCTGCGGCCATTTTGCGCCCTTCGGCGATGGCCCAGACGATGAGGGAGGCGCCGCGTTTGGTGTCGCCGCCGGCAAAGACGCCATCGAGGTTGGTCATGAAGTTTTCGTCCGTGGCGACCGCGCCGCGCTGGTCGTACTTCACGCCCAGGTTATCGAGCAGCCCATTCTTGACCGGGCCGGTGAAGCCCATGGCAAGCAGGACTACATCGACATTCATCTCGAAGTCGCTGTTGGGAATCGGCGTGAACTTACCATTCTCGAATGCGACACGATGGGCATGCATCTTCGTGACATGGCCATTGTGGCCGGTGAACTTCGTGGTGGAAACACTCCATTGCCGGTCACAGCCTTCTTCATGCGCATGGGACGTCCGCAATTGCATGGGCCAGAGAGGCCAGGGCGTCGAACCAGCTCGCTGCGGAGGCGGTTCCGGCAACAGTTCAAATTGATGCGCTTCGACACAACCCTGGCGATGAGCCGTTCCTAAACAATCTGATCCTGTATCGCCGCCGCCGATGATAACGACGCGCTTGCCCTTGGCGGTGATGGGATCGTCGGTGACCGTCAGGCCGGACGTGCGCCGGTTCTGCTGGGTCAGAAACTCCATCGCGAGATGCACGCCTTTGAGTTCCCTGCCAGAGATCGGCAATTCACGCGGCTGTTCCGCGCCCATGGTCAATCCGACCGCATCAAACTGCGCGCGGAGCTGCTCCCCGGTGATGTCCTCCCCGACCGCAACACCGGGCTTGAACTCCACCCCTTCCACCTTCATTTGTTCGAGTCGGCGATCGATCACCCACTTTTCCATTTTAAAATCGGGAATGCCGTAGCGGAGCAGGCCGCCAATGCGGTCCGATTTTTCAAACAGCGTGACGCGGTGGCCGGCGCGCGCCAGCTGCTGCGCCGCCGCCAATCCTGCCGGACCGGAACCGACGATGGCGATCGTCTTGCCTGTTTGGACGACCGGTAAAATCGGCGTCACAAGCCCTTCGTTGAACCCGCGATCGATGATGTTCCATTCGAGGATGCGGATCGAGACCGGATCTTCGTTGATGCCGAGCACGCAGGCCCCTTCACAGGGAGCCGGACAGAGCCGGCCGGTGAATTCCGGGAAATTGTTGGTCGTATGCAGCGCCTTGAGCGCATCGTTCCAGCGTCCGCGATAGACGAGATCGTTCCCTTCGGGGATCAGATTGACGACCGGACAGCCGGTGTTGCCCTGACAGAACGGCACGCCGCAATCCATACAACGGGCGCCCTGGACCTTGAGCTTGTCCTCGGAAATGGGCTCGTACATCTCCTTCCAATCGAGCACGCGCAGCTCGATCGGCTTTCGCTTCGGCCCCTCACGGGGGTATTTCATGAAACCCTTCGGATCACCCATCTCTCACTCGTCTTTCGTATCTCGTATCTCGTCGCTCGCATACGCTTCACGAACGACGATTCACGAACCAATTCAGTGCACCGCGCTCGCCTTGCGTTTTCGTTCTTCGAGGACACGCTTGTAATCGACCGGCATCACCTTCACAAACTTGGGCAGGGTCGCGTCGAATGCATCGAGTACCTGCTTGGCCTTGCGGCTGCCGGTATACATAAAATGCTTCGTAATCAGATCATGCAACAGTTGCCTGTCTTCTTTCGCCGAGACCGGCTCCAACTCGACCATGCCGGTATTGCACCGTCCCTGGAACTTGCCGAGTTCGTCCAAGACGAACGCCATGCCGCCGGACATACCTGCGGCAAAATTGCGGCCGGTGCACCCCAGCACGACGACCACCCCGCCGGTCATGTATTCGCACCCATGATCGCCGGTGCCTTCGACCACGGCGCGCGCGCCGCTGTTCCGTACAGCGAACCGCTCACCCGCCATGCCATAGAAGTAGGCTTCGCCTTGCGTCGCTCCATAGAGCGAGGTGTTGCCGATGAGAATCGTCTCTTCCGGATTGTAGACAACATGTTTCGGCGGGAACACGACGATCTTGCCGCCGGAGAGTCCCTTGCCGATGTAGTCGTTCGACTCACCTTCCAACGTCAGCGTGATGCCTCTGGCGAGGAACGCGCCGAACGATTGGCCTGCCGACCCAGTAAACTTGATTGAGATCGTGCCTTCCGGCAAGCCTTCCAACCCGTATCGCTTGGCGATCGCGCTGGACAGCATCGTCCCGGTCGTCCGGTTCACGTTCCGGATCGGCAGATCGAGCGTGACCTTCTCGCCTTTTTCGATGGCCAGCTTGCACAGCTCGATCAGCTTCCGGTCGAGCACGTCGGCAATCCCGTGGTCCTGCTTCTGTACGCAATGCCGAGGCACGTCCGCCGCGACATCGGGGGCCGTGAGCAGCGGGGTGAGGTCCAACCCCTTTGCCTTCCAATGATCGACGGCCTTGGTGATCTTCAGCTTATCGACACGCCCCACCATCTCGTTGATTGTCCGGAAGCCGAGGCGGCTCATGAGCTGCCGCGCTTCTTCGGCGACGAAAAACAGGTAGTTCACGATATGTTCCGGCTTGCCGTTAAATTTCTTCCGCAGCTCAGGGTCCTGCGTGGCGATACCGACCGGGCAAGTATTCAAATGACACTTCCGCATCATGATGCAGCCTTCGACGATCAGCGGAGCCGTCGCGAATCCATATTCCTCCGCCCCCAGCAGCGTGGCGATCACGACGTCACGCCCCGTCTTCATCTGGCCGTCGGTTTCGACCCGAATGCGGCTGCGCAGATCATTGAGCACCAGCGTCTGATGCGTCTCCGCCAAGCCCAATTCCCAGGGCACGCCGCCGTATTTGATGGAGGAAAGCGGCGACGCCCCGGTGCCGCCCGAATCGCCGCTGATCAGCACTTTATCTGCGTGGGCTTTCGCAACCCCCGCCGCGACGGTGCCGACGCCGACCTCCG
>SXGS01749219.1_pt1 | contig 14722 bp, 6 predicted proteins | sample 3174681 | NCBI WGS metagenome assembly SXGS01 (sample SAMN11356861, study PRJNA531348) | freshwater metagenome | isolation source: freshwater sample F1-80 | place: China: Fuxian Lake, Yuxi | collected 2017-12-25
GTCGAGGTTCCCGTTGTCAGGCCAGCTATTCAACGGCGCAAATCGCTGAGATCCAGTGCCAGCACCACCACGACCATCCGAAATGCGATACGTTCCAGCACTATGCCACGCCATGCGGATAAAGAGGGGACCATAGTGGCCGTAGTCTGCGGGCCACCACGCCTGCGAGTCCGTCATCAAGACATGCAGATCCCGAATCACAGCTTCCAAGTCCAGAGTCTTGAACTGTTCTGCGTAATTGTAGGACTCGTCCATGGGATTGGACAGAGTCGAGTGCTGGTGCAGAATCTTTAGGTTCAGTTGATTGGGCCACCAATCGGCATTGCTTAGAGCTCCAGCCGCAGTGTGTTTTAGAGCGTTGCCTGAGAACGGGCACTTTGGTTCGGTTGACATGATTCAGTGGTTTGTTTGCTTAACGCCTAATGAGCTACCTGGAGTTCAGCCTCCGTAGTATATTATCCGAATGCTTTGGGTCTTCGTGAACAGAACGAAGATAACGGCCAGACAGTATGCACCGGTTCAGAACCTTCCAGAGGTTTTATGCATTTTTTGACTCTCTTGCCGCCCTCGATCTGGACTTAACATCGAAGAATTCCGCTGCCATCGCGTGAAATGCCTGAACTCAGAAGCACGCAGCGACATGACAGTCGAGCCACTGCCTTACAACCAACGACGGACCCGAGCCTTGTACGCAGCAAATTCTTCTGGGAAGCGTGAGCCAAGTGCCCGTTCTTCCGGACAAATCTGGAAACGGTTCAGGTAAGCGACGAACATCGGAATCAATAATAAAGCCAGCGCATTCGACAGAAATACGGCCAGCGCCAGGAGTACTGAAGCAAAGCCCAAATACATCGGATTGCGAGTGAATCCATAAATGCCAGAAACAACCAACGACGAAGCCGCCCCAGGCTTTGTCGGATTGACGGTTGTGCGTGCTCGCCTAAACGAGAGGATTCCTGAACTGGCAATTACCGCACCCAGGAGGGCCAGACACGCGGCGATTGAAATACGTCCAGGGATCGGCACATCAAATGCCGACCCCCACCGCGACGCGACCCACATGAGGAACACAACCACCGCTCCCAGGACAGCGGGTGGAATCTTCAACTCAAGAGCGTGCATCGCGGCGCAGCTTACGTTGAGGGACACCCCGGGGAGAAGCCAGAGAAGTTCTCCTGCAACAAAACGGCGCCGACCGGTACAGCGCAGGCCAACTCGGAGAGGCGCCCGCCATGAAAAACGCCTTGACGCGCTGGGAGCCGAGGTGAAGTGTGACTTAAAGTTACTGTCCCGCCGGAAGCCAATTCTTGGCAACCGATGATCGTCAAAGTAGAAACTTAGCAATAATTTGAGTATGCGCATCCGATCTTCAAACGCCGAACCTCGCGGGCAGACTCTCTCGAATCTGGCACTGTCGCGCGGCTTTACCCTAATCGAACTTCTCGTTGTCATCGCCATTATCGCGATCTTAGCTGGGATGCTACTGCCGGCATTGGGCAAGGCAAAGTCTAAGGGCCAAGGGATTTCCTGCCTAAACAACACCAAGCAGCTGATGCTCGCCTGGAAACTCTACATTGAGGATCAAAACGGAAGAATTCCTCCGGCGTACTCCGATATCCCCAACCAGAATGTTTGGGTCTACGGAAATATCAATTGGGATGGCAACAACCGTGAAAACTGGGACGTTACAAACTCCCTGGCTAGGGGTACGATTTGGAAATATACGGGGGGCGCTGCCCGTATTTATAAATGTTCGGCGGACATCTTTACCACCAAGAATCCCACGCGACAGCGGTTGCGAAGCAATTCGATCAACTCCTGGGTGGGAATGCATGACGGAAAGCCCACGTGGTTTGGAAACAGCCCTCCTTGGCGAATGTTCCTAAAAGACTCCGACTTTGTCGCTGCCTCGGACACTTGGGTGTTTGTTGACGAACATCCGGATAGCATTAACGACGGCTTTTTCTGCACGGACATGAAGCCTGCCCCGAATTTGGCAGGAGCTGTCCTGCCCGACGGCCCCGCCAGTTATCACAATGGGGCTTGTGGTTTCGCCTTTGCCGATGGCCATTCCGAGATCAAGAAGTGGCTCGATCCTCGCACCAAAGTTCCGGTGAAGCGTTCCAATTGGGAACCTGGCAATCAGGCGAACAACAAGGATATCGAGTGGCTCTGGAGTAAGACCACCCAACGTCTGTAAGTGAGTACGCCCGTCAGTCCGCTTCCTTCTCCCCCCACCCTTCGCGGCAGGGCGGAGTAACTCACCGTTGGGTGTTCGCAGTAACTTGACTGGTTCGGGGTGTCAGCTGTGCCGGGGACCAGCCGAAGTCTTGCGACGGGTGTTTCCCACACAGACGTTGATGAGGCCGAGTTGGTGGTGTTGCTTTCTGGGAGAGGAAGGCGACAAGGACAATCAGCCGGCGCATGACACGGACAAGACCCGATATACCATACGAAGGCCAGATTTTCCCCGCACACCTCAGCGCGCACCCGGGCCGGCATCCTTTGCATTCCCCGGTGCAGCAGGAGCTCCTGACTTCGGACGCGACTCGGAGAGCAGCTGCCGCTCGCATAAGTCGTTTGTCCCCACTGGCCCGCCGGAATGCGTCAGTTCGGGAAGCGTTTCGCGGACCCGCCCGCCTGGCGGAGTGGTGGCTGCCGGAGGACTCACCCGTGCCGCCTGGATGCCCCGGGAGGCTAGTATCCGATCCACATACGTCGCCAGCACCTCCAGCGGCTGCCGCCCCACCAGCCGCCGACCGTTGATGAACGTCGTGGGCGTGGCGCGGATCCCAAGACTCTCGCCCTCAGCCAGATCCCTCAAAACCAGTTGCCGGCTCCGCGTCCCGGCGATTGCGACCTCAAATCGAACGGGATTCATTCCCAGGGCGCGAATATGTTCCTGCAATTCCGGCTTCGAGTAATCCAGCGTCCGGGTCATGAGAGACAGGTGCAGATCCCAGAATCTTCCCTGGTCCAGCGCTGCCATGGAGGCCAGGTGCGGCAGCAATGCCGGGTCCCTCACTTCGAGGGGGTAGTGCTTGAACACCCTTCGGATCAGGCCGGGATAGGCGGACGTGAGCTGGCCCAAGGTCTGTGAATGCATTCGGCAAAACCCGCACTGGAAGTCGGCGAACTCCACGATGGTCACAGGAGCATCCTCCGGGCCGCTCGCCGGCGAGTAGTCGAGGTCCAGATCAACATTCTCCACAGGCAATGACTCCCAGGCCGGAGGGGGCGGTTGCGCCGCCCGGCGGACCAACGACTGGAGCGGCTCCAGCCCGTCGAGACGCGTGCCGTTCAGGAATACGGTGGGTGTGGTGCGAACACCCAGCCCGCGAGCCTCTGCAATATCTTTCAGCACGGCTGGACGAAACTGCCGCTCATCCAGGGCATCCTCGAATCGCTTCAAGTCGAGGCCGAGGGTCATGGCCATGTTAATCAAGGCGGAACCTACTGCCCCAGTATTCTTAAAGAGAAGGTCGTGCATGGCCTGGAATTTTCCCTGAGCCCCCGCCGCCAATGCAGCTTCGTGCGCCATCAGCGCATCCGGGTGCGCGGGCGCATGCTTGAATATTCTCTGAAGCTTCAGATGCCGGTCCTCGGCCAGCCGGTCCAGAAGCCCATGGACCTCCGAGCAGGCGACGGAGTGAAAGTCCGAGAAAACAACCGCCACCACCTCCGTCTGCGGCGGCCCGCCCGCAGCATCATGACCCGGGTGCGCCCAAACCCGCCCCCACAGCCCCAGCAAGACGGCCAACGGGACGACGACTCGACTCAACGACAGAAGTTTCACTGGGTGCCTGTGTAGTGTGAATGTGACCCGAGAATCAATCCACCACCTGGAACGTGGGCGATTCGCCCTGATACGTGTTGATAGAGCCGGAAATATCCAGGGAGAATCCGCGATGCAGGATCCGGTGGATCCCAGCTGCGGCATCCGGCCCGACGTCCCAGGTGATGGTGAGTCTCGACGTGGCGATTCCGACCCGCTCCCAGCCGAATGTGGTGTCCCAGTCGGCGTCAGTTCGGATCGTCTGCCATCCGGTACCCACCCACCTCTGGACTTCCAGGAAAGTGGACAGTGCATCGAGTCTACGATTCCCAACGGTGCCGAAGACGTTCTTGGGATGTCCACCCCAGAAGCTAACCGATACCCGCTGTCCCGTCCGATACCGACGCTCGTCCTGGGGGCGCAGCCAATGGCGATCTAGTATCATGTTGCCAAATGATGCCTCGGGACCGGTGCAGGCTTCGGGATGGTCCACGAGATTCAGGTTACGAATCCACCCGTTGCAGGACCAGCACTCGTTTCGGCCGATGTCCAGGAACCAGTCCGCTCCGCGATCTGCACAGGCATACTTGCCGTACTTCGCCGCCCCACCCAGGACCGCCGGCACCAGCCGGTCACAGGCCGAGCCCCCCTCCACGCTAAAGATCGTCCGGTTGTTGCCCAACGGACAGCTCCAGCAGAAACCCGTCCCAGTGTCCCAGAACTGTCCCGTGGGGCAGAGTTCGTTGTGGCGGCTCGCACCGCTGAACTCCGCAGCAATCACCCGCTCGCAAGCCCCCGCATCGTTCCAGGCCCTGAGGATGAACTTGCTGCTGCCGCTCGGACAGCGGTAACAGCGGCCCAGGGCGAAATCGAACACATAACCACCCGGGCAGTCGGTCCCAATGATTCCGGATCCGCGGGTGCTGAGCGCTGCAATGAACTCGGATCGCGCGGGTTTCTCGCACGCGGTGGAGCCCTCCACGCTGAAGATCGTCCGGTTGTACCCGGCTGGGCAGCTCCAGCAGGAACCGGTCAGGAGGTCAAAGAACTGTCCGGGGCCGCATCCCGCTTTCCCGTGGCGAGTCGCGGTTGTAAACTCGAGGCGCGCGGGAATCTCGCAGGCCGAGTCGCCCTCCACGCTGAAGAGAGTCCGGCTATAACCCGCCGGACAGCTCCAGCAGGATCCGGTAAGGAGGTCCCAAAACTGACCCTCCAGGCATCCCGCCTTTTCCTTGAAATCAGCGGGTCGTGTCTGGGACAGGGGAGGCAGGTCGAGAATCGGATCCGACGCCTTCAGCAGTAATGATTCAGGGCCTCGCGTCCGGGGCATCCGCTCGGAGAAAATCTGACCACCATCCACAAGCGACTTCGCGAGCTCAGCAAATTTGGTTTGGTAAGCCGCGAGCGTGAACCCCCCGAACTGCGTGGAGGCCGATTCGTAACTTTGATTGGGGACGCCGTTCTCGCTGACGGTCTCGTGGATGTATTCCTCAAAGGTCGTCACGTAACCCGAATAATCGTTCGCCAAGCCGGCGATGATGGTGTGGGTGCAGGGAGGCAGTATGGATTCAACTGTCCTGCGCAGCCGCGAGCCAGCCATGCTTGTGAACTCCGACGGCACGGCAAGGATCGCCAGGTTGCCGATGCGCAGGATCGAAATCGGCAAAATCTGGGGAGTCCAAGTCAGCCCTTCAATCGCAGGGGTTCCTGTTGTCAGGACCACCTCCTTTGGAGCATGCCGTCGCTCGAATTCTTCCGTTACCAGGTCGGGGATGATGCCATTGAGCTTCCGGAACTCATCCACATCGTCCTGAGACAAACCCTCCCCATCCAGAGTTCCTTTGGCAAAGTCGATACCCAAGGCTCCGATGTAGGTGGACCAGGGAGGATTTACCTGGGTCTCCGGAAAACCGACGCCCGGGACATCGTACGGATAAAGCTTGGGGGGATTCACCACCACCGAGGTCATGGCGACATACATGTGCCGGTAGTCTACAGGTCCAAAGAGGCGCTTTCGGATGCCGACTGGCGCTTCGTAAAGAGCCCGGGCCTTCTCATACTGCCGGCCTCCGATCATGGAGGCGCGTGCCTCGTCATCCCCCCCGTTCTTCGGCCAGCCTCCCGGCTCCAGGGTTCTTCGATTTGCCGTCAGGTCCCCCGGATTGGAATTTGCAAAGCCAGCCACGAATCCAGACGACTCCCCAACACGGCCATGCCCGGGGTAATGGGTGCCTTTCTCACGTTCGAACAGGTAGGCTGCTAGGCCCTTGTTGTCACCGGTCAACAAACGGTTCTCCTTTGAGAATGAAACTCCGTGGACCGGAAACCAGTTGAACATACCGATCTCCCTGCGATTGGAATGCTCGAATCGAAGGCACAGCATCTCGGTATCCCGGTTGTCCTTGCCGAATGGATTCTTCAAAGCCGGATGCCGGTTCTCTAGGTTCTGAAGGAACCCCACCGCCTGGCGGTTCTCGTTGGCGTTATCGAGCTGGCCCTTGCTGAGAAGGATCCTGCCGGGGGCGAGATTCCGGTGCGCCTTCTTGATGGCCATGAAGATTCCGTGGACCAGTGCGTCGTAGGTCTGCCACGCGAAACCGCCAATGGTGGCATTGTACAGCACATGATGCGAATGGCCTCCCGCACCGCCATGGGTGTGCGTGGCGCTCATGACGATATTGGCGAAGGAGTAGTGCCGCCCCAACTCTTCGTCGGCCTGAAGCCGTTCGTGGACGCCCTGCGTCACCGAGTGAAAGATCTGTCCCGCATCCACCACCACGAAGGCAACCCGGCCAGCACCGTCACCGCGACCGCTGGCGATGAACGCCCGTGCCCACTGCCGGTCATGAATGCCCGCCGACTTCTGATCGCCCTCCGCGTAGCCCATCATACCGCCATCCGCGGCTGGACCCGTGACATCGTGAATCCCGCGGCCCACCAGAAAGGGAAACAACACGGTGTTGGACTCATCTCGGAAATAATCCTCAAGCTGCGTGCGACCGGTCTCCGGCGAGATCCTGCCCGCATCCTTGGGGTCCAGGGGATCCAGCGCCGCAAGGTGCATCTCGTAGAGGTCGTCCATTTCGTCCCCATCCGAATCCAGCGGATCGTCGTTGCAAACTCGTGTTACCCGGTAATAACCCGGACCTGAGGGAGGGTTACGGTCCTCGAGCCGACCCGATTTCGGGGAGCCGGGTTCCAAGTCGACAATCGTCTGCGCCCCACTCGCCAGATTGAGCCGGCTCAAGATGTGGTAGAAGGCTGTGTCGGACTCGTGCTCCAATAAAACCCTGCCATCGCGATGTTGGACGCTTGTGATCCGGAAAGTTTGGCAAAAGGCGATCCCGGGAGCGGCAAGAGCGCACACTGTTGCGATCACTAAGATCCAGTTCCTGGGCCACACCGCCACGGAAACCCCGAAGTCAAAACCGGGTGCCGCCGGACTGCGGGAGGGAAAAGCAGGGGAACAATTCACGCGCAACCAGATTGCCTCCCGGCCAGGAGGAGAACAAGTCCATTAGCGGCAACAATGAGAAGTCATTACAACGGGGCTTGTCGAAATGCAGCGAGTTACGGGTTCTAATCGGTTGTCGCAACCGCACAGAGTTTCTGATAACCACTGCGCATTCACCACACTCGCACAAGCCAACAATCCACCCAGCCATGAAACCCTATCCTTCGCTCGTCGCCGCGCTCACATTTTACCTATTCGCGTTCAGCTCTCCGTTGGTCAACGCCCAGATCTCCGGGATCAAGATGCCGCCGGACGACGGGAAGCTGCGCATCATCGCGTTTGGCGCACACCCGGATGATTGCGAAATCCAAGTCGGCGGCACGGCGGCGATGTGGGCAAAGGAAGGGCACCACGTGCTGTTTGTCTCCGTCACGAATGGCGACATCGGTCACTGGCGGGAAGCCGGCGGTCCGCTGGCGAAACGCCGCAAGGCCGAAGTGGACAAGGCTCACGAGATTCTGGGCATCCAGGGCGTGGTGCTAGACATCCACGACGGCGAACTCGAGCCCACGCTCGAGAATCGCCGCACACTGACACGGCTCATCCGCCACTGGAACGCCGATATCGTGATGGGCCATCGACCGAACGATTATCATCCGGATCATCGTTACACCGGCGTGTTGATGCAGGATGCAGCCTATATGGTCACCGTGCCGTTTTTCTGTCCCGACGTGCCCGAGATGAAAAAGAACCCGGTGTTCATGTATTATACCGATCAGTTCCAGAAGCCGAACCCGTCCGAGCCCAACATCGTCATCAACGTCGATTCGACGATGGAGAAGAAGCTCGATGCGCTCGGGGTGATGATCTCGCAGTTCGCAGAAGGCGGCGCGAATGGCAACGCGAGCCTGTATCCCGACGAACCGGTGAGGCAGGCCGCGCGGCGTCAGTTGGTGCGCACTCGTTTCAGCCAGCGCAATCAATCCATCGCCGCGCGCTTCAACGAGGAATTAAAGAAGTGGTATCCCGGCGAGGCGGCCGCAAAAGTGAAACACGCCGAGGCGTTTGAGCTCTGCGAATACGGCAGCCAACCGGACCAGGTGGAACTGAAGCGGCTGTTTCCGTTCTTCAACTGAACCGAAGTTGCCCTCATTGTACCACCAGGCGGTAATAGCGCGCCGTGTTGCCGGAGACGGGCGTGGCATCCCGAACCGTCACCTCCCGTGGCTCTTGTGTTGACGCAACAACCGTATCCACGGACTTCCACTCACCGGGGCCCAGGTCGCCTCGGGACTGAATCTCGTAACCTCGGCGAGGTAACACAGTGAAACGCAAGTTCACGCCCAAAGCGTCCACCGCTGCGATCGCGATTCGCAAGACGCTGGCCACGTCGCGCGGATCCGTACCAGCGCGGAATTCATCCGCGTTAGTCATGCCGTCGCCATCCGCGTCGGCCAAACCGTCCAACGGATCATCCTCGCGGAGTCCATTGAGCCGTTCCCACGTATCGTCCATGCCATCGCGGTCCAGGTCCTGCGGGAGTCGCACGTTCGACGCGCCCGGCGTCGCGGATCCCGGAAACGCGAGGACAAGCGATGCCCCATCGGGATAGCGACCTTCCGAGACGCCCAACGGTTGGACCAGATAGCCCACCGTATCTGTAATGACCCCGGAAGGATTGATGAGGCGCAAGGTCTCCCCTAAGGCGTCGAGCCCGAACGGCAATTGGCGGCTGCGACCGTCGACAGTGTCGCTGGTGCGGAACTGGAGAAATCCGTTGGCGGAAATGAATGTAAGTGGGCCCAGAGGATTGTTGGTGGAGCCCCGAATGGTCGGATCGTCAGTGAGAATCCACCCAGCAAGGTTCACCGGCAGCGCATCGGGATTGACGAGCTCGACAAATTCATTGGTACCCTTGCCGCTGGCGTACCATTCGTTGATGCGAACCGAGCTGCCAAGGCTGATGGTCGCGATGGCAGCATTCTCCTTCGCGGGTGTAGTTTCCAGAAGCAAGGCGATACCGGAGTCGGCTTGACCAACGGATCGCCCCAGGAGTTGGGGCCCGTACGAAAGTTGATCCAAAACCTGTTCCGAGGCGCTCAACACCTGGATCGAAGCGCCTTCGTCTGGCAAATCGGCAGCCAGTACCAGTTCCGAGGCAGGCAAGCCCGAAGGTTTGCGAGTAAGGAAGTGGATCACAACCAAGGCCCCGGGCGACAAGCTAGCCGTGGCAGGGACGACGTGGCGAACAGGCGGCGCGCCCGGCGCATCCACGACAAGCTTAATGCCGTCGAGCGCAATCGGGTTGGTGCCTGTGTTTTTCAGTTCAATCCAGTCGTGGTTGTCTGTGCCACGGGCGAGCACTTCATTGATCCGAAGCGATGATCCCAGCTGGGCGATGTAGTTGCTGACGCCTGGAGTTGCGCTGAATGGGAGAAGGCGAAAGTCTCCCGTGCCGTCGGGGATTCGGCCGAAGGAAACACCGGGGGACTGACGCCCGTAAGATGCTATCGTGATAGAGACGCCCGCGGGATCCAACAAGCGAATCGCGCCCCCAGTCGCGGGCAACTTGAGTTCGAGGTGATCCGGCCCAGTGTTTTCGTCGGCATGCAAGACGAGAAAACCGCCGGCCGGTACAAACAATGGTGAGACGATCCTCGAATAGACGTTGGAAACAGAGAGATAACACCCTTCGAGCGAAACGGGGTTCGCGTCTGTATTGTGGATCTCGAGCCAATCGCCACGCTGCTCGGAGTCGGCGAGGAACTCATTGATCGTCAGATTCGTCAACGAGCCCATTTCTGAGGCCACATTGGCAGCCCTGGAAGTTGACTCGCAGAGAGTCCAATTGCCGGAAATTCGACCGAGTGAATGCCCATCCACCGCTGGCCCAAAAACAAGAACATCCACGCGCTTCTCCAACCGATCGAAGAGAGCGACCGTTTCGCCATCGCGATTTAGCTGGAACGGGGCATGGAGCGGACCCGCTTGGGTGTCGCCGTCACAATCGACTCGCAGGAACCCTCCGGCGCGGATCTCCGTGGAAGGTGCGAAGACAAACTGGCCCTGAGTGCCGCGGTCGCTCAATGACCAACCGGAAATGTCCACCGATTCAGTCCCACGATTGTGCAACTCGATCCAGTCATCACCAGTCCCCGCGACAATCTCATTCAAAATGATTGGCACGGGCACGCTGGCACTGTTTGCAGCACCGGGCGTTCCGCCGGGCTTGCCCGCAATCCAAGTGATGGGATTGTCGGGTTCTCCCCCAGCATCGGCGCGCTCGAGAGACGCGCCACTGCCGTCTGCGTCTTGCGGCCAGAGCGGGTTGTCGCCGTACTCCACAGAGGCAACTTGGTTTCCGTCCGGATCGAGCAATTCGAGCCGTTCGCCGCTATCGGCAAGAGATCCGCCGAACCAGCCAGCGATTTCCACACCGGAATAGCGCGCCACGAAGTCATTGGTGCGGGCATCACTTGCGAGTACGACCCGGCCTCCGGATGGCACCAGCGGAGTGGGAACGGGGAATCGAAAGCGAACGCCATTCATCGAGAAGCCGCTCACGTCCAAGGGCAGTGCGCCGGTGTTTTGAAGTTCAAGAAACTCAAACGGTTCGCCACCGGGCGGATTGTACATGATCTCAGAGAACTGGATCGGAACACCGATGCTCGCGACGTGGTATTGCCAGTCGATGATGGCGCTCCAATTCGTGCCGACAGTCGAGCGGGCGCGCAGGCGGGTGGGTTGCTCGAGCGCGAGCGCCTTGGAATACTTCCGGGCTGTCGGCGATACCGCGTCAGTGAACGCCACCCGGGGATCACTGCCGTCAAGCGTATACCAGATGTCGCCTACGATGTTTGAGAGCGTCAGCTCGAATCCAGCCGAAACGGTGCCACCGTTCCGCGAAGCCATCGGGGCGTTGGTGGAAAGCAGGAATCCCGCTTTTAAGAAGGAATTAGTAACATAGCGACGTCGACCGGAAATCCATGTGTTGATAATGTTATTGAAGCCGGAGATGGCGGGAGCGAGTTGGGCGCGGATGGGCTCGTAAACGCCTCGAATCCGCGCATCCGTCATCGGGCCATCATTGTAGAACGCGCGGTGAACTCGATCCGCGAACAACAGCTTGAACTCGCGGGTCCGTTTCAGCGAATTGAACATCGCCTGATAGTCGGTTGTGCCCCATGGAGGATTGACGCTGGAGAGCGTGTTGGCGAGGGTGTCGTAGGAGACCGAATGGCCCGTGAACGCAAATTCAGCGTCCCACGGATAGAACTTAAACTTCGCCCCGGGGAGCCTCTCGCGGGCGGCCCGTGTGTTGTTGTGGGGCCAGTCGTCATTGTCGGCCCAGATCAGCGGGAGCAAGTAATCGATGAAGTTTTCGAGATCCATTTGCGCGGCCACGTCGAGATAATTCTGGCGCACCGAGAGATCCTTGCGCGCCGCCGTGCGAAGACGGCTCCACGCGACGGTGTCTCCGCGGATGGCCGCGCTGTTAGGCCCCATGACGTCCCAAAGTTGGCCGCCACCAAGATAGGCTTGGAGGAAATCGTCATCCACGCGCTCTGCAGGGTTGTAAATGCCCTTGTAGACGCCGTTGAGGAAGAGGTGAACGAATGTTCCATGACACGCGGGAATGCCAACAGAGAGAGTCAACGCTCGCACAAACTCATCCTTCAGGAGCGGGTTGCTGTGGTCGTTCATCCCGGCGCGCAAGTGAAGCGTGTTGAAGGACTCAACCGTGGTGCCGGGAAAGAACCGATAGTTGAGCCGGCCCGGCCCATAGTCGCCGCAGAAATACAGCCGGAACGAATACTTGCTCTCGGGCAGAGAAGAACCGCGGTACGTGTAAAGCCCTCGAATATAATCGCCACCCGCCACCCGCAACCCGGCGTCCAGTTGGAATCCGCCGTTGTCCTCGGGCCGAATCAGTTCCACCGACACCGGACGTTCCCACGCCGCCCCATGCTGCGTCGTGTTGCGCGGGCTGTATTCCATGATGCCAGTGCGTCCATAAAGATTGTTCGTAGCGGTCACGAGCGAAAGCGCGGGCATCCCGCGACGATTGTTCGCGAGATTCATCAAGTAGGTGTGTGTCCGGACACCTGACGGGAGCTGGTTGGAAGCAAACGCTGCGGTGCGGATCACTCGGTGAGCTGCGACCGAGATCGGCGTCGTATAAGGAAAGCCGTTCGTCAGTGTGGGCGGACTTCCGTTTGTAGTGAAACGTATCGTGGCGCCTGGTGTCGTGCAGGCCAATGAAAGAGTGAACGGCGCGTTGAAGAATCCCCGTTCCACGCTGAAATGAACTTCGTCCACTTTGCCCGTGATGCTGCTCGTCCCATTGGCGGCGCCCGGCGTTCCCCCCGCGAAGAACCGCCAGACCAAATTGGTTCCTTCCATGATGCGGCCGTACGAGTGATTGGGCGATTGAGCGGGGTATTCGAGCGCGCTCACGGGCACTCTTGGAAGCTCAGGTCCAAACAACACGAGTGTGTCGCCATTCGGGTTTAGTTTGAAATTCGTGTGAAGGCGCCGGCTGGTATCCTGCCGATCCTTCCCGGAAGCCCATAGGTACATGCGCGCGCCCGCGGAGAGAGTCACCGGCGGAAACACCCATTGGCCTGCCTCGTCGCGATCCACGCTCAGTGACCAGCCGTCGAGGTTCACCGCGGTCGACCCGCGATTCTCCAATTCAATCCAATCCTCGGCGTCGCGGTCCTCGTCAACGATGCCGCTTTGATTTTCAGCCATGATCTCATGGATCACGATGTCCGGTGCCGGGCGATTTGAGTCCACGGAGTAGGACCAAGATTGTCCCGAGAATCGAACGGAAACTTCCTCATCGGTTGCGATTTGGTGGTTGGAGGCGAACGAAAGGCTCGCCGGTCCATCGGTGGCTCCGGCTGAAAAAGTGAATCGATACGGACCTGCGCCCACGCCAACGACCGTGTTCGCCGCGACGCCGTTCATGAGCAAATCCGCTGCCGCGACACCGCGCACCGGCCGACTAAACCGCAATTCGACTTCCGATAGGCTGCGAAGCGAGGCGCGAGGCGTCGGGACGATCTCAACGAGGTTGGGTCCGTCGGCATCGATCAACTGATAGGCCCAGGTGGACCCGAGAGCGCCAAAATCAAATCGCCGTGGTGGCGTGTCGAGGTCAGTGATTTTGTGCAATGGCCCCCAAGAAATATCGATGGGACCAAACGTAGGCTGCGGGAACGTGAACGTGTACTTGTCACCAGAACCAGTAACATCCGCCGATGGAATGCCATTCAGCAGGAGATCCGTGGCGGCCACACCCGTGACAGATTCGGAGAAGGTGACCGTGATGCTGGTGAGATTGCTGACGAACCCGGGTGCGGGTGACACGGCGACGACATTGGGAATTGGACTGAGCGCTTCCTCGGACTCCAGGTCCATGTCGAACACCAAGTCGCTGCTATCGATGGCCCCATTGAAGACCTGGACCGCGATGACGTTCTCCCCGGCCACGAGGGCGGACGGTGGGAGATCAATCTCTGACGCAAAGGGTTCAATAGCTGAACTCGCGACGGCATTGAACGCGGGATTCACCGCATTCGGCACGTTGGTGAACGTCATCCGACTGCCATTGATCCAGACCATAAAGCCGTCATCGACGACAGTCCGCAAGACGAGGTTGGTGACAAGTGACGGATTCTCGACCTGGAAACGGGTGCGCAAATAGAGCGTGGTGTAGCCATTTCGCATGTCTCCAAGTTGCGTCCCGGTGTATCCCGATTCGCCGTAGTAGAAAGCGGATTTGCCGTTCAACCATCCGGCCTCGGCAAAGCCAGGTTGACGCCAGCCAGCGATGTTTCCCGGGCTGGGTTCGGCAGTGCCCTTGAAGTACCGCCACTCTGCTCCGCGCGGGATAAGCGTCGCTGCGAGCGAGCTCAAAGCAGCCAACAAGAGGACGGACAGGATGGCGATGTTGCGAATCAAGGCATGCATGCTAGTTCGCAACCTTTCCCTATCCGGGGGAAAATTTCAAACTCCCATCCATCATGGAGAACCCGCGCGGCACATCTCTGTCTTATCCATTTTGGTCTCCTACTCCGACTCCGACTCTTAATCCCTCATGCAGAACACAACCTGCGACACCGCAGAGACGGGTAGGACACAGAGAAAGACAACGATTTCGATCCGCATTTTCCCCCTCTGCGCCTCATCCCGCCGCTGCGGTGTCACCGAAACCAGCCCGATGTGTCCAGCCTGAAGAACCGCAGAGGTCGCGGAGGGCACGGAAAGGAAGGAAGTTGATGGGGTTGCTTGGATGGCACCACAGCGGCGGCATGAGGCGCAGAGAGCTCCATTGGAATGGCTCGTCGGCCATTCTCTGCGGTGTTTGATTCGGCCGTTAGACCTGTGTGGTCGTCAGCGTAACTGATGCCAGAGGAACGTATAGGCCAATGCCGACATGAACGCTGCCTGCTGGTTGTTGGCCGCGCCGCCGTGGCCGCCTTCGA
>SXGS01156591.1_pt1 | contig 14719 bp, 10 predicted proteins | sample 3174681 | NCBI WGS metagenome assembly SXGS01 (sample SAMN11356861, study PRJNA531348) | freshwater metagenome | isolation source: freshwater sample F1-80 | place: China: Fuxian Lake, Yuxi | collected 2017-12-25
GCCGAAATCGTCGAGGCTCAGGCGGATGCCCAGGTCGAGCAGTTTTTCCAGCACCTGCACCGCGTTGGTGCCTTCGCGCAGGAACACGCTTTCGGTGACTTCCAGTTCCAGACGGCTGGGATGCAGGCCGCTTTGCGCGAGCGCCTGGGTTACCAGATTGACGAACGACGCGCTGTGCAATTGCTCGGCGCTGACGTTGATGGCGATGCGGACATGTTCGTCCCATTTCGCAGCCTCTGCACAGGCATTGCGCAACACCCATTCGCCGATCGGCGCGATCAGCCGGGCGTCCTCCGCCAGAGGCACGAATTTCGCCGGACTGATCGGTCCGAGTTCGGGGTGGGTCCAGCGCAACAGCGCCTCGAACCCCGTCAGCGCCCCGCTCTCGGCATCGACGACCGGCTGGTAGGTCAGGTGCAGTTCGTCATTCTGCAGCGCGCCGCGAAGCGCCATTTCGAGCACGCGGCGTTCCTCGGCTTCGACATGGAGCTGGGGTTCATACTGATAGACATGCCCGCCGCCTGCATCCTTCGAGCGATAAAGCGCCAGATCGGCCGATCGAATGAGCATTTCGGCGGTTCGTCCGTCGCGCGGACCGACCGCGACACCGATGCTGGCGCCGATGAACAGCGTATGGTGATCGACCTCATAGGGGCGCGACAAGGTCTCGACGATGGTCTGGGCCAGACGCAGGAGGCGTTGCGCATCGCTGCCGTCGCGGACCACGACTGCGAATTCGTCGCCGCCCAGCCGCCCGATCATCTCGTTTTCGGTCATCAGCCGCGCCAGCCGTTCGGACACGCGGCCCAGTAGCCGATCGCCGATCGGATGGCCCAGCGTATCGTTGACCGCCTTGAACCGGTCGAGATCGATCATCATGAACGCGCAGCGCGCGCCCCATTGTTCGGCGTCGGCCATTGCGCGGGCCAGCGTTTCGTTGATGAGCAGCCGGTTGGGCAGGCCGGTCAGCGCATCATAACGCGCCATCCGGCTGATCTTGTCCGCCGACAATCGTGCCTCGGTGACGTCGGAGCCAACCCCGCGAAAGCCCAGAAACCGTCCATCCTCGTCGAACCGCGGGCTGGCGGTCATTTCCCACCAGCGCTCCTCGCCCTCGACATGGACCGGCAGCAACAGGTCGCGAAACGCCTCGCGCCGTTTCAGATGCTCCGCCAGATCGCGCAGGCCTGCGGTGAAATTGCCATCGACCCAGGTGGGACCGGCAAGAATTTCGAGAAAACCCATGCCGTTGATCTTGTTCGGGTCGACCCCGATCGATGTGGCGAAACGCGGGGATGCGCGTGCGACCCGGCGCTGGGCGTCGATTTCCCATAGCCAGTCGCCATCGTCGTCCTTGAATTCACGCAGCAGCAGCGACACGGTTTCGTCGCGTTCCGACAATGCGATGCGGTTGGCACGGATGATGACCAGCGCCTTGCCGCGCGAATAACAGACGATCACCAGCATGGCGGTATAAAGCAGGGCGGCGCCCGACAGTGCCGCGATACCCATGGTGAAGATCGCGACGGAGATCGACACGCCCAGCACGACCAGGAACGCGATCGTCGCCAACGGCAGCGCTGCCATCGAGACCGCGAATGCCAGCATCAGGATCGAAACGGTCACCCAGAACGCGAAACCGACCTCTGCCGTCGACTGGGTGCCGAAGGCGAAACAGGCGATCGACCAGACGATTGCGAGGGCAATTCCTTCGACTGCCGTCGCACGAACCTCGGCGACGCTGGCAAATGTCGCGTGCCGGTGCTGATTGTCGAGCCTGCGAAACGCGGTGGCGGTGGCGACGATGGCGACCGATGCGCCCCAGGCGATCAGTTGCCAGCCGGGCGCGACGCCGCGAAAGATCATCATGACAAAGGCGGCACTGATCAGATTCGCCGCCAGCAGGAACAGCGCAAACTGGCTGCCGGCATTCAACTGCGCAGCCCGAATCGGGCCCCAATCACTCGCGTCGCCGGGGTCGTTCAACCCGAGCAGCGCAGTCGCATCGACGCGGTGGCGCGCAAATTGGGAATTGGTCTCGCTGGTCACCCGGCGACGTTAGCGCGCCGCTGGTTACCGATCGGTTGAGACGGCAAACGGATAAATAGCAGTTTGAAGGATGCTAAACGGCACAGAAGAAAGCATTTCTCGTTGCGAGCGGATCGTCTTGCAACGTCCGTAATCGACAAATCGCTGACCCGGCCGCTTTACGCCGCCATCGAATAGGGTTTGATGTCGCCGCTCAGATACAGGTTGCGCGCCTTTGCCCGGCTGAGCTTGCCCGACGAGGTGCGGGGCAGGGTGCGGGGCGGGACCAGTTCGACGACGCAGTTCATGCCGGTAACGGAGCGCACGCGTTCCTTGATCTCGTCATGCAGCTTCTTGCGCTCGACCTCGTCGGAGGTGCGGCACTGGACGAGGACGGCGGGGGTTTCCTCGCCGCCCGGCGTGGTGATCGCAAATGCGGCGATGTCGCCCGCCTTGAAGCCCGGAAGCTGTTCGACGGCCCATTCGATGTCCTGCGGCCAATGGGTCTTGCCGTGGACGATGATCAGGTCCGTGGCGCGGCCGACGATGTAGACATAGCCGTCCGACAGATACCCCATGTCGCCGGTGTCGAGCCATCCGTCCGCCATGCAGGCGTCGGTCGCTTCAGGATCGCGGAAATAGCCGACCATGACGCTCGGCCCCTTGCACCAGACCTTGCCGATCGCGCGTTCGGGCAGCACCGTCCCGTCCGATTCGCGGATTTCGACGGTCATGTCCTTGACCGGCTTTCCGCAGTTTACGATCGCGCGGTAGCGTTGCGGGCGGTCGCCATGGGCTTCCATCCCCGACAGTTCGGTTTCCTCGACCAGTTCGACGATGATCCCTTCGCCCGGCGGCATGATCGAGACGGCAAGCGTCGCTTCCGCCAAGCCATAGCTGGGGAGGAAGGCCGATGCCTTGAACCCGGCATCGGCGAACGCATCGACGAAGCTTTGCATCACATCGGGGCGGATCATGTCGGCGCCGTTGCCAGCGACCCGCCAGCGCGACAGGTCGAAGCGGTCGCTCGCCGTGGTCTGCGACGACATGCGGCGTGCGCAGATGTCGTAGCCGAAGGTTGGCGAATAGGAGAGGGTGGTGCCGGTGTTCCGGCTGATCAGGTCGAGCCACGCGAGCGGACGTCGCGCGAAATCCTCGGTCTTCAGATAATCGGTCGATACCTGATTGGCGATCGGCGACAGGAAACAGCCGACCAGTCCCATGTCGTGATACCAGGGCAGCCAGGACACGCAGCGGTCGGTGGGGACGAGTTCCATCCCGTGGCTATGCGCCGACAAATTGTTGAGCAGCGCATGATGCGTGATCGCAACGCCATGCGGAAAACGCGTCGACCCGCTGGAATATTGGAGATAGGCGATATCGTCGCCCTTCGCCTGGGGGAGTGCGACTTCGGGGGCTTCGCGGCCTGAGAAGCTTTCCCAGTCGATCCCCTCGACATGCTTTTGCCGCGCGGCTTCGCCCGCCATGCTGGCGAGTTCTTCAGGATAGAACAGCATCCTGGGGTCGCAGCTATCGAGTTGGACCGACAATTGGTCGATATAATGCTGGCTGCCGCCGAAGCTGGTCGGCAGCGGCAGCGGCACCGGCCAGGCACCGGCATAGACGACGCCGAAGAAGAGCGACGCGAATTCGGGACCGGTTTCGGCGATCAGGGCAATCCGGTCTTCGGGCTTTACGCCCGCCGCGATCAGGCGGCGCGCCTGCGCCAGCGCATCGCCGCGCATTTCCGAAAACGGATAGGGGCGCACCAACGTCCCGCGCGCGTCGTGGAAGTTCAGACCGCGCATCCCCGTGGCGGCATAGTCCAGCGCTTCACCCAGCGTGTCGAAATCCGCCCAGCGGCGTGCGACCGAATCCTGCGTGGGCGTCGGCACCAGCGCCGCCCGTGCATCATCCGTCTTTACCGTTTCGCTATCGTTCATTCGTAACCCTTGCGCCCCAAATTGCGATCCATCGTCACGCCATCGCACGTAGTTACGCGCTCACGCCGCGAAGCGATGCATTACGCCATCGTTCAAATACGGTTGCCACTGTGGCACAATCATGGCCGATGGCTCGATCCGATCGCCCTGCACGCCCGCTGGATGCCGCGGCGCTCGACCGATTGGCGCTCCGCTATGTCGAACGCTTCGCCACGACAAGGGCGAAATTGGTGCAATATCTTAACCGAAAGATTCGCGAGCGGGGCTGGGAAGGCGATTCGGCGGACCCCGCGGCACTGGCCGAGCGCTTTGCCGAACTGGGTTATATCGATGATCGCGCGTTCGGAGAGGCGCGGGCGCGGTCGCTGACCCGGCGGGGCATGGGCAGCAGGCGCGTGGCGTTGGCGCTGACCCAGGCGGGTATCGCGGGCGCGGATCGTGAGGAAATCCTGCCCGACGTCGCCGAGCAGGCGATTGACACCGCCTTGCGCTTTGCCGAACGGCGGCGATTCGGGCCGTTTGCGGAGACGGTGGTCGATCGTCCGGTGCAGGAAAAGCAGGTCGGCACGATGGTGCGTGCCGGGCACAGCCCCGATCTGGCACGGCGAATCGTGCGGCTGGCCCCCGGCGATGATACGGCGTTCCTCTTCGAGACGTGAATGCGAGAAAGTTTTTCGCCTTTTGCAAACACGCATGATAATAGCGTGGCGGGGGTATGAACAATATGCGTGCCGAAATGCAGCACGTGCCGCATGATTATGACGCGGCCGTGCAGTCCAGTACCGACCGAGTGGAACCCGCCGGGGTGCCGGTTTCGGGCGTGGTGAAGTGGTTCGACGTGACGCGCGGCTTCGGCTTCGTGGTGTCCGACGATCCCGGTCATGGCGATGTGCTCGTCCATTTTTCCGTACTTCAGGCGCATGGCCGCCGCAGCCTGCCCGAGGGCGCGCGCGTCGATTGCATCGCCGTACAGCGCAACCGGGGGATGCAGGCGCGCGAGATCGTCGCGATCGACCTGTCTGGCGCGGTCGACGCGCCGCGCGAACGCCAGGGCGACCGTCCCGAGCGGCTGCAACTGGTCGAACAGGCAGGACCCTTCGAAGGCGTGACCGTCAAATGGTTCAACCGGTTGAAGGGTTACGGCTTCCTGGTCCGCGATTCGGCCGATGGCGACGTGTTCGTGCATATGGAAACGCTGCGCCGTGCAGGGGTCGAGACGGTAGAGCCCGACGACCGCTTGCAGGCGCGCATCGTCGAGGGTGACAAGGGGCCACTGGCGGTGGCGGTCGAAAGGGAATTCTGACGCGTATGATGTCGGTCAAGATGGTGGGTGCGGCGCTGGCCGCGACGATGATGCCGCTGGTCGGCGGCTGCACGGAGAGCGGAACCGCGGCGTCGAACGCGACGACGCAGGAGCGGCTGGTCGCGGTGACCGTGCAGACCCAGGCGGGGCCGAAGACCTTCCGGGTCGAGGTCGCCCGCACCCGCGAGGAACAGGATCGCGGGCTGATGTTCCGCACCGACATCCCCGAGGATGGCGGCATGATCTTCCACCCCTATCCGGCCGAGGGCGGCCCCCCGCGCGAGGCCGCGTTCTGGATGAAGAACACGCCCACCTCGCTCGACATCATCTTCATCCGCGAGGACCAGACGATCGCGCGGATCGCGGAAAACACCATTCCGTTCGACGAAGGCAATGTGCGGTCGTTCGAACCGGTCGCGGCGGTACTGGAACTGAAAGCGGGCAAGGCCGCGGAGCACGGCATCGCGGTCGGCGACAAGGTGAGTTGGGAGGGGCTGTAAAGGCCTACTCAAATATCCGTTCGGCAATAACTACGGAGAGACTTATGCGGGTTCGTGCTTGGGCGTTACCGTTTGTCCTCGTGCTATCACCACTGACCGCCTGTTCGAGCGAAAGCGTCAACGCCAATGCGGCGGCTGCCGAACGATTGGTCGATGTAACGATCGCCACGCAGCAAGGCCCGCGAACCTTTCGCGTCGAGGTCGCCAGCACCGCAGAAGCACAGGATCGCGGGCTGATGTTCCGCACCGATATTCCGCAGGACGGCGGGATGCTGTTCTATCCCTATCCTGGTGACGGTGGCCCGCCGCGTGAATCGGGCATCTGGATGAAGAACACGCCGACCGCGCTCGACATCATTTTCATCCGCGAAGACCGGACGATCGCGCGGATCGCGGAAAATGCGGTGCCGTTCGACGAAACCACCCTGCGATCGGGTGAACCGGTCGCAGCGGTGCTTGAGGTTCATGCGGGGAAAGCGGCGGAACTCGGCATCGCGGTGGGTGACGAGGTGAGTTGGGACGGGCTGTAGGCGGCAAGCTCTCTGAGTTTATGGGCGATGGCCCTGCGGGCCATCGCCGCTTGAATTACGGAACGTGCGGCGGTGGGAATGAACTATCCACCCAACTATCATTGAGCCTGCTTGCCCATTGATAATAAGTGACCAATTCATAATAACTGAAACTTTGGCCTCCAGAAGGAGGCATCATACGATCAAACTCAGCGCAAAACTGAGCAATGTATTCGGGGCTCGCATTGGTTCCCGAGAAATCGATAGGGCAAGGCACCCCTTGAGCTGCCGCTGGGGAGATAGGCATTGTGATTGCCGCTGCCAATATAATACAAACTTTGGAACAATTCATCTTTAACCCCTTCTGTCATGCATTCGCCTTTTACTGATTTAATCATATGAGTAAATTTCTGCGTGTAAACTCAGATTTATATCCAATATGAACCATTATTTCGTGGCGATTGAAACGTCATGACGCTGAAGCTGCGGACTAAATTCAATTTATACTTTGCTTATTTGAGCTGTGGCATTCAATGCTCTAATTGTATGATTGTGATTAACGATTTTCTATCGAGCTTAGCTTTGACCCCCAACCCAGTTGCCCCACTTCGTCGCGCGCTGTAAGCGCTCACCCATGGGCATCAATCTCAATCCATTCACCTGGTGGAACGGCGCGACGTGGGGGACCATGATCGGGCTGCGCGGCAAGAAGCAGGTCGGGACCGACGGGCTGGGCAACGTCTATTATGAAGGCGGCAGCGACACCGCGGGCAATCCGCGGCGCTGGGTGATCTATGATGGCTCGAACGACGCCAGCCGGGTGCCGCCCGAATGGTTTTCGTGGCTGCACCATCAGGTCGATTCGGCGCCCGACCAGTCGATGCCGCCTGCGCGCCGCTGGGAACAGCCTGCGGTGCCCAATATGACCGGATCGGCGCTGGCCTATCGCCCGCCCGGCGCGCTGGAGGCGGGGGGCAAGCGGGTCGCCGCGACCGGCGATTACGAGGCGTGGAGCCCCGAGGCGTGAATTCGCGGCGGGCGGGCATCGCCCTGCTGATCGCGGTGGTGGTCGGCATCGCGGGCTGGTTCGGCTGGCGCGCCTGGCAGGACCGCGCGGTGCCGGAACCGACGGCGGGAACCAGCGTCACCCTGCCGGTGCCAGGCGGCACGGGGGATCAGGCGGGCGACGAAGTCCAGTTCGATACCGGACCCGTGCAGGTCGAGGTCGAAGGCGCGACGCCGATGGCCGAACGCGTCGCAGTGCTGGGGCTGCTCAACAAGCGCAACAGCCAGACCTGGGAATTGAAGATGCGCCCCGGCCAGTCGCTGCGCTATGGCGATGCGGTCGTCCATCTGCGCGCGTGCGAGCGCACCGCGCCGTGGGAGCCGGACCAGTTGACCGGCGCCTTCGTCCAGCTTGACGTGCGGCAGGCCGACGGGCGCTGGGCGCGGGCATTTTCGGGCTGGCTCTATGCCGAACAGCCCGCGCTGAACGTGGTTCAGCATCCGTTGTTCGACATCTTTCCCAAAAGCTGTGCGATGACCTTCCCCGAAGGCGGCGAGGAGTTGGGCAGCGGCGCGAGCGGGTCTTCGGCACCCAGGCGGTCGAGCGCTCCCCAGTCGCCATCGACCGAAGGCGCGCCCGAGGAAAGTCCGGCGGAAGAAGCGCCAAGCGCCGAGCCCAGCAACGCGGTATAATCGTCGCGGCTGATTTCCACCGCGCCCAATGAGGCGAGGTGATCGGTCTGAAACTGGCAATCGAGCAGGGTGAAGCCGCCTGCGTTGAGCCGCGCGACCAGCCAGGCAAAGGCGACCTTGGACGCATCGGTGGCGCGGCTGACCATCGATTCGCCGAAAAATGCGTGGCCGAGGGCAAGGCCGTAGAGCCCGCCCACCAGCCGTTCGCCGTCCCAGCATTCGACCGAATGCGCAAATCCTGCGGCGTGGAGATCGATGAACGCGCGTTCGATCGCGTCGTTGATCCAGGTGTTGGGGCGATCCTGCGCGCTTTCGGCGCACAAGGCGATGATGTCGGCGAAGGCCCGGTCGGTGGTGACGCGGAACCGGTCATGGGCGATGGTCTTTCGCAAGGATCGCGACAGATGAAAGCCGTCGAGCGGCATCACCGCGCGCCATTTGGGCTCTACCCAATACACGCTGGCCGCATCGCGATCGTCCGCCATCGGAAACACGCCCATCGCATAGGCGCGCAGCAGCAGTTCGGGGTCGAGCGGATCGGCGCGGCTCATGGGCGTTAGTGTGACGCGCAACTCAGGCGTCGGCAACAACCTCTCTGCCCGCTTAACGTACGCTGCAATCCTCCGTTTGCGGACCGGTTCCCGCCTCGATCCGCAATGCCGAGACTTCCATCGCAAACGCGGCCTCGCTGTGCAGCGTCAGACTGCCCGGCGTATCGGGGCCAAGACAGGCAAGCGGGATGCGGAGGTCGCGCCAGCCTTTCGCCTCGGCGATGGTCAGGGCCTCGGCCAGCGACAGCGGTTGGCCACGACCGCTGAGCGTCACGGGGGCGACAGGGCGGCGATCGACGCGATATTCGATCACCAGCACCGCCCGCTCTGGCAGCGCCTGGGCCAGTGGCGGCAGATGCACGGTCAGGTCGGCGGGCGCGGTCCACCGGATGGCGCGCGCATCCTCCTGTGCGTTGCGGTCGATGCCGCGGACGATGAGCGTGCCTTGCGTGCTGCGCCCCAGAAAGTTGTCGAGCGGCGCAACACCGCCTGGATCGGTTGCGGCGAAGCGGGTCTGGTCGCCAACACGCCGGTCGAACAGCGGCACGCTGTCCTGCGCCGCATTGTCGGTCAGAGCGCATTCGGTGGCAAAGGTTCGGCGCGGCGGGGGAGCGGTATAGCCGTATCCGGTGCCGCGGGCGAACAAAGCCGTGCGCGCGCCGTCATTATTGACCGGTTGGGCGCAATCGGCGGGCCAGGTGAAGGACAGGCGACCGGTAAAGTCGTGACGCGGCCTGGCTGCGCTGTCGCCGATCAGGACGTCGGCCACCCCGCCGCCTTCGCTGCCCGGTAGCCAGGCGGCGACGAAGGCGTCGGACGCCTCCAGCAACGGATTGACCCACATCGGCCGTCCCGACAGGAATACCGCCACCACCGGAATTCCGTCGCCGCGCAGCTTTTGCATCAGCGCCAGCGACGTTGCATCGCGATACGCCAGATCGCGTCGATCGCCCGAGAATTCAGCATAGGGGGGTTCGCCGAACACGACGATCGCGGCATCGGGGCGTTCGCTGTAGCGGCCATCGGCGGACAGCGTCGCGCGCCCGCCGCCCTGAGCCAGCGCATCGGCGATACCGCGATAGATCGAGGTCGCACCGGGGAAGTCCGCGTTGGTCAGATCGCCGCCGCCCTGCCAACTGATCGACCAGCCGCCGGCTTGCTGTGCGATATTGTCGGCACCTGCGCCCGCAACAAGAATCCGCGCACTGGATTTGATCGGCAGCACGCCGTCGTTCTTCAGCAGCACAAGCGACTTACGGACCGCTTCGCGCCCGATCGCGCGGTGTTCGGGCGACCCCAGCGTTTCGAACCGCCCGCCCAGCGTTCGCTCGGACGGGCGCGGCTTTGTCATCAGGCCATAGCGCAGCTTCAATGCGAGGACGCGGCCTGCCGCTTTGTCGAGGCGCGCCATCGGCACCTTGCCGCTCGCGACTTGTTCGACCAGCGAGGCATGAAGCCCGCGCCAATCTTCCGGCACCATATAGACGTCGAGACCCGCGAGCAGCGCATCGGGGCAATCGGCGTTCGAGCAACCCGGCAACTGGCCATGCCCGTTCCAGTCGCCGACGGTCAGCCCGTCGAACTTCATCTGCCCACGCAACAGATCGGTCAGCATCGCGCGGCTGCCGTGCAGCTTCTCGCCGTTGATGCTGGAAAAGGACGCCATCACGCTTTGCACGCCTGCGTCGATCGACGGGATATAGGGGGTAGCGTGCAGCGCGATCAGTTCGTCCACATCGCCGCGCGCATCGCCCTGATCGATCCCGCCGGTGCCGCCATCGGCGAAGAAATGCTTGGCGGTGGCGATGACGCGGCGCTGGTCGAGAAATTCGGGCGTGCCTTGGCGACCCTGTAATCCCTCGACCAGTGCCATGCCCAGCCGGGCGACCAGTTCGGGTTCCTCGGCATAGCTTTCGTACGTCCGGCCCCAGCGATCGTCGCGGGTCACCGCCAGCGTCGGGGCAAAGGTCCAGTCGATGCCGGTCGCCGCAATCTCGGCGGCGGTCGCCTGGCCGATGCGCCGCACCAGATCGACGTCGCCGGCCGCGCCCAGTCCGATATTATGCGGAAACACCGTCGCTCCAGGGATGTTGTTATGCCCGTGGACGGCGTCGGTCGCCCAGAGCAGCGGCACCACCGGGCGTCCGTCGTCGCGCGGCGCGGTGGAGGCCTCCCACATCGCGTCCGCCAGCTTCAGCCATTCCGCCGCCGGTGCCTTGTCGTTGCCGCCCGGACCCGAATTGCCACCGTTCAGGATCGTGCCGAACCGGTAACGGCGCACATCGTCGGAGGTGATCGACGCGATGTCGGGCATGACGAGCTGCGCGACCTTGTCCTCGACCGACATGCGCGCCAGCAGCGCGGCGACACGCGCGTCGATCGAATCGGCGCTGGCCGTGGTGGTCGCAGGCACGGTATCGCGCGTCGTCGTCATGCAGCCCCCCAGGGCCACCGCTGCGAGGGCCGCAGCGATGCTCTTGCCGTTCATCGCATCTTCTCCTTGTGCGGGGTCATCCGGCAAGCGCCCGACGACCGCATCGGGTGTCATTTCGTTGCGGGCGCCGCCGCACCGCCCGTCGGCAGTTGATAGACGCGGACGTAATCCACCGCCATCCGCGCAGGGAAAGCGTCGTCGGCAATCCCCTTGCGGCCGCCCCACACGCCGCCGACCGCGACGTTGAGCAGCAGGTGCATGGGCTTGTCGAACGGCCAGCGGGCCTGGCCGTCGGTGACCTTCTTGAACAGGAATTTGGGACCATCATCGACCCCCATCGCCAGGAACTCGGGGGTCCACAGCAATTGATAACGGTGCATCTGGCCGCACGCGGTCTTCAGGTCGAACGCCGCGGTCTTCTGCGTGCCGCGGGTGAAGTTGAACGCGCGGGTGTGGATCGACTGGTGCACCTTGCCGGGTTCGAAGCCGACATGTTCCATGATGTCGATCTCGCCGCCGTCGGGCCAGGTGACGTTCGGGTCTTCGGGAAGCATCCAGATCGCGGGCCAGGTGCCGCGCCCGCAGGGCAGTTGCGCGCGGATTTCGAAAAAGCCGTAGGTCCAGGATGCCTTGTTCTTGGTGAACAGCCGCGCGGAGCTATAATCCTGTCCGCCATGGTCGGCGAAATCGGCCTTGGACAGCGTCTCTCGCCGCGCCTCGATAATCAGCTTGCCGTCTTCGATCCGGGCATTTTCGGCGCGGTTCGCGGCGTAATATTGCTTTTCCTGATTGTACCAGCCCTGCGCGTTGCGATGCGTGTCATAGGCCCAGCGTGTCGCGTCGGGCAGGCCGTCGGTGTCGAATTCGTCGGCAAAGACCAGTTCGTATCCGGCGGGCGCACGATGCGGTTCGGGCGCCGTCTGGGCGATCGCGGTCGGCGCGGCGAGCAGCGCGGCGAAGGACAAGGCGGGACGGAACATCGGCAGCCTTTCGAAGGATAAAAAATCCGCAGCGGTGCGGGGAGATGATGCACCGCTGCGGTCCCGACAGTCGAGCGTCAGAATTTGAACCGCACGCGCCCGCCATAGGTGCGGGGCCGCGTGAAGAAACGGGTATTGTCGAACTGGGTGATGATGATCGCGGCTTCGGTCTGCACGTCGGTCAGGTTGTTGACATAACCCTCGATCCGCAATTTGCCGTCGGTGCCGTGCGAATAACCGAGCCCCAGATCGAAGGTCCAGTAACCATCGACCTTGTCGTTCAGCCGCAGGCGGGGATTGTCGGGCTGAAGGAAATCCTCGCCGTTGAAGATCGTCATGAACTGCGACGAGCGATAACCTGCCGATACGACGTAATCGAACGTGCCCGACGGCAATTCGATCGCATGGCTGAACGATCCGTTGAGCTGGAACCGCGGGGTGCGCGGCAGGCGCTTGCCCTCGATCGAACGGAACACGGCTTCGTCGGGGGCGACGTCGGCCTGGAACCGGAAATCCTGGATCGGCTCGGCGTCCTTGACTTCCGCCTCCAGCCACAGCGCGTTGAACTTGACGCCCATATTGTTCGGGAAGTCGAAACCCCCTTCGATATTGGCGCCATAGATCGCGCTGTCGGCGGCGTTGTAGCTGTAGGAGACCACCAGTGCGAGACTGGTATTGTCGGGTAACGGCACCGTTTGCGGCCCGCCCAGGAATTCAACCGCCTGCGCCACCGACAAGAGCGACGTCAGCACCTGGTCCTTATAGTCGTTGTAGAAGAAGGTGCCGTTCAGCCGGGTGCGGACCGCGCCCAGATAGAACTGGTTCTTGCTGCCCAGTTCGTACAGCGTGACCCTTTCGGGGCGATAGGTGGGGGCAACTCCGACATCGCCCAGATTGTCGTTGAACCCGCCCGATTTGTTGCCGGTCGCGACCAATGCATAAAGCAGATTGTCGTCGGTCAGGTCGAATTCGCCGCGCAGACGCCAATCGACGAAATCGGCGTCGATCCTGCCGGTCTGGCGGAAGATCTGGCCCTGGAACGGCACGCCATAGGTGAACTGGCCCGATCCTTCGAACCCGTCGCAGGTGAAGAAATCGCCGGTGATCGTGTCGGTACAGGTGGGGTTCTGACCCGGCACGTAATCGAACGGACCGTTGGCGAAAATCTCGTCGACATTGTCGCGCACCCCGAAACGCTTCACCCCGTTGAAATAGAAATCGATGACTTCGGCATCGCTGATCGTGCCGTTGCCGTCGATATCGGGATTGAAGATGGTGCGGTCGCGTCCGGCGAATTCGAACCCTTCGGTGCCGACGCGCACGCCGCCGCAGCAGTTGAAATTGCCGTCGCCCAACGCAAAGCCGTACCGCGCGGCCACGCCTTCGCGCGACTTCATGTCGTTGGTGTAGCGCAAGCCGCCCGTCAGCCGCAGCCGGTCGGTAACTTCCCAGGTCGCATCGCCGTACACCGCCCAGCTTTCGGCATCGACGTCGGGCATGTTGAATTCGACACCCTGGAAGAACAGCCCGCGATCGCCGGTCGAGCCGAGGAAGCTGTACTGGTCCTCACGGAAATACAGACCGCCCAGGCTCCAGATCAGCGGCCCTTCGTCGCGGTGGATGCGGAGTTCGTGATAATGGGATTTGGAATCGGTGATCGACTGGAAGCGCGAGAAATTGTCAAGTTCCTCCTCCAGCGTGCCGGGCAGTTCGGCGAGCCCTTCGAGGATGCCGGGATAGAATGGCCCGATCGGCGTCGCCGCGACATAGTTGCTGACGACGTCGCGGTAGCTGCCGGTATAATCGATCGTGAAGGCGTCGGCCTTGTAGCTTGCCTCGAAACGCACGCCCCAATGCTTGATGTCGAGATCGGGGGTGAATCCGCGGCTGACCACCTTGCGCGGGTCGTCGATATCGTTGGGGTTGATGCCTTCGCCCAATGGGTTGGCGTAATTGGTGCCGGTATAGCCCGACCCCGTTTCGTGCATGTAATCGCCCGCGATCAGAAAGCTCAGCCGCTCGGTCGGCTCGTACAGGAACTGCGCGCGCACCGCGACATTGTCTTCGGCTTCGGCACCACCGACATCGGCGACGGGGCCGACATTTTCGTAATAGGCGTCATGCTTCAACGCCATGCCCGACAGGCGGAACGCGGCGTTGGTGCCGATCGGCACGTTGATCATGCCGCGCAGCACGGTCTGGTTATAGGCGCCGTACTCGCCCTCCAGTTCGGCATCCCAGATGTTCAGGCCGGGCTTCCACGAAATGATGTTGACCGACCCGGCGGTGGCGTTGCGCCCGCGCAGCGTCCCCTGCGGTCCGACATTCACCTCGACGCGCTGAATGTCGAAAAAGCCCGATCCGATACCGGCGGGACGCGGCAAATAGACGCCGTCGAAATGGGTGGCCGCCGCCGGGTCGCCGAGTTCGGTGTTGTTGCTCGACCCGACGCCGCGAATCCACACCTCGATATTGCCGCCATTATTGGCGACGGTCAGGCCGGGCAGCACCGCGTTCATGTCGGTCAGATCCTGGATACCGCGCTTTTGCAGCTCGTCGCCCGAAAAGGCGGCAGCGGTGCCCGCATAGTCCTGAAGCGATTGTTCGCGGCGATCGGCGGTGACGACGACATCGCCGCCGGTGACCTGTTCTTCTTCCGCAGTTTGCGCGTCCGCGCGATCGGCGGGCACCGGCGTGGTCTGCTGGGCCTGTGCGCTGGCGGCAAAGCCGGCTGCCGACACGGCGAGGACGGATGCGATGATGATCTTTTTCA
>SXGS01593399.1_pt1 | contig 14719 bp, 13 predicted proteins | sample 3174681 | NCBI WGS metagenome assembly SXGS01 (sample SAMN11356861, study PRJNA531348) | freshwater metagenome | isolation source: freshwater sample F1-80 | place: China: Fuxian Lake, Yuxi | collected 2017-12-25
AACGCCAAGGAATTGTGGTGTTTGAAGGCGGTTACCACGGGCGTACCAACCTCACCATGGCGATGACCTCCAAGTTCAACCTGTTCAAAAAAGGTTTCGGACCGTTCGCACCCGAGGTCTACCGTTTCCCATTTCCGAATCTTTATCGGCGTCCATCCCAGCTCTCCGAAGAGCAGTGGGTGGAGTGGAATGTAAAGCAACTTGACCATTGGTTCACCGCAATGGTGGATCCATCGCACGTTGCCGCCGTCGTGATCGAACCCGTGCTCGGAGAGGGTGGTTTCCTGCCTGCTCCCTCCGCTTTCCTGCATCGACTTCGCGCCGTGTGCGACCAGCACGGCATGCTGTTGGTCGCCGACGAGGTTCAGTCGGGAATGGGCCGCACCGGCCGTCTTTGGGCAGTGGAACACTCCGGTGTGATCCCCGATCTCGTATGCACGGCAAAGTCTCTAGGCGGTGGAATGCCGATTTCGGCGGTGGTCGGGCGCGCAGAGGTCATGGAAGCTCCGCATCCGGGCGGCCTAGGGGGCACCTATTCAGGCAACCCCCTCGCCTGCGCGGCAGCACTCGCTGCTCTAGAAACTCTCACCGATCCCGCGTTTCTTACACGCGCCACCGCACTAGGAGAGAGGCTCCGGCCGCGGCTCAGCGCGATCCAAAGGCGCCATCCTCGATTGATCGGCGATGTGCGCGGCTTGGGGCCCATGTTGGCCATGGAGCTCGTAAAAGACCCAGCCACCAAAGAGCCTTTTATGGAGGCCACCCAGGCGATCAACGCCGGCACCCTGCAGCGCGGGGTGATCACTATTCGCGCCGGCCTGTTCTCGAATTGTGTGCGATTCCTGCCGCCGCTCACCATTTCTGATTCGGAATTGGACGAGGCGATGGACGCCGTGGACGAAACGGTGGATGCGGTCGCCACTCAATTCGGGGTGGCCGGATGACCGAAAGAATGCTGATCAATGGCGAGTGGGTATCCGCAAAGAACGGCGGTATGTGGTCGCTCGTCGACCCCGGCACCCAGCAGGAAATCGACAAGATCCCCTTTGGGACGGCAGAGGATGCACAGGCCGCACTCGATGCCGCCGCGGACGCCTTTCCCGCATGGGCCGCCAAGAGCGTGTTTGAGCGCTGCGCGATCCTCGAGAAGGCGGCGGATCTCCTCACCTCCCGCATCGACGAGTACGCCAAGCGCACCACCGAAGAATCGGGAAAGCCCTTTGTCCAAGCCCGCGGAGAATGGGCAGGCGCCCCACTGTATTTGCGAGGCGCGGCCGAGGACGCCAAACACCTGGGAGGACGCTGGATTCCCTCCCGTGCGGTAAGCCGCCGAATCGACGTCACCTATGCGCCCCTCGGTGTTGTCGCGGCGATCACCGCTTGGAATTTCCCGATCTACAACGTCAATCGCGCGGTGGCCTCGGCTTTGGCCGTTGGTAACACCATGGTGGTCAGACCCTCTGAATTCACCCCGCGCTCCGCTTTCGACTATGCCCGCGCACTCACCGATGCCGGCCTCCCAAAAGGCGTGCTCAATGTGGTGAATGGCGATCCACACGGCATGGGACAAGCGTTCCTCGATGATCCACGTTGTCGAAAAATCGCGTTCACGGGGAGCACCCGCGTCGGCAAGCTTCTGATGGACGGTGCCTCGCGGACGGTCACCCGACTTTCGTTGGAATTGGGCGGCAATGCTCCTGTCTTGGTGTTTCCGGACTCCGACATTGCAGCGGTGGTCAAATCCGGGGTCACCGCAAAACTCCGCAATGCAGGCCAAGTGTGCATCGCGCCGCAGCGATTCTATGTGCACGCTTCGGTGATGGGCGAATTCTTGGCCGCAGCCGCCAAGGCCGTCGATGCCGAGGTGATCGGACACGGCCTCGACCCCAAAACGACGCTCGGTCCTCTCATCAACGAGAAACAGCGCGATCGCGTCGCCGACGTGGTGCACCGATCCTTGGCGAAGGGCGGTCAGGCGATCTGCGGAAGAACCATTCCCAATCCGGGTTTCTTCTACACCCCCACCGTGCTCCACGGTATCTCGGAAGACGCGCCGATCCTACATGAAGAGGCGTTCGGACCCATACTTCCGGTGGTCCCCTTTCACAGTACCGAGCAGGCGATCGCCCTGGCCAACGCCACCGAATATGGGCTTGCCGCCTATGTTTGGACGAAAGATCTCAACACCGCCATCAAGGTTTCCGAAGCGCTCGAATTCGGAATGGTCGGGATTAACGACTGGTATCCGGTCACACCGGAAGCGCCGTTTGGCGGCGTAAAACAGTCCGGCATGGGCCGAGAGTCCGGTTTGGAAGGGGTGCACGAATACGTCGATGTAAAGACCCGCTATTTTGGCGGCCTCGGATAAACCACGTTCGACGATATCTTTGGGAGGACCCTTGAACATCCTAGTGATCAACAGCGGAAGTTCCAGTTTAAAGGTTGACGGAATCGATTCCGCCACCGGAAAACGCTGGTTTGTCGGCCGCGCCGAGCGGCTGAATACGCCCGGTGCAACGGTAAAGGTCGATGACTCTCCCCTAGAAACGGTCGTCGACGCCGATCATGGCGAAGCACTGCGAAAGTTCTGGTCCGTGCTGTCTCATCAGAAGATCGATGCGGTCGGCCACCGCATCGCCCACGGAGGAAGCCGCTTCCCTCGCCCGGTTCGCATCGACGACACCGTCGTTCACACCATCGCCGATCTCGCCCCGTTGGCACCTCTGCACACGCCGTTTCACCTCAAGGGAATCAGCATTGCACGCGAACTTCTCCCCGATATTCCACACGTAGCGGTGTTCGATACCTCCTTTCACACCACGCTGCCGCGGCGCGCCTACACCTACGCATTGCCCGCGGACCTCGCCGAACAACATGGGATCCGCCGGTACGGTTTCCACGGTACCAGCCACGGTTGGGTCGCCGCGCGCGCTGCCGAATTCATGCGCACCGACATCCGCGATCTCCGGCTGATCACCTGTCATCTCGGCAGCGGAGCCAGCGTGTGCGCGATCGAAAACGGCCGCTCTGTCGACACCAGCATGGGGATGACCCCTTTGGAAGGCCTGGTCATGGGCACCCGGCCCGGAGATCTCGACGCAGGTGTGCTGCTGCACCTCCAACGAAACGCCGGCTTGGACGTGGATGGGATCGAAGCGCTGCTCAACAAGTCCAGCGGACTTGCCGGATTGTCGGGGACCGGAGCGGACATGCGCGACATCGAAGGCAAGGCCGCCGCCGGCGATGAACGCGCACGACTCGCGATCCACGCTTTCACCCACCGTCTTCGTAAGTATGTGGGCGCCTACGCCGCGGTCATGGGCGGCGTCGAAGCGATCGTTTTCACTGCCGGAATCGGCGAAAACAGCGCGTTGATCCGGCATCGTGCCGCGCAGCGCTTGGAATTCTTGGGCGCCCGTCTCGACGAAGACCGAAATCGAGATGCCAAGGTTGACGCCGATCATCCTGTCGTCGAGATTTCCGAACCTGGCTCCCGCGTGCGGTTGTTGGTGGTCTACAGCGACGAACAGCGGGCGATCGCCCAAGAAACCTCGATGATCGTCGGAAAGTCCGATGTGGTTGAGGGGGCGCTACAGATCCCGATCGCCATCTCCGCGCGGCACATCCATCTCAACCGAGCGGCGGTGGACGTCCTCTTTGGCGCGGGGCACCAACTCACTCCGGTGTTCGATCTCTCTCAACCAGGACAATTCGCCTGCGCTGAAAAACTCACCGTCGTCGGTCCCAAAAACTCGATCGAAGGCGTTCGCGTGCTCGGTCCGGAGCGACCCGCCTGCCAGGTGGAAGTATCCCGCACCGATGAGTTTTTTCTCGGCGTAGATGCCCCGGTGCGCGATTCCGGCGACGTCAAGAACTCTCCGGGAATTACCCTGGTTGGACCTGCGGGTTCGTTGACGATCACCGAAGGTTTGATCTGCGCGCGCCGGCACATCCACATGCACCCCGACGATGCGCGACGGTTCGGCGTAAAAGACCGTGATGTCGTCGAAATCGCAATCGAATCCCCCGATCGCCACCTCATTTTTGGCGATGTCTTGATCCGCGTCAATGAGAAGTTCCGACTGGAAATGCACGTGGATACCGACGAAGCAAACGCCGCTGAACTGGCGAAGGGCGCAAAAGGGGTGCTGGACTCGACGGGGGTGGCGGCGAAACTGCTGCGAAGGAAGACGTCTTTCGATGAGTTGGCGTAACTCAAGAATTTCGGCGGCTTCGTTGTCCCCGCGCGGCGATTACTAGGGATCTGACCATGCGAATTGAACGCCCGTGCATCTGTTGTGGCACCAACGAACGCAGCAACGCACGCGATCCGACGTGGGCTGCATGGACCGGAGAGCTCAACGTGGCTTGGCTCCTCGACTCCTCGTGGCGGGAGTTGCCGCCCGAGATCGACGAAGAGGTGGAAATCCAGCTGCGTGGTCCATTTTCGATTTCTGGCACTTTTCACGCCCGATTCACGCCGTGGCCCGGGGGTTTCGAAGGACTCAGCGAAAACCCGGAAGCCGTTCACGGCGTTCGGCTGGTCGCGCTTGAACCCTTGAAAGATCTCGGCGACGGACCCTCCATGTGGGGCATACCCGCCGCCCGCATCCGCGCCAGGGTTGTGGAGGTCCGTACTATCGAATCCCTCCCGCATTCAAATGGCCCTCCCGATCCGCCGCCGTGGGGCTACACCAGCCGGTGGGTGACGGCACAGACCACCTCTTGGGGCGCCATCGTGTCGTTTTCGATGCAGGGGGATGTCTCCGGGGAATGGTGGTTACGCCGAACTCCCACCGGTTGGCGGCTATTTATGGAGGAAGATGACGCGGGTCTACACTACGGTTGGGCCTATGCAGGCGACCGCCCCCTCACCGACGAAGAAACGGCGTGGCTGCTGGATCTAACGCGGTCTCACTGACCAATGAAACCAGCGCAAGCAACCAGGTCCCTCGACGTGTCACGGCTTCTCGGCGCTCACAATCACATACGCCATCCCATCGCTCTTCCCCTTCTTCGCGCTTCTCCCTCGCATTCCCCACAACCCTCGCAACAACGGGTTCACCCGTCGCCGGATCTCAGGTTCTTCCACCCTTTTGGCTGCATATTGCCGAAACGGGAAGAACACTTGCTCAGAGATGTCTTCAATCGCGACGTTTCGGAACCCCAGCTGCTCCAGGCTCGCCCGGTACTGCACCGGAGTGATCAAATTGGGAAAGGGGGTGTACCAAAACCGAAGGCCCCACTTCGTTAACGCTCGCTTTAAAACCGACCATTCCGCGGGATCGGTCAACGGAATGACATCCGCAAGCGCGATCTGACCGCCGGGTTTCAATACCCGAAACGCCTCAGCTAGAAACTGTTGGCGGGTATCAAAGTGAAACGCCGCTTCAACCGAAACGATCCGGTCCACGGACGCCTCTGGCAAGTCCATGACGCACGCATTCATCACGGTAAACTGAACGCGATCCTGGATTTCCTTCGGCTGCTGGCTGAGACGCTCCCGTGCCGTCGCCAACTGCTCACCATGAACATTGATCGCTTGCCAACGGCATTGCGTCCAGGTTTTTGCCCACAAGAAATCCTGGTCCCCAAACCCACAGCCCACGTCCAACACCTGAAACGGGCCCTCCAGATTCAATTTTCCAGCGGTCCGGAGCGCCAAGGCGGCGCATGCGCTGTCGTAGTCCTGCGCCTGCTCCCAATACCCTAAGTTCAGAAACAGACTTTGTTCGCCAAGATTATTGTGCGGCATCAGAATGTCGTACACATTCCGCTTGGAGCCCATCGGCGACAGAAACAACCAAAGAAAGTCCCAGGTTTCTCGCCAACGGGAGGTGCGCGCCACAGCAGTCGTCATCGGCATCCTTGGAAAAACCGATGGTACCGCAGAAATGCGGTGCTAAGCAAACCCGGCTCTGACGCTCAATAGCAGGCCGAAAACAGGGTTCGCCAGTATACACCAATCACATCGCTCGTACGCACCGCGCCCATCACCCGCGAATCCATGGAATTCGTACGAAAATCCCCAAGAACGTAGATTTCCCCCTCTTTTACCGTATAGGGTGCGCCGTCCATGGTGCCCCCCGTCCCCACGAGAATATCGTAAGAAACACCACTGGGAAGCGTTTCCGTCTTCCGTTGTGCGAACTCCATCGTGTCCTGAGACGTACACACCTCCTCTTGTCCACGATCCGCGTAGGTGGCGGCAATCCCGTCGATCCACACCGTCTGCCCCTTGATCTCCACCGTCTGGCCGGCCACGGCGACCACCCGTTTGGCGTACACCTGACCTTCGGTGCGGTGCATCACGATCTGCCCAGGTTTCAGCTCGCCCGCGTTCCGCCAGGTTAAAAAGTGAGTTCCAAAAGGGATTGCTGGCGCCATCGACTCGCTTGGAACGTGGTAGAAGTCGAAGACGGTGAACCGCATCACCACCAAAACGGCGAACATCAACGCCATCAGACCACCCAATGCGGTGCTTGCATACAGAACTTTTACGATCGCATCGCCCTTCTTCGCCATTCGTCAACCTCTTTACTTTCTGGATCGGTACAAGATGTGAGCGCGGAGCGGGTGGCCCTCCGGCACGCGGGGATGCAAAAAATCGTCGTCCGCGCTTCGGACCAAACCAATCTTCTCCATCACGTGCCACGAGCGCTCGTTGGCGGCCACTGTCATTGACACCACCTCCGGAAGACCCAACACCCCCAAGCCCGCATCCAAAGCAGCTTTCGCAGCCTCGGTGGCGTATCCCTTTCCCCAGTGGGCGTGCGCCAACCGCCACCCCACTTCGACATTGGGCGTAAAATGTGCTTCAAACGGAATGTTGGTCAGGCCAACAAAACCGATGAACGGCGCACCACCCTTTTCTTCCACCGCCCAAAGCCCATAGCCATGCGCTTGAAAATGCGCCTCGATCCTATCGACCATCGCGTTGCTCTGCTCAGCGGTGAGCGGCGCCAACAGATATTCCACCACCCGTGGATCGGCGTTCATCGCAGCGAAGGGAGCTCGATCCGCGGGAGTCCAATGTCGAAGCCGAAGCCGCTCAGTTTCCAGTTCCATCATCGCGCTCCAGCTGAAGTTCGGAGATCACCCCTCGATGATCGCTGCCTGGGATCACGAAGGTCCCCGCCGACACCGAAGTATCGGGAGGGGCGCCATCCCGCGACCCGTTCCCTACGTTCGTTCGCCGACCTTATTGCAGAGATCGATCTCCCAACCCCATGTAGTAAACCGATTGACCATTTGATGGAACATGCACGCACCTACATGCAGTGCTAAGATGACCGGCCTTCGAGGAGTGCACCATGACCGCCAAAGCCTATCGCCTGGAAACCGAGCCCGGCGGCCAACTGCCTGACATGGGCCGACTCCTGCAGGCCACCATCGGCGATCTGTCGGACAATTTAGCCGGATACATCCTGGTCGGATTGGGGCAAATGTTGGTCGTGCTCGTCGCCAGCGTCGTCCTGGTCCCAGCGCTCTACATTGGGATGGCTCTAATTTTCTGCTTTGGATCGATGCTTTCAGGTCTCTTGTCCGGGATCGTGATGGCGATCACCAACAGCGACGGCCTCGCCGCGGTCTTTTCGCTGTTCGGCACCCTGCTCACGTTCGCCTGCACTTTCGGCGCCATGTTCCTATTGATCGGAGGATTGATCGCCCTGATCGCACCCGTCACCGGCAGTCTGAACCGTGCGGTCGCCGCCCACCAACGCGGCGAAGGAAAACTCGACTTCAACGGCGCATTCAGTACGGCGAAAGAGGAGTTGATCCCAGGAATCACCGTCACCGCCATCACCACCGGCATCATCCTCCTCGGAGTCATGATGTGCTACATCCCAGGCATTTTCGCGATGGGATTGTTGTCCTTCGCACCTTGCCTTGTCTACCTCCACCGCCGCAGCGCCACACAAGCGGTATCGATGGCGGTGACCCATGCCATGGCCAATCCACAGTTCTATCTTGTGTTCTGCCTGGCCATGTTCGGAATCACGCTCATCGCGTCATACATTCCGCTGCTGGGACCCGCATTCATCGTGGCTTTTCACGTTCGTGCGTTCCGGATGGTGTTTGGCGACCATCCTTCAGAGGGGTAACTACTCGGCGCTCACCAGCTTCCACCGACCTTTCGGTGCCCCCTCCGGACCATCATTCAGGGACGCGACAAACTTCTCAGGGTCCTTCTCATCGCCGATGTCCAACACCGCGAGCCCTCCGGGAATCGGCCCCATGACCACAGGGGTCGAAAGCAGCTGTTCCCCCTTGGCAATTACTAGCACATCCTTCACATGATCGCGCGTCCACGACTCAAATCGGACAGCGGCCTCCGGCGTCATGTGCGTCAATACGTTCGGACGGCCGGTGGTTTTGTCCGCCTGAAGGGTGATACTCAAAAACTCCTCTGAACCGACCAGGGGCTCGGCATCGACCAGAAAGAGTTTACATTCGGGTTCGCACTCCAGAAAACCGCGCCAATGCGAAGGCCAGGAACGCTGCCAATCCTCCAATACCTTACGTTCGCCCGAGAAAAATCCAGCCCCTTTCACGACGGCGGGCGGGACGGGCGCAAACGCGGTCACGACAGACTCGGAAACCCCTGCGTAGATCGCCAATCCCGACGTCAGCCACTGTTCCGGCAGCTCAGCCGGTGCGCCAACGCCAGTCACGGTAAACACCCGCCCCGTCGGGTCGACTTCAACGGTGTCCGCTCCATACGCCCGCAAACGCGCCGTCAGCACGTCCAAATCCGCCGCAGGGCCCACGCCCGAGATGGTCAACGTGACCTTTTGGCCGCCGTCCCAAATACCCGGATCTCCACCAAATCCAGCGCAGATGCTGCCCAAACCCGCCACCAAAAAAACCACGCTGCGCATCGCCGCCCCCGCCCGCATCATACCAAAAGGGGTGCGAGGGATCGACGGGTTATGCCCGGAACCATGGCGTTGCACCCGTGGTGGCCATCCACCCTCCCTCATCCCCATCTGCCGTTCGAACTCCTAGCGTATACCGCTGGTTTCCAGCTGTTTCTATGGCAGCGCCGACGCCGACGCGATTCCGTAGACTCCGCCGAGAACCGAGGTTGGCTCACCGTCGCCGCCTTATGCGGTGCGGCCATAGGCGCAAAAGTCCTCTTCTGGCTCGAAGATCCCACCTGGACGGCCGCACACCTGACCGACCTGCCGGCGTTGATGACAGGTAAAACAGTGGTCGGCGGCTTTCTAGGGGGATGGTCGGCCGTCGAACTCGCAAAGTCTCGGTTGCACATCGCCCACTCCACCGGCGATGTGCTCGTTCTGCCGATGGTGTTGGGCCTGATCCTCGGCCGACTCGGCTGTTTTTTTTCGGGCGTCGACGACGCCACCCACGGAACCCCGGTGCCGTGGGGCATGGACCTGGGTGACGGGATTCCCAGACATCCTACAGCTCTTTACGAAATCGTATTTCTGCTCGGGCTCACCCCTTTCCTAAACGCCACTCAGCGGGACGGCCGCAAATTCCTCATGTTCATGGCAGCTTATCTCGCCTTTCGCCTGGTGGCAGAGTCGATCAAAATCCAACCCTTTCCCTACTTCGGGTTATCCGGGATCCAAGCAGCGTGTATTCTCGGTCTGGGGGCGGTGATCTGGCGATGGAACAAGTGAATCTCGACACCCCCCGCCGTTCCCGACCGTACATCTTCTACGATGTCGTTCGCAGCGTATGTTCCACCTGCCTGATCCGGTGCGAAGGCAAGTTGATCATCCAAGACGGTAAGGTCTACCTCGATAAATGGTGCCGGCCCTGCGGACGTGAGCGAGTCCTCGTGGCCGAGGACGCCGATTATTGGGGTTGGGCGCGCGAAAGGTTCATGAAGCCAGCGGAGATGCCTCTCCGATTCCAAACCCCAATGAAATGGGGATGCCCCTACGATTGCGGTCTTTGCCCCGATCATCAACAACACGCCTGCCTGGTGTTGATCGAAGTCGGCGATCACTGCAATCTGCATTGTCCGATCTGTTTCGCAGAAAGCGGCCCGCATCGCCCTACTTGGCGATCTATGGAGGAGATCGAACGGATGCTCGACGCGGTGGTTTCCGCGGAAGGGCGCCCGGACGTGGTCCAGCTGTCGGGCGGCGAACCCACCCTTCACCCCCAGTTTTGGGAGATCCTCGACGCTGCAAAACAGCGGCCGATCCGCCATTTGATGATCAACACCAATGGCGTTCGCATCGCCAAGGAGCCTGAATTCGCACGGCGACTGGCGGATTACCGCAAGGGAACCGAGGTTTATCTGCAGTTTGACTCCCTTCGCGACGAAGCGCTGCTGCGTCTTCGCGGCGCTCGGCTACGCTCCGTCCGCGAACAAGCCCTCGAAAACCTCGAAGCCAACAACATTTCCACCACGCTGGTGGTGACCGTCATGCAAGGAGTCAATGATCACGAGCTGGGCGAAATCATCGAATACGCTCTAAAATGGCGATGCATTCGCGGAATCACCCTGCAACCCGTTCAACAGGCGGGTCGCCATGAGGGTTACACGGCCTCCGAAAATCGACTGACCCTTACCGGAGTTCGCAAGCGTGTTCTGGAGCAGTCCTCCCGTTTTTCGTCGGACGACATCCTTCCGGTTCCCTGCCATCCAGACGCGTTGGCCATGGCCTATGGCCTCAAATTGAATGGAAAATTCTTCCCTTTGACCGGATTGATGGATCCGCAGGTGCTGCTCAACGGCCCCGACAACACCATTGTCCTGGAAAAAATTCCCGCGGTGCGCGAGGAGATCGCCAAGCTGTTTTCGACCGGGATCGGGCCCGAATTGCAGGCCAAACAACTCAACGAACTCCTGTGCTGCCTGCCGCAGATCGAAGCGAACGGACTCGGCTACGAAAATGTATTCCGCCTGTTGATCGTCCGTTTTGCCGATGCCAGCGACTTCGACCTCCGATCCGTCAAGCGGTGCTGCATTCACTTTGCACAGCCGGATGGTACGATCATTCCCTTCGATACCTACAACCTCTTTTACCGGGATGGTCGGCGCGAAAAGCTCGAACAACTCCGGCGCCAGGTGGAACAACACCATGACCTCTGATCCCGAGTCCATGGAGGACGAACCCCGTTTCTGGTCCAAGTTCGCTGCGGGCACGGGTTTGGCGATCGGCGTCAACCTGCTCGTAGGGCTGGTGTTGGTCGGTGGAACCGGTCTTGCCGGCTATGTTTTGACCGCCACCCAGCAAGGACCTTACCCCTCAAACACCTCCTGGATGCTGGTGTTTGTCCCCATCACTTGGTTGTCGACCCTTGGCTTTACGCAGGTGGTCTACCTCGCCCCGATCGCCGGCTTCTTCTGGAAGCGCGACCAACGCCCGTTAATGCAAGGCGTGATCGCCGGAGCCGCAATCACCTTCATCCTGACCGGCGCCCTGAACAGTGCCGTGGTGGGCTCTACCGCGGGTCTGTGCTCCGCAACAGCGCTTTCTGGGTACTAATAGTAAATCGACTTTACTACTTCGGGGAAAAAGCATGTCCCAACTCCTCCTCGGATCCTGGATCGCCCTCCTGGTTGGATGTACCAAGCCCGACCCTGAGTCAAACCCAGGAAAAACCTTCCCTGAAGCATTCAAATGGGGCTCGGCCACATCCGGATTTCAGGTCGAGCCGGGTTGTCCCACCTGGTCCGACGAAGTGTGCGTTGACACCCAATCCGATTGGTATGCCTGGGTCACTTCACCGGAAATCATCGATTCAATGCCGGTCACTGGAGAGGACGTACGCCATAGTCCGGGCATGTGGGAGACCTTCGAGGACGATGTCCAGCTCATGCAGCAGGATGGGCACACGCTGTACCGCCTAAGCATCGAGTGGTCGCGGATCTTTCCAGATGACGCTTCGGCGGCGACCAGCGTGGACGAACTCGAACCTTACGCCAACTCCGCCGCGATCCTCCGCTATCATGAGTTTTTTGCTGCATTGGATGCGGCAGGGATCGAGCCCCTGGTTACGATCAACCACAATACGCTTCCTCTCTGGGTTCACGACGGCGTCGGTTGCCACTTCGACTACGAAAATTGCACCGCGCGCGGGTGGGCGGACCCCGCTACCGCCTACCGCATTGCACTCTATGCAGGCTTTGTCGGCCGGGAATTTGGTGCGGAAGTGGACCAATGGGCCACCCTCAACGAACCCTTCGCCAACCTGCTCTCCGGCTACGTGCAACCCGGCGAAGATCGCGCTGGCCCGCCGGGACTTACGCTGGCCGCCGAGCCCGGCGTCGCGGTGATCCGAAACCAGATCGAAGCGCACGCCGCCATGTACGATCAGCTGAAAACCGAAGATCTCTCCGACGTTGACGAAGACGGCGCCGCCGCAAATGTGGGCATCGTTCTCAACATGGTGGCGATCGACCCAAAGAATCCCGATCGGCCGGAGGACGACGACGCGGTCGCCCACGCGGATCACCTCTACCATCGCCTATTTTTGGACGGACTGACAGATGGTGCGTGGGATGAGGACATCGACGGGGACTTTGACACCACCCGCGACGACCTCGCTGATCGCTTGGATTGGATCGGCATCAACTACTACAACCGAATGTTGGTGAGCTCGATCGCGCCTTTTCAACCCTTCGGCGACCTTGCTCCCGCGTTTGACTTTCTGCCCGAATTCACCTGGGAGAGCTACGAAGAGGGAATCGGCCGCGTCGTGGAGCGCGCCTCCGTTTATGGTCTTCCGATCTTCATTACCGAGAACGGCACGCCCAACACCGAGGATGCAGAACCGATCCTGGAGGGGCACCTGGAATCGCTGTGGCAGGCGATCGACGCGGGGGCGGACGTTCGCGGCTACGCCTATTGGTCGTTTGTCGACAACTACGAGTGGAGCCACGGCCTGGACATGCGGTTTGGACTGTATGAACTCGACATCGCCACCAAAGCGCGGACTCCCCGGCCCGTGGCCGAACGGTACCGGGAAATCATTGCGGCCCATGGGCTGGGCCCGGAATAGTCAATGGAGTTGACTATTCCTCATTGCAGCTTGAACTGAACCCGATCGCCCTGCATCCACACATTGGAGAGGGTCACCCGAGGTTCTCCGCTGGAGTCTGGAAACACATACGTTCCCGTCGTCGAAGCATCAAACAGGGAGGGCGCCATCGGCGTGACGGCCATCGCCGGGTTGGCGTAGGTGTCGCGGTCGAGCAGCTGCACCCGGTCATAGGCACCCCAATCGTCGATTTTCACCCGCCACACTGCCAGACCCGATTCGGGAAAGCCGCGCTCGTAGACGCTCGTCGACTTCTGGCGGTTCTCGAACACCCAATACTCCTGGGGAGACTTTGGGTGCACCCAAACGAGGATTTCATCGTTCGTTTCCGACGGCCGCAACGACACGACCTGAGTCGTACCGTCGGCGACATGCACCACCGGTATCGAAAATCCCGCTTTGATCTTCTCCACGGCCGTGAAGTGCATCAGGCGTTGGCCGTACACACAGCAGTTCATCGGTTCGTACGGGCCGGTCGGGTTCGGATTGAGCCCGTACACATCCGGCAACTGCAACACTGCATGGCCGAATTCATGCGTGATGGCAGGAAGGTTCGACACAATCGGATCTACACCACCGTTGGCGACCCCATTTCGTTTGGCGGGGAAATACACCGTCGACACCTGAACCGTATAGGGCTTCCCATTGGACTTTACGGTGATCGACGCCGGATCGCGTTTGGCGCCCCCTTGGCCCCCGGTGAAGTCCATCAACACTACGATCGCTTCATTCCTTTCGATGAGTCCGTCACTATCCACATCGAAAGTGCTCCACGGAGCGGCACTCTGCGACGCCAGCACGCGGAATTGTTCGTTGACCCCGAGCGCCCCCCAAGCTTGCCAATTCATGTCCACAAACATCGGCGCGTCGACATAACCCTCTTCCAACTGGAATTTCCCGTACGAAACCTCATCGAAGAAACCATTGAGGCTTCGGGTTCCAGCGAACACCTCCTGCCGAATCACCTCAGACGTGACGAGGGGATTCACTGGAAAGTCCGTTGTGCCGTATGGAATCACCACCACCCTTGGGTTGGTCAGACCGTCGTCATACCCGGTGAGCGGACCCGACCCGGTAACCTCCGCCCACACCTCGGCAGGAGCATTGTCCAATGCCCAGAAATCGAGCAGGGGAGCGTCCACGTCGCCGCCCTCTTCACTCTCGCCCCAAAGCGGGGTCGCGGCATCATCCGCCTCTGAAGCCCGTATCGCACACGTGGGCAGCTCGTCGTCAAGCGCCGCTGCCGCCGGTCCCTCCTGCGGAGCATTGGAAACGCACCCTGCACCGATGATTGCCGCGAAAACGAACCTCATGATCGCTCCTGGGAAGGTGGCAGACAATGCGTTCGTTCGCGAAACGCGTCCACCACATTTACAACTTCACAGGCGCGGCAATCCTCGTATCGTAAAGTAGTTGACTACTTCGTCGAACGCCGGCGCCGGAACGACATCAGCAGCGCCAACGCACCACCGAAGAGTCCCATAGGAACCGGCGTTCCCGCCACGCTGCAGTCGCAACCGCCCCCGGAGAGGGCTCCATCGCCAGGATCCTCGGTGTCCACATCGGTGTCCGGTGGAACGTCCGTGTCCGGCGGAACATCGGTATCCGGCGGAACGTCGGTATCTGGCGGAACATCCGTGTCGTCGTCGATGCAGCCATCGCCGTCTTCGTCTTGGCCAGTGGCGTCCTC
>SXGS01614537.1_pt1 | contig 14717 bp, 8 predicted proteins | sample 3174681 | NCBI WGS metagenome assembly SXGS01 (sample SAMN11356861, study PRJNA531348) | freshwater metagenome | isolation source: freshwater sample F1-80 | place: China: Fuxian Lake, Yuxi | collected 2017-12-25
AAAACACGGCGCGAACGGCGGAGCGCGGACGGCTCCCGTGAAAATCGGGGAGACAGTCGCCCAAGCGGCGTTTTTCTTGTCTCCAGCCGCTCCGACAAGCCTTGGCCTCGTCGTAACGTGGGAGTTTTGAAAGAGCGTCTGGAGATTTGGCAATTCCTCATTTCGACCGCTGATCAATCGCGCGCGCTCCGGGGGATCGGTTTGTCGGTAGCGAGCCGCAGATCCCGCACATGCATGAAAACCGGTCGAGCCTCACTCACTCCGCCCTGGTCGGCGGCGAGTGGTCCGGAGCGCTGTGGCGATCAACGGGACGTCGAGACTCGTCCTTGGTCGACCAGGAATCGGATCAGATCGTGTAATTCATCGCGAGTCAGGCCTGCGGTCAGACCTTCCGGCATCAAGCTGCCGGTGTCTCTCATGTGTTCCACGTCGGCCTTGGCGATTCGGTGAACTTGATTCGCGGAAGGGTCGCGCAGTTGCCATTCGTCCGGAGTTTCGCGGATCTTGTAGCCGGTGAATTGCTCGCCCGCCTTCGTCGAAATCGTGGTGGCCAGGTAGCCTTCCCGAATTTGGCGGTTGGGCCAGAGGAGGGATTCGATCAAGAGCTCCGGACTCCGGCCAGCGCCGACCAGAGTGAGGTCGGGGCCCGCTTCCCCTCCCTGGCCATCGAGCTTGTGGCAGGCGACACAACTGGTCAGACCCGACAAGAAAACGGATTTTCCCCGTTTTGCATCACCGTGCTTGATGGACGCTTCCGCGAGCGATTTCACGAGAGCGGGATCGTAAGCCGGCCATTCATTTTCAATCCCGATGGCCTGGTGAAGGACGTTCATGAGAGCGACGTCGTTTCGCCCGCTGCTGTTCAAGGCACGCCGGAGCATGCGGGCGGCATCCGCGGAAGGCGCGCGCGTTTGCCAAGCCTGCGTGAGTGCCGCCGCGCCATCCTTGCGGTTCAAAATCGGCGCCAGCAGTTGATTCAAGTCAGCCTCGGCCTTCACATCGCCGAGAGTCCCGGTCGCGGTTCGCGCAGCGGCGTTCAAGTCTACGGAGGCCATCGCGGCAATGGACGCCGTCCGCACCTGGAGGGTGTTGGAGGACTCGGCCAGGGGACGCGCCCAACGGGTGGTTTCCTGGCCCAAGAGAGCCGGTGACGCCCCGAGCGCGGCGACCAGAATCCGTTCGTCGTTGTCCTTTCGCGCGAGTTCTGAACGGATGGCGTCAGATGCCTCGGTAATTCCCCAAGCACCGGCAAGCGCCAGACCCAGGGGGCGCAGGGCGGGGCTGGCATCGGCGATGAGCCGGCGAACGGGCGTTGTGAGATCGCCGTTAGGTTTGCGATGGTGAACGGCAGCCGCTGTAACCAATTCCTGAAGCACCGCCTGGCTGCGGGGCGCGGCGTCGAGAGCGTAGCGTAAATCCGCCCCGGACCCCACGGCGGCCAAGAGCGCGAGAATCCGTTCACGAAACGGCGCATCGAGCCCGGGCCTTTCCGACAGCTTCCGCACCAACCCGGCGGTTTCCTTCGTTCCTTCCGATTGAAGGATGAATCGGAGATGCTCCGGGTTCTCGGCGAACGGCAGCGCGCCCTTGGCAAGCGCAGGATGCCAGAACGGTCCGAGCGCGTTCACAGTTTGAGAGAGCGCATAGTCGATGAAGCGGTCGCGGAGCCGATCCAACGCTTGTGTGGCAACCGCCACGGCTTCGGCCAACGGGATGTAACTGCAAGCTACAATCGCTTCGAGGCGAACTCGCGGATGCGGGTCTTTAATCTGCCTGCGGAGCAACGCCAATGGATCGGTCAATCGCGTTCCCCAATTTCCGATCACGCGTGTGGCGTAGGCGCGCGCCCGGAAATCTTTCGCGTTCAGCAGGCGGTGGAGCAATTCCGGGCGGACGGTTTCATGGCCTTCGCAGATGCCAATGGCATGCACCAGGAGCTGCTCAAACTGGGGATCGGCGGGTGCGAGCGCTTCCACCCACGCATCGACAGCGGCCATGACTTCTGAAGTCGGCTTGTCGAACAGAAGTGTCTTGGCGTTGTGTCGCGTGAGGCGCTCCGGAGAGCGAAGCAATTCCAACAGCTCCAGGGAGGTCCGCCCTCCGAAGGCGGGAGGCTGGATCAACGGACGATCCTTGGCCCAAATGCGCCAAATGCGGCCACGGGTCTTGTCGCGGGCTGGGTCACGATAGCTCGCCTGATAGTGGCCGATGATCGGGTTGTACCAGTCACACACGTAAACCGCGCCATCCGGGCCGACCCGGACGTTGACCGGACGAAACTCCCGGCGGGACGACGTCAGCAGATCGGGCAAGACGGCCGCGGTAAAGCCGGCGCCTTCATCATGAAGCCGATGCAATTGCACGGTGTTGCCCATGAACCCGCCCCAGACGACGCAGCCCTGCAAATCGTCCGGCAAGTGTTTCGTGCCGATGATTTCGACGCCGGTATTGCGTCGATCCGGGACGGCCATCGCCCAGTAACGCACAGGTCGCAAAGTGGGAACCGCCCCGGCCGAGGTGTAAAAGCCGCCGCTGAGTGCGCCGGAATTGTGGAAGGTTTGCCCCCAGTCGTCGTGGGTGACGCCCTGACAATTCAACCCGGCGGTCGAAAGGTTGAAGAAACCGTCGAGCCGTCCCGTGCGCGGGCGGTAGCGCCAGACGCCCGCTTTTTCCAAACGCGCGACACCCCGGGTGGTTTCCACGCGCGAGTAAACATGATGCCCTTGGGTAAACCATAATTCCCCGCCCGGTCCCCGCTCCAGGCCGTTGATCATTTGATGCGCATCCGCAGTGCCGAAACCCGAGAGCACCACCGTACGCGCGTCGGCTTTGCCATCACGATCGGTGTCACGCAAGTGAACGAGTTCCGATCCCTCGGCGACGTACACTCCGCCTTCTCCAAATTCGAGGCCCATAGGGACAAGCAAGTTTTCAGCGAAGCGGGTGAACTTGTCGGCGCGTCCGTCCCCATTGGTGTCCTCACACACCAGGATGTAATCGCCCGGCTTGGCACCCGGCTCGATATGGGGATAGGTCGGCGTGCACAAGACCCAAAGGCGGCCGGAATCATCCCAGCGCATCTGCAGGGGCTTGATGATCCCGTCCGCTTCCGACGCGAACAAGTTCACCGCGAACCCAGCGGCGGCGGTGAACGATCGCAGTTCGGCTTCCGGTGAATGATCGGCTGGCGCGTTCTCCGCGTTTTTGACGTCTGGACGCAACTCGGGTGCGGCCGTGTTGGTCTGGACAGGAGCGAGTTGCCGACCTTCACGGGCTGCCTTGGCTAATCCATGCGCGCGGGCATCGGCAGCGGCCAGGAGCGCTTGGAATTCTTCGAGCTCAACGCGCAAGGCCGGACGATCGCCTCCCGCTTTTCCGAAGGGCTGTTCCGTGCGATCGCCAAACGCGAAGGACCAGTTCATGGGGCGCCAGTTGTCAAACCAGAGCCGGTTCTTTTCGCGTATCGCGTCGCCCAGGTCTTTCAGCGAGCCCAAGTTTGGAGTCTCCACTCCAAGTGAGCGGGCGACGAGCGCCGCAATCGTGCTGTGTGCTTCCGGTGTGAGGTGCATTCCATTGACGGTCAGCTTCTCCGTCGCGCCCGTCAGCGACGTGAACAGGTCCACGAACACGAAGCCTCGACGATCAGCCAATTGCCGCACGGCGTCCGCGTAGGCTCGCACCGTGTTGTTGTTTGTCGTGAGATCCGGCATGTGGATGGATTGCGGTGACTCGAACGGGCGCGGCGAGAGCAGAAGCACACGGCGCGTGCGATTCGCGAACTGGTCCAAGAGGGCTTCGTAAGCGGCGGCGAATTCCTTCAATTTCGAAATGCCGTCCAGAGATTCAATTTGACCAAATTGAGCGACTATGACGGTGGCGCGGGCGGCATTGAGTTGTTCCGTCCAGGAGCCGAAATTCAGATCTCTCCATTGTTCATAGACCGTGTCGCCTTCCCAAGCCATGTTCCGGAAACGCGGCGTCGCGGCGGCGGAGTGAATGGCCAACGCCGACTCGAGCGCGATGTTGTCCTTCAGCCGCACCATGTCGGTTTGCCCGATGAACACGACAACCTCGTCGGATTCGAGAGTGAAGCGTCGGCCTGCGAAAACACTTCTTGCAGCAGAAGGCTCAGCGACGGGACCAATTCGCGTGGCGGCGGGTTCGGACGGGAACTCTTCGATCTCGATATCCTTGTAGGCGATCGTGCCTTTCATCCCGCCGTGAATCTGCAGGGCGATGATCCCGCTGCGAGGTATTGCGGGATCCGGTTCGGCGAATTCGATCATCTGGACGCCGTTCAACCAGATGAGAATGCGCTGGTTGATCGCGCTGATCCGATATTCATGCCAGGCATCGGGTCCAGCAGCGCTCAAGGCCCGTTCTACTGCGCTCTTGGTGGGTGTGGCCAGCATCCGGTTGCGGCGGCTTTCGTCATACAGATGGCCATCGACCGCCGTTCCGATGTCGGCCTGATAGCCGCTCACTTCGTGGTGATTGGGAATGCGCTGCGTACGGAACTGCACACCGGCATTCAAGGCTTCGGTGCCTTGGATCTTGAAGCGGACGCGCAGTTGGAAATTGGTGTAGCTCCGGACTGTGGCGAGGAACTCGTTCCGCGGCTCGACGCGATCGAAAGACCCGGCGATGATGGTGCCATTCTCGATCCGCCAAACGCTGTTCGTCTCTCCTTCCCACCCCGCGAATGATTTGCCATCGAAAATCGGGGTGGCCGCGGTGGAGGTCCCGGCGGTAAAGCCCATCAATAGCCACAAGCCCATCTTTGTTTTCCAGGAGGTTCGTATTTTCATAGCGGTTCGGGGTGCAGTTTCTGTTCGAGTACTGTGACAAATTAATTCTGAAACATCTGTGCGCTGACTATGGGCCTTCTCCCTCACCCTACCCCTCTCCCGCTGGGAGAGAGAAATCGCGCGACCGCTTGCGCCGTGGCGGTGCATCCTGCCGCAAAGACCGCCCCGATTGCACTCATGGCAGCCAAAGAGGACCCCCTCTCCCAGCGGGCGAGGGCCGGGGTGAGGGAGAGGCAAACGTTCGAGAGGTCGTGTCCAATCATGTAACGAAATTTCTTTGTCGCTGTTCTAGTTGTTGAAATTTGTTTCAAAGTTGATCCACAAGGATCGCGGAATCCGGGCGGCTTCTCAATTTTCGAATTCAAGGACGTCAATTCTTTCGGACATTCCCTATCGCCTCGAGGCGGCACGTCCCGGCCTCGGAGAAATCAAAGAAGGGCGAGTCGCTGATCCGCGTCGCCGAAGCGGGGCAACTGCAGCCCCATGCAATCCATCAATGACAAGTAGAGATTGCAGGCGCGACGCTCGGCTTTCGGTCGATCGAAGAAGTTGAGGACCCGGCCGGTTGTGAGCTGATTGCCCCCACGGCCAGCCAGCAGCATCGGGAGGTGTTCCGCCTCGTGTTTATCACCGTCAAACATGCTCGAGCAGCAAAGCAGCAAAGAATTGTCCAGCGCGGTCGTTCCGCCTTCATCAATCGCTTCAAGACGACGGCAAAGGTAGGCCAGCTGTTGCACATGAAATTGGTTGGTCTTCATGTGCATGATCTCCACTTCGGGCTTGTTGCCATTGTGGCTCAGGTCCACGTGCAGGCTGCCGCGCACGCCTTCGAGGAACTCGAATGTCATGGCGGACAGATCGTTGTTCAGCAGACACGTGGCGACGCGGGTTTTGTCCATCTGAAAGGCCAGGACAATCAGATCCATCATCAATCGCATGTGGGTCGGCACGTCCTGCGGCAAGGCCTCGTCCGGGCGCTGCATGGTGACTTCGCGGACGCTTGGCTGCCACCCCTCGATCCGCCGCTCCTGGCCGGCCAACTCGATGCGCTTCTCGATATCCCGAATCGACTCCAAATAGTCGTCCAGCTTCGATCGATCCGCGGCGGTAATCTCCCGGCTCACCGACCGGGCGTCGGCAGCCACCTCATCGAGGATGCTTCGATCGAGCCGGCGGCCCGATCGATTTCCAACGAGTAGATCGAACACGCGGGCCGGGTAGATCTCTTTGGTGGCGGGCCGAGTGTCGGATTTCCATGAGATGCACGATCCGTAGAGCATGGTCAGACCGTCTTCGAGTCGGAGTTCGGTCGGTTCGATCCCCAGGACCAGGCTGGGGATTGGGGTGTTGCCCGCAAGATGTTGGGCAAGCCGTTGATCCATGGTTTGGCCCACTCGAATGTCCTGTTGGACGGTGCTGACCCAAGCGCCCGACAACAGATTGGGGAACCGCCCCAAGTGGGCATTTGTGTGCTCGAGTGCTCGCTCATTGAACAGGCCTCCCAGGTAGATCATGTCCTTCCGGAAGGGTTCCATCGGGCGAAGCGCTTCTCCCAATTGCATTTCTGCGCCCTCGCCCTTGGCCCACCAATGCTTCGGCTCCACTCCGTCCGCGAAGCAGAGGCAGGCGAATCGCACGGGCGGCCGCGCTGGCACTTTGGAGGGGAGTTTCTTCCCGGTCTCAGCCGCTCGCACTGGAATCGATTCAAGCCACGGTAGCGCTAGGGCCGCGCCGGTAGCGCTTTGCAGGAACCGGCGACGACTTACAGGAGTTGCAGATTGGGGTGGCATGGCGTGATCACTATTCTTTTTGCGGTTTGCTGCTGTTGGCATCCGCTATTGCACCAACGCGTTTGTATCGAAATTGGGGGCTTGCGACAATACGCAATGCCAGTTGGCCGAATCCGCCCCCAGACGCGCAATCCTCTACCATGGCATCGATCAATGGACGATCAGAAAGCAATTCACTACGCCCCAAGGCATAGCCGAGCAACTTGGCGCTCAGTGTCCGGTAAAATAATCGCCGCTGCTGGCGCAAATAGTTCTCCAACCCCGAGAATCCCCGGATCGTCGTGCCGTCTTGCAATGTTCCAAAGGCTTCAATCTCGCGCCCATCGCGGTAGGCGTCGCGCCAGCGTCCGATCGAGTCGAAATGTTCGAGGGCAAATCCCAACGGGTCGAAACGCGAATGACAGTGAGCGCACGACGCTTGAAGACTGTGCCGCGCCAGCCTCTCGCGTGCGGAAAGTCCGTCGGCGGCGACGTCATCGGCGGCGATGGAGCCGGCATTGGCCGGTGGTGGCGGCGGCGGTGTGCCCAGAACTCGGCGCAGCACCCAATCGCCCCGCTTCACAGGACTTGTCCGAAGTGGCGGCGAAGTTGCCGTGAGGATTGCCCCCAGACCCAACAAACCGCCTCGAGCCCAGGCGTCTTCCCTACGGACCCGGACGATCTCGGCGCCGAGCGGGTTGGGAGTCTTTAATCCGTAGTGCCTGGCGAGTTCATCGTTTAAGAAGAGATCCTGAGTGAACAGGATATCGTCCACCGGACCATTGCCGTCGATGATGTGTCCAAAAAAGGCCACCGCTTCGTCGTAGAACGAGCGGCGCAGTGAATCGGTGAACTCTGGGAAACGCGTCCGATCAACGCCGTCATGCCCCTCGAAACCATAGAATCCATACCACTGGCCGAAGAATTCTGTCGCCAGGCGCCGTGCTTTGCGATCTCGCAACAGGCGCTGCGCTTGAGCCACCAAGCCGGAGACCTCACGCAGCTCGCCAGCCCGGGCCGCACCACGAAGTTCGTCATCGGGAATCGATGCCCAGAGAAAAAAGCTCAGCCGACTGCTCAGGGCCTCGTCCGATAACGCCATTCTCTCGGGCCCGGCCTCGACCCGGCGTGACGGTGGCTCAAATCGATAGAGAAACGCCGGCGCCGTGAGAACTCGGGCGATCAACGCGCGCACCGCCGCCACGTGGTTCAGCGCATTCCCGGGCGCTGACCGCAGATCGGAATAGAACCGGCGCAATCGGGCCGTTTCCTCAGCCTCGATCGGTCGGCGCCAGGCGCGTTGGGCCAACGCCAGGACATCCTCAATGTGGCGCGGTTCCGCGGCACGATGCGCCGCCAGGACCGCTTTGCGGTCGGAAACGAGTGCAGTGACGTCCGATCGCACGGACTCGGGAAATTGCACGATCTGCTCCGGCGTGAGCTCGGAGGTTGTTCCAACGTCTTTTGATCCGCCAACCTTGCGGTGCAAGAATCGGAGTTTCAGGTCGTGATATTCGAATGCACCCAGCAGGTCGGCCCACGCCACATCCAGATCGTGCCGCTCTCGATCGTCGAGAATTCGCTCGGCCAAAAAGCGATCGTCCCGGTGGTACTTTACTTTGTAGTGAAAATAATTTCGGTCGGGCGATTCGTATTTGTTGTCGTAGGGCGCCGGAATCGGATCGCGGTCTGACGGCGCCGGTTCGCGATGCGACACCTGCGGCAGGGTGCTGGCGAACGCTACGAGTTGATCCGCGATCGTGGCGAGCAATGGGCTTTTGTCCGGCGCGAGAAGCGCCAGGCGCGTGATGGGCCCCGTTGCGGTGTCGATGGTTGCGCGACATCGAACAAGCCGATCCTCGCTCTGTCGCGAATCCAGCTCCAGGTTGAGTTGCAGGGAAAGGTTCGTCGCTCCCGGAGGAACTTTGAAACTCAGCACGATCGGGTCCATCCCGTGGATCACCAAGCTCGTTGGTGGAACAGTCTCGCCCCGCGGGTGACGCCCGAAGGCGAAGAGGTTCGTCGTCTCCGGTGTCAAAAGGCCGAGAAGTTCCCGGATAATGACGAACGTCTGGCCACGAGAATCTCCAAGGACGGAATCGAGCTGAAGGCGGACCAGGGCGGGCGCGTTCGACGAACCCAACGTCCATTGCAAGCGCAACGGGGCGCGATTCGTGATGTGGATGAAGTCTGCGGTCATGACCGGGGCTTCCTCGTTGATTCCAATGGGCCTGGCCAAAGCTGTTTGCCAGGCGTCGAGTTCCTCGTAGATCTGCCGGCAGCCGGACCGCACCTGGTCATCCCCTTGGAATTCAGCCGAACTCGGCGCCGGAAGAGCCCGCCAGGCGTCGATGAATCGAGCCATTGGGAACGGCGGGTTGGATTGATTGAGCACCTTCCAAATATGCTCCACAAACGGGCCTGGCACATGGAGGTCCCGAGCCAGACGCCCCAAGTCGGCCTCCCCAATCCCCAGGGCCGTTCGATGCAAGTATCGCCATGCGGCGTAGAAAGCGTTGGGGTAGTGAGTGAGCCCATACGGTTCCGCACCCTCGCCTGCGGTCGTGCGGAATCCGTTGCTCCGATAGATTTTCTGAATGCGGTCCATCGCCGAGAGCTCCAAACCAGTCAAACCGCGATCGGGATAGAACCGGATTGGACCGCTTCCGATGACCGCATGGTCGGCAACCGTCTTGGCCGCCTCCAGATAACGTTCGAGTCCCGAGTCCTCCATGAACTGCACATCACCAACGTTCGAGAACCCTTCTCCACCGACGGCATCATTTACGAAAGTCCTGCCCAGTGACAACGAAAGCCCGGTGAGATCCTCGATCGCAAAATCGTACTCCGCGCTGGTCAGCCGCCGGAGCGCGACGGGGCCAGGGTCGCCAGCGTGTTTCTCGATGTGGGCATCCAGGGTCGTGCGAATGGCATCGACGATCTGGGCCCGCTCGCTCGATGACAACGGCTCGCGTTTTGCAGGCGGCATTTTGCCCTCTTGGACCATGCGCGCAGCGCGATCCCAGATCATGAAATCGCGCGCTACATCGGAAGCCGCGGTCGTCTGCTCGAGATTGACACCACCTTGGCTCACCGTGTTGTCATGGCACTCGAAGCAGTTCTTCTGAAGCCGAGGCGTGAGATGGGCCAGGGAGCTTGACTCGGCTGCAAGGCCGTTGGGCAGGATCTGAAGGATCGTTGCGGCAATCCAGAGCAACACGAGCTTGAGCTGGCGTGGGGTTGAGGTTTGCAAATCACCGGACTCGCGCGGGCCCACGGATCGCTTTGCGGTTTCGAGAGCGCCACCGAGCCACCACTCGAGGCAGCGAGAGGGGGCTGCCAAGAACTTGTTTTTGACCCTCTGCAAAACCGGGATCCTTTGGAGGGAGGGCAGGGGAACCGAATCGAAACGCTGTGGTGCCATCGGAAAAATGGACAGTGAGTTCCGCCTAATCTGGCCGTTTGTCCGGTGGCAGGTGGTCTTTGTGCCAGGCGAATTTCCAGAGTTGTTCCAAGGGCGCGAGTTCTCCATGCCCATCCGCAAATACCAGATTGACAGCGCCTGGCAGCTTCCCGCCAGGGGGATGCTTTCGGGGAACCGGGTTCGGACGCGAACCATGCCTGGCGATGGTGATCCGCGACAGGCCCGGGCTGCTGGCCGCATCGCCGGCGAAAAGATCGCGGGCGGGTCTGTCCAAGGATCTGGGCCAAGCGTCGGGGGTGATGGCGTCCACAAACACCGGAGTGCGCGCAGGGCTGGCAATGTCTGATTCCAGGCGAAACGCATCGCGTGTCTTCGGATACCCGTTGACGCCATCGGGCCAATCCCCGGCATACATCCAGCCATTGAGCGCGTAACTTCCAGACCATTTGGGCTCCTTCGTCCCCGGATTGATCACATTTCCCCATACCCAGGCGCTCACGGCTGTTCCAAGTTCGCCATATTTTTTGTTGTAAGGCGCGGATGGGCACAAACGGATGCTGTCCACCTGGGCGTAATTCTCGCTCAACGATTTCAGCCAGAGAGGGTCCTTGAACTCGTAAGGGATAGTCTTCCCGTGATCATTCGCATACATGAAATTGGCGAGCCCGAGCTGTCGGAGGTTCCCGAGACACTTGATTTGTTGCGCCTTCGTTTTTGCGCGGGAGAGCGCGGGCAGAAGCATGCCGGCCAGAATCGCAATGATCGCGATGACGACGAGGAGCTCGATCAGCGTGAATCCGATGGGGCGCGAGGAAAAATTCGCGTGGTCCGATTCTGCGAGCGGCTTCATCCTGCGTTTCTATTCCAGAGCTGGAGATTTGGCAATCCCTCGTTTCATCCGCAGATCAATCGCGCACGTTCCGGGAGGATCGTTACGTGCCGTGTCGGTGGATCAAAAGACCGCCAGGCAGGGTAGCGCCGATTTGATTTGGATGAACGCATCACGGCCCTGCCGCTGGCCGAAATGAGCCAGGTTCGCGTTTGAGAAAGCCTGGGCCGCCAGCCAGCCGGCGACGATGCCTGCGGGCCAAGCTGACCTTTTGGGTCAAAAACCTTCTTCACTGGGTACGATTCCAACCGGCGATTGACGCGCGAGCAGATCGAGTCAACCCCGCGGATCTGAATTCAGGTCCGGGCGTGGGGCGTGGGGGTAGTCCAGAGGCTGGTACCGGATTGCCAACTCGGGCGTTTCCCGGCGCGTCTGTCCCTCGTGCAGGGAGGTGAGAACCCGGTCGAGAATTCCGGTGGTCAGCAACGTCCGCTCCACGGGGTATTGCGGGCGGCCGGTGTGGATCATTCGTTCGATCCCTTTCAGCAGATAGGAGAAATGGGGGTGCCGTGGTTGCGTTCGTTCGTCGAACCGAATGGCGAACGGTTTGGCTTGGCCACGAACCCGCAACGCCACCGCGGTGCCTTGCGAGAACCCGGGCAGCATCAACACCGCAGCCGGCAGACCGTCCCGATACTGAAATCGAAACAGCGTGGCTTCGGCACAGCGGCGGATCTCCGCGTCGGTCGCATGCGGTGTGATGGCGAGGGCAGCGTCGAGCAGGTCCCGATGAAACTCCGGGGAATCGAAATGTCGCCAGAGCGCGTCGCCTTGCAGGCATTGCACCCAGGCGACACCCGTCTCCGCGCCGCGCCGGCGTTCCACCTGGGACTGAAGCAACTCGAGTGCGTGACTGCCGTAGATATCCAACCCGGAATAACCGATCCCCAGGACCGCTTCGAGTTCGGAACCCATCGGGAGGGTCTGGTCGGGCGCGCGAAAACCCACCGGCATGGAGGATCCGGCCATGAAAGGAATCTTGAGCATTTGCGCCCGCTGGTACATCCACAACGCCTCCGGCCATTCCGGTCCCAGGTGTTTGTCGTTGAAGACGGGAACGACTTTCCCGAACTTCTCGAACGCGGCTGCGATGGCTTCGAAGAAACGCCGCCGCGGGTAAAGGTGTTGTTTTTTCTCGTTCCAAGGATACTCGCCGTGTTCACCGATGCTGAGGACCCCGTCCACGGCGATGCGCTTTTGTCCGAGTGTGAGCGCTTCTTCGATCGAGGGAAAGATCGGCACCTTATGCTTGGCGGCCATCGGGCGCGCCTGATCGCCCTTGGGAAACTGGTCCACATACATGGAGGCGAGCGTGAGGGCTGGCCCTGAACCGCCATCCTGCTTCCAGCCCTCGAGGATTTTTCCGACCAGAACGTCGGCGTGCAGCCCGGGTTGATAGGCGGTGACGATGGCTGCGACCGACTTGGGTCGAAGCGGCGGGCGGGATGCGAGCGACTCTGCGAGTGCTTTCGCGGCGTTCAGGCCGGACGCAAGAAACGCCCCGCCGACACGGACCACAAACCTGCGGCGGCTGAAGAGCGTGTCGGAGGACAAAGAGGAAAGGTCGGGCATGGCAGCACGGAAACTATCGATACGATGAGGAGCTGGGGTTGGCAGACAAGTTAAATCTGTGAGCGCCGGATCTCTCGGCGCATTCGCAAGTGGGGGGTGGCTTGATGGATCACGAGTTCGTACGAATTGCCGACGGTTTGGACGGGACTTCGTGCCTTCCTGCTTTGGGGGCTCGATGTCTGTTTGGTTTGTTTTCGAGGTAGAAGCGCGGAGCTTCGACGGCGCTGCGCAGGCCCAGGCGTTGCAGCAGTTTTGTCCGGTGGGCCTCCGCCGTCTTCTGGTCAATGCCCAGTTGATCCGCAATTCCCTTGATGTTCCAGCCCGCAGCCAGCACCTCCAGCACCTGGCGCAGTCGCGGCCGAAGCTGGAGATACCGTTCCACGATCATGGGGTCGAATCCCGAGCAGAGCTGGGAAGGCACGGATGAGGCCAGTATTGTCCGGCGTCCAAACGGCACGCTCTATCGTTTTTATCCGCCGGCCGCCTGGTTGTTCCAGTAGGTGCGGAGCAGGGTGTCGTCGCCGGCGGGCGTGGCCCCCATCTGGATGCGCCGGCCGTCGGGAGCGTTATCGAAGGTGTAGGGGGCGAGGTATGCTCCCCCATCGAAAGTCTTCTGCTTCTTGGTCGTCACGACAAGCTCGTGGCGGTGACGGGAAAAGAAGGGCAGAGGAGTTGGGTCACGGCAGCTCTCTCTCTCGCTGTGGAAAACGACTTGGCGCATGGTCAAACGGGGCTTTGACCAGCTCACTTATTGATGCTGCCGTCGATACCGGGTGGGTGAACAGCCGCAGGACTTCCGGAACGCCTCATAGAACCTGCTCAGCGTCGGGTATCCCGATTCCAGGGCAATATCTACAATCTTGTTGTCGCTTGTTGCCAGCAGTCGTTGCGCATGGGACATCCGATGCTGCGTGATATATTCATTAAGAGTGAGGTTGAAAGTCTTTTTGAAGAGGTTCATCGCGTAGTTCGGATGGAGTCCCACTTTGCGGGCGACGTCAGCGATGAGAATGGTTTCCTGATAATGTTGCGCAATGTAGGCGGCCAGTCGCTCCACCTTGCTCAAGCCGCCTTCGCCGAGCAACGCGCTGGAACACCGAGTTTTCCCGATCCGGTTCTGCGGCGGCAAGTTGTCCGCCAGCCGCTGTAGGCGGGCGTGAAGTTCGAGCCGGATGGCGGAGCCGGGTTCGCATTGTCCCTTCTCGAGCTCCCGGGTCCAAGTCTGGAAAAGCTGCAAATCCAACTCGAATCGTTCCTGCGCCATGTCCCGCAGAAACTGCCCGTGCAACAGCCGGTCCACGAGATTTGTCGGCAACCGGCATTGCAGAAACCACGCGAGCGGCAGCGTAACCACATAGTATTCAGGATTCCCAGACGAATCGATAATCTGATGCGGGATCGCCGCCCAGAATGCACCCAACCCCCGCTGCGGAATGGTCACTCGCTCGCCGCCCAACAGGTACGTGAGCGAGCCGTTTTTCAGAAGATTCAGTTCGATCTCATTGTGCCGATCAGGCCGCCGCATGGGTGCAGCCTTCCACAGCTCGCAGGTGAAACCGTATGGCTTGAAGTCGGGACGGTTGTGATCAAAGCGATGCACAAGCTTAGGATACAGGAGTTTTCTGCCATGAAACAAGGAGGAAGCTTCTGTCAACTTCCTGGCAGAATCGTCCACGCTTAACCCAGTGCTACGGCGTGAATCCAGGGTTCGTCAGAACGCCTCAAAGAGGTGCCACATTCTGCGGCCTGTGTGGAGAAGAACGCGGAGCCTGGAACACATGAACCCAGTAATGAAAAACCGTTTATGAAGAAATCCGAGATCACTCGTGACCTCCCATCACGCGCGGCCGCTCGTTGCAGCGCTCACCCAATCGAGAAGGCTTTCACCTTGATCGAACTCCTCGTCGTCATCGCCATCATCGCGATTCTCGCCGGCATGCTCCTGCCCGCGTTGAGCAAGGCCAAACTCAAGGCGGGTGGGATCGCCTGCCTGAACAATGCGAAACAACTTGGCCTGGCCTATGTCCTCTACGGCAACGATTATGACGACATCTGCCTCGGGCCGTTTGTGAGTCCCAAGGCGCCCGCGTGGATCGAGGGCGGCATGTTCGGCGCTGCCGATTCGGCCGACATGCGCCACTTGACCAACAGCCCGACCTATAAGTATCTCAGCACCCCGGCTGTTTTCCGGTGCCCGGCGGACAATGCGATGTTGCGCGTCTCCGGGAAACTCCTCCCGCGCAACCGCAGTTACA
>SXGS01313350.1_pt1 | contig 14710 bp, 11 predicted proteins | sample 3174681 | NCBI WGS metagenome assembly SXGS01 (sample SAMN11356861, study PRJNA531348) | freshwater metagenome | isolation source: freshwater sample F1-80 | place: China: Fuxian Lake, Yuxi | collected 2017-12-25
GGGACGCTTGGCGGCGGCCGGGTACCACGTCGTAGTCATCGGCGACCCGAGCCACGTCGAGACGCGCGGACTCACCGAGGATCTGCCCGCATTCGACGTCGTGCCGTCAGCCGATGCCGCTCGACCGCTCGGGCGCATGCGTCTCGGCGTCATCGCCCAAACGACCGTCCCTCCGGACGAGGCCGCCCGCACGATCGAGGCGCTACGTCGTGCGAATCCGGACGCCGAAATCCGTTTCGTCGACACGATTTGCGAACCGACCAAGGATCGTTTGCTGGCCGTGGCCGAACTCGCCCGCTCGGTGGACGGCTTCGTCGTCGTCGGAGGACCCGCTTCGCACAACACGCGCAGGCTGAGAGAAGCCGCGGAGAAAGCCGGGCGACCTGCGCTGCTCGTGCGCGGCCCGGAGGATCTGCTGCCCGCCTTCTTCGTCGGCCGAAAACGCATCGGCCTCACCGCCGGCACTTCGACACCCGACGCGACGATCGCCCGCGTGCGCGATGCGATCGAAGCGTTGTAGAGAATCCGCCAGGGAAGCTTCGAGAGCCCTCGCCCTACTTGACCGGCGCGGGTTTCGCGACGTCTTTGACGGCCTCCTTGACCGCTTCGAGCGCGCTCCACCGGCCGAAGGCTTCGCGCCACGACTCGAATTCGTCGAGGAACGCCTGCTCGTTCGCGTTCGGGTACACGTGCAGCACGATCGAACGCCGTTTGAGTTCGCCGAACTTCTCCGGCGTCCAGCCTTCTTCGGGCGGGAATCGGGTGAGGATCGCAAGCTCGGCCTCCGTCAACGGAGCGGGCTTCAAGGGCGGCGCCTCGGGCTCGTCTCCCTCTTCGGGCGCCGGACGCGATTCCGCGGCGCGGCGCGCGAGAGCGGCTGCACGGCGGGCATCGTCGCGGCCGCGTCGGCCGGCCGCCATGGCGTCCGCGAGTTCCTTCGACTGCTCGGACGACAACCGGTCGAGCACCTCGACCTTCGCGACCTGCTTTTGCTCTAAGAAGAGATAGCCGTCCAGCTCGCGGTAGTACCAAACGCGGATGCCTGCCTTCGGCGCGCGCGTATCGTCCGAAGGCAGAAAGCGGCCGCCGACCAGGCGCTCGTTTTTGACGCCCTGCGGAGCGACGCCGGTCAGGGTCTCACCGTTTCGCAAAGTCACGAGGACTCGCTCGTCCGGAGGCCGGACCGGTCCCGGGCGCGAGTCTTGTCCGCACACGTTCGCGGCGATGAGGACGATCCAACAGCAGGCGGACGAAATGCGCATGTTCGGCTTTCCGGATCGGGCCCGCGGTCCGCGCGAGGCGACTCCGTTTCGTGTTTCGTCCGGGAAGGCGCCGGCGCTTGAACGGACGTCTCCCGCGGGAATCATGACGGCGAACGTCCAATTCCCCGCATGAAATTTTTTCGCGACCCAGATTTCCGCTCGCTCGTCCGTCGCGAAAAGGCGCCGCTCGCCGTCGGTCTCTTGTTCCTGCTTGCGCGAAGCGGCATCGGGATCTGGCAGCCCGTGCTCATCGGGATGGCCATGGACGCCGTCTTCCGGGAAGCCCCGCGCGCCGAAACCCTCCGCTTGACGGGCCTCTATCTCGGCGCCGCCGCCTTGACGGGCGTCTGTCAGTATTGGATGCGGAAAATCCTCGTCGCGAAAAGCCGCGACTACGAATTCACGGCGCGCTCGGCGCTCTTTCGCAAGCTGCTCTCGCTGTCCGGTTCGTTCTTCGACCGCGCCAAGACGGGCGACCTCGTCTCGCGGCTCACGAGCGACTTGGAGGCCGTGCGCATGGGCGTCGGCCCGGGCGTCATGTACATCCTCGACACCGGGATCCGCACGCTGTTCGCCGTCGTCGCGATGACGTACTTGTCGCCGTTCCTCACGGCCGCCGCGATCATCCCGTTGATCGTCGTCGTCCTCTTGATGAAGAACATCCTCCGCGAAGTGCAGGAGCTGTCGCTGAAGGTGCAAGAGGGTCAAGGCAGCCTCGCCTCCCGCGCCGAAGAGTCTTTCTCCGGTGCGCGCGTCGTCAAAGCCTTCGCCCGCGAAGAGGCCGAAGGCCGGCGCTTTGCGGCGGAGTCGGAGCGCTACGTCGACCTCAATCTCCGGCTCGCGAAGGCCCGCGCCGCGTTCTCGTGCTTGATCGAATCGGCGGGCGCCGGCGTGCTCGTGCTGCTGTTGATCGTCGGCGGCAGGGAGACGCTTGCGGGCCGTTTCAGCGTCGGCGCGATGGTCACGTTCATCAGTTACATGCAGATGCTCGTGTGGCCCATGATCGCGTTCGGCTGGGTGCTCGGACTTTGGCAGCGCGCGAACGCCTCGGCCGGCCGTTTGGACGAGCTGCGCGACGAAAAGCCGGAGATCGCCGATCCTCCCGCGCCCTATCGTCCCGTCGGTCGACCGCGGGGCGAGATCCGTTTCCGAGGGCTGACGTTTCTTCGCCCCGGAAGGAAGGAGCCCGCGCTCGATGCCGTGGATCTCTTGATCCCGGCCGGCGCTTCCGTCGGCATCACGGGACGCACCGGCTCGGGGAAGACGACGCTCGTTCAAACGATCGCGCGCCTCGTCGATCCGTCGCCCGGCATGGTGTTCCTCGACGGCAAAGACGTGCGCGATTACGCGTTGGACGCCTTGCGCGGCGCGGTCGGATTCGTCCCGCAGGAGACGCTGCTTTTTTCGGACACCATCCGCGCGAACGTCGTCTTCGGCGCGCCGGATGCAAGCCCGGCCCGCACGGTCGAAGCGGTTCGCCGGGCCTGCCTTGACGAGGCGGTCGAGTCCTTCCCCGAAGGATTGGACACCGTCGTCGGCGAGCGCGGCGTGACGCTTTCGGGCGGTCAACGCCAACGCACCGCGATCGCACGCGCTCTGATTCTCGATCCTCCGGTGCTCGTCCTCGACGACTGCCTGTCCGCCGTCGACGCCGACACCGAGGAGCGCATCCTCGGGCGTCTCGCCGAGGTCATGGAGGGTCGCACCACGTTGGTCGTCTCCCACCGCGCGTCCGCGATCGCCCGCCTCGACTTCGTCGTCGTGCTCGAGCGCGGCCGCGTGGTCGAGTTCGGTAGACCCGCCGCACTCCTCGAAGCCGACGGACCGTTCGCGGAACTCGCCCGCCTGCAACGCATGGAAGAGGAGCTCGAAGCGCTGTGAGCGGCAAAGACGAAGAAGCCCCGGGGAAGAAATTCGACCGTGCGTTGATCCGGCGCGTCCTCGCGTTCGCGGCGCCGTACAAGGCGGGCTTCGTCCGCTCGCTCGGCCTATTGGTCGCGGTCTCGGCGCTTTCTTTGGCCGCGCCTTACGTCGTCAAGAACACGTTGCGCGACGCCCTTCCTCCGGGCGCGACGCTGCTCGATGCGAACGACCCGGAGAGCCCCCGTCGTCAGTCGCTTCTCTGGCAGGGCGGCGCCTTACTCGCGTTGATCGCGGCCGCCACATACTTCCTGCGCAAAGCGCAGATCATGACTATCAATCGGACCGGCCAGCGGGTCGTCCACGATCTCAGGCTCGCCGTCTACCGGCACATCACGAGCCGCTCGCTGCGATTCTTCGACCGCTCGCCCACGGGCCGGCTGGTCACCCGCGTCACGAGCGACGTCGAAGCCCTGAACGAGATCTTCCTCTCGGGCCTCGACATGATGTTCTACGACCTCTTCCGGATCGTCCTGATCATCGGCGCTTTGTGCGCGATCGACGTCCGGATGGCGCTGTGGACGCTCGCGGTCGTCCCCCTCATCGCCGCGTGGTCGTGGTGGTTCCAAAAGCGCGCGCGCGTCCTTTTCCGGGAGGTGCGCGGCAAGATCTCCGCCGTGAACACGCGCCTCACGGAATCGGTGTCCGGCGTGCGCGTCGTCCACGCCTTCCGGCAAGAAAACCGCATCGCCGACCGCTTCGACGTCGAGAACGCGGCGCTTCGCGACGCGCACTTGGAGACCGTCCGCAACTACAGCCTCTTCTATCCCGGCATGGAGTCGCTGACGGCGCTCGGCACCGCGGTCATCCTCGCCGCGGGCGACGCCTACTTCCGCGGCGGCGCGATCGCACGCGACGATCTCGTCTTCTTCTGGATGCTCTTCAACCTCTTCGTCGAGCCGCTCCGGCAGCTCGCCGACAAGTTCAACGTCCTACAGGCGGCGCTGGCGGCGGGTGAGCGCATTTTCAAAGTTCTGGACGACGACCGCACGCTGCCGGTCGCGGCCGCTCCTTTGCGCTTAGGGGACGTTCGCGGCGAGGTGCGGTTCGAGGGCGTCGACTTCTCGTACGAACCCGGGAAGCCGGCGCTGCGCGGCGTGTCGTTCTCGGCCCGCCGCGGCGAGACGGTGGCGTTCGTCGGACCGACCGGCTCCGGCAAGACGACGATCATCAGCCTCTTGCTCCGCTTTTACGATCCCGACCAAGGCCGGGTGCTGCTCGACGGCAAGGACCTCCGCGAACTCGATCCGTCCGAACTCCGCGCAGCGGTCGGCGTGGTCTTGCAAGACGTCTTCCTCTTCGCCGGGACCGTGCGCGAAAACCTCGCCCTAGACGATCCTGCGATCGACGACGCCCGGCTTGAAGCCGCGCTGAAGGACGTCGCGGCCGATGCGCTCGTCCGTCGGCTCGGAGGGCTCGACGCCGGGCTCGAAGAACGCGGTGCGGGCCTTTCGACCGGCGAAAAGCAGTTGCTGGCGTTCGCGCGCACGCTCGCGCACGATCCCCGGGTCTTAGTCCTCGACGAGGCCACGGCGAACATCGACACGGAGTCCGAGCGCATCATTCAAACCGCGCTCGAGCGGCTCATGGAAGGCCGGACGGTGCTGGTCGTCGCGCACCGGCTTTCGACCATCCGCAAGGCCGACCGCATCATCGTGGTCCACAAGGGCGAGATCCGCGAGACCGGCACGCACGCCGAACTCTTGGCGAAGGGGGGCGTCTACGCCCGCCTCCATCGCCTGCAGTTCCGCGAAACGGCGTGACGCCCGCTGCAGGCCCGCCGGATTCGCGTAGAAGACTGCCATGGAATCGCGTCGAAGCTCGCCGCTCCCCTTCGCGGTCCGCGTCCATCCGCAATTCCTGAACCTCTTCTTCGTGCTGATGGCGGTCGTGGCCTTCACGGACCCGTCGCTCGCCGCCGTAGGCCGGTTCGCCGCGGGGTTCCTCATCACGGCGGCGGGGCTGCTCTTGCACGAACTCGGCCATGCGTACACCGCGCGGCGGTTCGGCATCACGGTCGACGAGGTGGTGATCCACCCGCTCGGCGGCATGGCGAAGCTCCTTTGGCGCGCGGACGACCCCGGGCTCGAATGGCGCGTCGCGGCCGCCGGCCCGGCGGTCAACCTCGCGCTCGCAGGACTGGCTTACGCCGCCTCCTTCGTAACGGCGGATCGGTCCGCTCCCGGGTGGTTTCTCGGAACGGTCGTCGGGGTCAATCTCGTGATCGGCGGCGGCAATCTCCTCCCCGCGTTTCCGCTCGACGGCGGACGCATGCTGCGGGCCCTGCTGACCGGGCGATTCGGCCGCGCCAAGGCGACGCACCTCGCCGTCCGCACCGGCCGCTTTCTGGCGCTCGGCCTCTTCCTCGTCGCGGCCGCCTCCGCCGAAGCGACGGGCCTGTCGGGTCCGACCCGCATCGCCGTCGCGCTGCTCGCCTTGATCATCCTCGGACTCGGCGAGATCGAACGCTTGAAGGCCGTCGCGGAAGAGCACATCGCGCGAGCCGGCGGCGGGTTCATGGGCTCGTTCCAGAGCCCGTTCGGGACGAACCGAAGCGGCGCCGAAGTCGGCGGACCGGGCCCGGTCGGTGAAGGCGGTTTCGTCGAGACGACGGGCGATTCGCGCGTCCTTGACGACGATAAGAAAGACCGCGGCGCGGGTTGAAGTCCGCTCCGGTTCTAGCGCTCGTCTGCTAACTTCAGCTCCGCGTGCGCTACCGCCTTGGAAGATTCCTGCAGCTCGTCGGCCTCGCGACGACCGGCTACATCGTCATCGCCGCCTTCGGCGGTGAGATGAAGGAGAGCACGATGTTCCAATTCGGACTCGGCGGGCTCGCGATCTTCTGGATCGGTACCGGAATCCTGAAGGGCGGGGCGTAAGCCCCGCTTCCGACCGCCCCCACATGGTGATCCCCTCTCCGCCGAAGGTCGTTCCCCCGGCGACGCGCGGCGAACGCCTTGCTTGGTGCGGATTCGACTTCTCGAACTCCGCCTTCACGACCATCATCATCACGGTCGCCTATCCGCTTTACTTCGCCAAAGTCGTCGTCGGCGACGCCGACCGGGCCGATCTGTGGTGGGCCGCCGGTCTAGCGCTCTCGCAATTGATCGTGCTGCTCGCCGCTCCGATCGTCGGGGCGGTCGCGGACGCCAAGGCCGCAAAGAAGCGGTTCTTGTTCGTCACTTGGCTCGGCGCGTCGCTCGGCGCCGCAGGCCTATCCATCCCAGGACCAGGGCAGATCCTCGCCGCGTGGGGTGTGCTCGTCGTCGCGAACGTCGCTTTCGCTGCGGGCGAGAACCTCGTGGCGGGCTTCCTTCCCGAACTCGCTCCTCCGGAGGAGCAGGGCCGGCTTTCCGGGCAGGGCTGGGCGATCGGCTACTTCGGCGGGCTCTTCTCGCTCGTCTTCGCCAAGGTCTTGAGCGACCGCGGTCAACTGGCGGAGATCCCGCTGATGACGGCCGCCTTCATGCTCGTCGCCGGACTGCCGACCTTTCTGTTCCTTCGAGAGCGGGCGACGCCGCGCCCCATGACGGGTCCGCTCCTCCGCACGGCCTTCGCCGACGCGACGCTCGCGTGGCGCGACCGCAAGCGGTTCCCCGACCTCCGCAGCCTGCTCCTTTCGCTCTTCTTCCAGCAAGCAGGCGTCGTGATCGTCATTTCCTTCGCCGGGCTCTACGGAGCGGAGGAGATCGGTCTTTCCGCCTCCGATCTTTTCGTCCTCTTCATCGTCCTCCAACTCGCCGCCGCGCTCGGCGCCGTGCTGTTCGGTCGCCTGCAGGATCGCCGGGGTACGAAGCGCGCGCTCGCCGCCGCCGTGATCGTGTGGATCGCCTCCGTTCTTTTGGCGGTCGGTGCGCCGAACCGCGAGGTCTTCTATCTTTCGGGCGCGCTCTCCGGCGCCGCGATGGGCGGCAGCCAATGCGTCGGCCGCGCCGCCGTCGGCCTCTTCGCCCCGCCCGGTCGCGAAGGCGCGTGGTTCGGACTCTGGGGGCTCTCCACCAAAGCTGCGGGGGTCGTAGGACTGACGGCCTTCTTCGTCATCCGCTCCGGTACGGACCGCCGCATGGCGATGCTCTCGACCGTCGCGTTCTTCGTCACCGGCCTGCTCCTACTCCGCGCCGTCGAAGAAGCGCGCGGCCGCACGGCTGCGCGCGAGAACCCGGCGGAAGATCTCCCGGCCGCACCATGAGCGAACCTTTCTCCGGTCCGGCGCTCCGCTACGAGCACCCCGATTACCTCGACGAAGCGGCCCACGCCAATCTGAAGACGGCCGCGGAGTCGCGGCTCGATCTCTTGTCGCTCGCCGACGAACGCGGCCTCGTAAAGACCGCCGACATCCTCCGTCCGCTCTTCCGCGAATGGGGCGACGACCCGGCGGTCCTACTTCCCTATCCGACCACGGATCCCCGTTGGCAAGGGCAACTGGCGCGGATCGTGCTCGATGCGTTCGGAGGCGAGGCCGTTCCGACGGACCGTATCTTTTTCGGCGACGGCACCTACGAATTGTTCAAGGAACTTGCGGGATTCGTGCTTAGGAAGGGCGTCCTACTCGGCGCCGGACCGGTCGACCCGGAGTTCGCAGGCTACTTCGCGGCCGCGGGCGGCCGCTTCCGTGCGGTCCTTGATCCGGACGACGCCGGACGTTTCCCGGCGGAAGCCCTCGCACGGGCCGTCGAGACCGAACCGGACGCGGTCGCCGTCTACGCCGACCTTCCTTACAACGCGACCGGGGGACTGCCGTCGCGCGATTCCGTGCTGGCGTTGGTCGAGCACGCCGCGCGCCGGGACCTGCTGGTCGTCGTGGACGAGGCGTACGCGAACTTTCTCGGCCCGAAGCCGAGCTTCGTCGGCGACGTGCTCCGGCACGACAACCTGGTCGTGCTGCGCTCGTTGTCGAAGGGATTCGACCTCCGCGGACTCCGTTTCGGCTTCGTCGCCGCAGGAGTTCGGGCGGCGGCGGTGATCGATCGCATCCGTTCGCCCTATGCTCCGTCGCAGCCTGCGGCGCGGGCCGCCCTCCGGCTCCTGACGACGGCGCCGGACGTCGTGCGACCTTTGACCGAGGCGGTGACGGCTTCGAAAGCGCGGATTCTCGGAGCGGCGGCGGCGAAAGGACTGCTCGTCCGCCCGACCCATTCGGCGACGCCGAACCTCATGCTGCGAAGTCCGGACGCGCGGGATCCGCTCGGCCCGAGACTCGCCCGTCTCGGCGTCCGTGTCGGGCTCGGGACCCAGTTCGCATCGACGGCGGACGGCCGCTTGGACGCCGACGTCCGTTTCCGCGTTCCGCTCGCAGAAGACCGCGCGGCGCTTCTCACCTCCGTCTTCGCCGCGCTCTGAACGCGCGACGCAGAAATCGGATTACGTCCCGCCGCGGCTGCGGGAAAGCCAGCACGATCCCGCTACGACCGCGAACGAGAGGATCAGCGCGACGGCCGTGACGACGCGGGCCTCGATCTCGCGCCGGCGTCGCGCCGCTTCCGCACGACGAAACATCTCGTGATCACGGACTCGCTCGAGCCAATCGCCGAGCGCGCCGAAGACGCGCGTCAACTTGGCTCCGGTCCGGTCTTCGGGAGTCGTCATGGCGTACCCTCCGGAAGGTCGTCCCACACCGGTTCCCCCGGCCCTCCCGACGCCGACAGCGCGACGATGCAGATCGCGGCGCCGCGTCGCGCTTCGCGACGGAGACGGCCCAAATGCCGGACGACGGCCGCGGCGTCGCCGAGGTCATGCCCGCGGAAACTGACGACGGCGTCGTAACGGGCCGAGACGGCGTCCTCGGCGACGACCGACGGCGGCAGAACGCGGATCCGCGGGGACAGTTCGAACGCGCGCGCGACCTCCGGCTCTAAGGACGCCGTCGGCCGGAGATCGACGGCGGTTCGTTCGGCCAACGCCGACACGATCTCGACCGGCGGATCTCCGACCACGAGGACCGAACGCGCGCCGCGGAGCTTGGGTGCGAGGTCGTCGCGCACGAACCGCCGCCGTGCCGTCACGTCGTCGTCGGAGGGCTGCCGGCGGTCGGGGCCGAGCAGCTTCAGCCAGCGATCGTCGCGACCGTTCGAGGCGGAGCGCGCGGCGAGGAAAGCGGAATCGACCGCCGCACGCACCGCGTCCTGCAATGCAGCCGGATCGAAGCCCTTCGTCGGGCTTTCGAGCGGCCCGCGTTCGGCGTCGACGGAGGCGAGCGCATCGCGGAGCGCGGGAACGCTCGGGATCGGAGTCAGATCGGCGAATTCGCCGACGGCCGTGAGCGCCGTCGCCGCGCGCCAAATCAGCAACGGCAGAGCTAGCGCTAGGCCCGCGACGCCGAGGGTCGCCGCCTCCCGCGCCATCACGGCGGAAGGAAGGGCTCCGACGAAAGACCAAAGCCCGGCGACGCCGATCGCGAGAAGAACGGCCCGCGGACGCGCGGCGGGTTGCGTCAGGACGCCCGTCGGAAGGATCGCGCACAAAGCGGCGATCCACGGCAGAGCCTTGACGGCCGCGAGCGGCGACGAAGGATCGAACCCGAAAGCGCCGCCTGCGGCCGCCTGCAATCCGAAGAAGCCCGCGTCGCCGATCCAAAGCCTGCCCGTGATACCGAGCGACGCCAAGCCGACGGCCGCCGAAGCGAGAGTCGCCGCCGCGGCGGTGCGAAGCGTCGAACGACGCCATGCGGCCGGGGCGTCCGGATGGAACCAAACGTCCGTGACGGCGACGAGCAAAGGCGCCGCGGCGAGCCTCGGATCGCACGCCGCCGCGAGCGCATAGAGCGCAAGTTCGGCGAGGCGGCGACGATCCTGTCGGAGCGGCGGCGCGGAGATGAAAGGACCTCGGCGGATCGCCGCTGCGGCGAAGGCGACGGCGACGGCGAAGAAGACGATCGCGGGCGCCGCAGTTCCCGGAGACGCGCGATCTAGACCGCGGCCGCATCCGGCGAACGCCGGGTGCGCGGCGTAGAGCGCCGCCGCCGCCGCCAATACGACCGAGTTGCCGTCGGTGAACCGGCGCACCGCAAGTCCGAACGCTGCCGAGGCGAAGAGCAACGCGATCAGAGCTTGCAGCACCGCCCTGCCGTCCGACTCGGACATGAGCAGCCACCGGGGACCGTGGGCCATGGCGGCGGCGGCGGTTGCGGCGGCGGCGGCGTAAAAAAGATGGCGTACGAAAGACATGGCGTAGGAAACGGCGGCGGAGTCTACCGCGGCGACGGTCGCCCGCACGCCCGGCTCAAGACACGGCTTCCTTCAAAAGCACCCCGGCAGGCCCGCGGAGGACGACCGTCGCGAACGGATCGACGTCGGTCGGGGCCAGATTGCAGACGAGGACCGGAATCCCTCGCTTTATGGCGAGAAACGGCAGTTCGGCGGCCGGCTGGACCGTGAGCGACGTTCCGACGATCAGAAGCAAGTCTGCGTCGCGAAGGGCCTCCCATGCGCGCCGGGACGGTTCTTCGGGCATAGGCTGTCCGAACGCCGTGGAGTCCGGCTTAAGGATCCCTTGGCAGACGGTGCAATGCGGAACCGCCGCCCCGGCGACGATCCGCCGGTAGACCTCGTCCCGCGTCGTCTTCTTGCCGCAGTTGAGGCACGACACTCCGTGCTCGTTGCCGTGGAGCTCGATGACGAGTTCGTCCGGAACCCCGGCCTTCTGGTGCAAGCGGTCGACGTTCTGCGTCACGACCGCGCGAAGTTTCCCTCGACGATGAAGTTCGGCGACGGCGCGATGACCGGCGTTCGGCTCCGCGGTCCGCAGAATCAGGTAGAAGTCCTGAGACATCTCCCAGTACTTGCGGCGAGAGTCTTCGGAGGCGAGGAACCGCTCGAAGCGGAAGTGATCGACGTCGTACTTCGTCCATGCGACGGCGCCCGTCCGATAGTCGGGGATCCCCGACTCCGTCGACAAACCCGCGCCGGAAAGGACCACGATCTTCCGTGCGCCACGGAGGAGTTCCGTCGCCTTCCGCAGACGCGCCGGCCGGGCGAACGCCGTCCACGGACGTTCCGCGAGATCGCCGATTCCCTGCCAGTACTGTTCCGCGTCTTTGACCTCACGGCCGTACTGCGCGACCGCTTCCGGCCCCGACGCACGACCGAGCGGCACAGGTTCGGGCAACGGCCGAGGAGGGCGCGGACCGAAGGCCCGCAAGATCGCGAGAGCCGAGAGCGTGGCGATCGCCTGCGGCGCGGTCCAGAGCGGAATCCCGGCGGGGCCGAAACGCACGCCGAGTTCGAACCACGCGAAGAATGCAACGACGACGCCGACCGTCGCAAAGAGCACCGAGCGCACGCCGCCCGTCGTAAAGAAGCCCGCGAGGCCGACGAAGGTCGGCGTCGCGCAATAGAGCACGAACGACGGATTCAATGCGCCGTACCAACCGAGCCCAGCGTATCCGACCGCCGCGCCGACGGCGACGCCGCCGAGGACGAGCAGCAGCAGCCGCGGCGAGAACAAGAAGAAACCCGCGGCGAACATCGCGGCGCGAACGAGCACGCCGGTTCCCGTCTCCGGGAAGGTGAAGAATTCCGCGTCGTAGAAGTCGGGCCGGAAAAGATCGTGCGCCGTCAGGTACGTCGGGAACAGTTGATCGAGGGGCGCTTCCGTCCCGGTCAGTTTTTGGAAGATCCAAAGCGTCGGAAACGACACGACCAAAGCCGGCAGCGAAACGGACGGGAGATTCCATCGATTCCGCCACGGGCCGTCGGAGAGCATTGCGGCGAACCAAGCGGCGGTCGCCGCAGCGAGCATGACGACTAGGGGATGCGCCGCGCTGTTCATAGGCGCCGCGGACAGGAAGAATCCGACCAATACGCCGTGATAGCCGGACAAGCCGGCGGCCGTCTCCGTTCCCGGACGACGGAGCAGGCGCGCCGTCGCGGTCGCCGCGAAAGCGCCGAGCAAAGGCGGAACCGACTGCGCGGGCGACGACGCGAACAAACCGCAGAGGAACAGCGTCCCCGAGCGGGCCCCGGCGGCGAAGAAGAGCGCCCCGTAGCCCGCAAGGAACGCTTCGACGAAATCGTCCCTACGACGCAAGGAAGTCCGCCTCGCCGCTCACCGCCGCGCCAGGGCCGACGACCCGGTCTCGGCGTTCACCAAGTGCTGCGGAAGGCGTTCCGGTAGGCGAACGTAATCCGGAGTCTCCGCCGTGCGAACCAGTTCCGCCCGACCGTCCTTGAGCAGCACGACGGGAGGACGAAGCTGGATGAATTGCATCGACTGGCTGAAGTTGTAGGCGCCGACGTCCGAGACGACCAAGAGATCGCCCGCCCGGAGCGACGGAAGCACGACGGATTCGCGGACGACGTCGATCTGCATGCAGAGCGGGCCCGCCAAACGGTACGTCTCGAGCGCACGACCGTCGTCGAAGACGGGGCGGACGTCGTGTTGATACCAATAAGCGGTCGGCAGGATATGGACGCCCACGTCCATGATCGCGGCCTTCGCCTTGCCGGAGACGCGCTTGACCGCGCGCACCGTCGAGACCATCGCCATAGCTTCGTCGATCAACACGCGCCCCGGCTCCAAGAAAAGCGTCGGCGGCCGCTTGAACTGCTTCGCCGCCTTCCGGATCGGAGCGGTCACCGCCTCGGCGTAGTCGTCGAGCGTCGCGGCCGTCAGTTCGCCGGAAAGCATCGCGCCGCGGAGCGTGTTGCGCGTCGCATAGCCGCCGCCGAGATCCAGATGCCGGATCTCCAAGCCGAGTTCGCTTTCGAGCTTCAACGCGAGGGCCGTCAAGGCCTCGGCTCCGCGTCCATAGAGCGCGGAATCGGGGACGTAGGTGCCGACGTGCAGGTGCAGTCGTTCGAGCTTGAGTTTCGGTTCGGCCGCGATGAGGCGCGCCGTTTCGAGCGCGCGTCCGTCCTCGAGTCCGAAGCCGAACTTGTCCCACGGCGGGTAGTTCAACTTGAGATTGACGCGCATGCCGACCGAAACGGGGGCGTCCGCATCCCGCGCGATCCGTGCGACGCGCCGGAGTTCGTCGTCTCCGTCGATGTTGACGTGCGCGCCCTCCGCGAAGGCCCGACGAAGTTCGTCGTCCGTCTTCCACGGTCCGTTGAAGATGATCTCGCGTCCGGGGATGCCGAGATCCCGACAGATGCCGTATTCGAAGCCCGACACGACTTCGCCCCACGCCCCTTCCGAGCGCAGGATCGCTGCGACGGCCGACAACCAATTGGTCTTGACCGACCAGCCGATCTTCACGTCGGAGTAACGACGACGGAACGCGCCGATCATCTCGCGATAGCGACGACGTAGCGCGTCTTCGTCCAAGACGTAAAGCGGCGTACCGAATTCGGCCGCCAGCGCGTCGACCCGCACTCCTCCGAGCACGGGACGAGTCTCCGGACGTCGCACGGCGGAAGGCGGCTTCGCCCCGAGGGAGGACAGAGGCGAGATCTCCGGCGGCGAATACGGACGGCGGCCTGCGCGAGCCGGCGGATCGATCAACGGCGGAACCGATCGCAAGGCGGCGGCGGACTTTCGGGATGACGCGACCTTCTTGGCTCGCCCTGCGGACGGCTTCGCCGCCGCACCGCGCTTGGTCGCCGCGGAACGGCCCGCCCCGGACTTGACTACAGACGCCTTCGAAGAGGACTTCGACTTCATGACGACGACTCCCGACCGATCGTCGTCAGACGACCGGCGTCCACGACCACGTCCTCCGCAGTCTGCGAGAACATCCAGCCCTCTTCGCAGTCCGGCGCCGCCGGTGCGGGAAGGCCCGCTGCAACGCGGAATGCGAATGCGACGAGATCGACGCCGCCGCGCTCGGCGGCGGCGAGCCATTGCGGCAATCCCGGTCGGACGTCGGTGAACTCGACGTCGTTGCCCGAAAAGAGCCCGGAGAAGACGACCGCGCCCGCCGTCTTCATGCGGAGCGCGGCGCGCCGCACGGCCGCAAACGCCGCTTCCGGACGACACGTCGTCGCAAGCCAGGCGCGACGACGCGCGTCGTCGGCGAGGATCCGCGCCGCGGCCATGGCGACGACCCGACCGCGCGCGTCGATCACGGCGGCGATCTCCGCCGTTCGGGACGCGTCGTACGGAAAGAACACCGGATCGCCCGCGCCGCGGTTGCGGACGTCCGAGGCCGACTTTAAGGCCTCGCCTGCATCGAACGCTCGACGGAACGCGCCGTCGGACCCGCCGACCAGCATCGGAAAGCCGAAAGCGTGCGCGACCGAAGCGTCCTCCGTCGGAAAGCGCGAAACCGCATGGGGGGCCGCGCGAACATCGCCGGCGGCCGCGGCGGCGATCACGCCCGCGGCGCCGAGGCGTGAACGCATCGCCTTCTGCGGAGCGCCGACGATCGGAACACCGAGCACGGAGCGGGCTTGTTCGATAGCGACGACGGCCTTGTCGTTGCCCGCGAAGATCGCGCTCAGCCCGTGTTCCGTTGCAAGGCGCGCAAGTTCCACGGAGAAGCCGGCGAGATCCGTCGTCGGATCCGGAATGCGCCGGATCTCGTGGCAAAGATCGTCGCGATAGGCGGCGCCTTCAGCGTGACCGAAAACGATCCCTAAGATCGTCGCCCC
>SXGS01084100.1_pt1 | contig 14692 bp, 14 predicted proteins | sample 3174681 | NCBI WGS metagenome assembly SXGS01 (sample SAMN11356861, study PRJNA531348) | freshwater metagenome | isolation source: freshwater sample F1-80 | place: China: Fuxian Lake, Yuxi | collected 2017-12-25
AAGGATGGTTTTGGCGGCAGTATCGCCATTATTCCCCAGGTCTATCACTTCAAGGCTGTTGGTCTTAGCCCATTCAATAAGATTTGATAAATCTTGCTGCCATTCACCTCCAGCCCGGCGAAAGCCGAGAGGAAAATTTCCAGTTCGTGTTTGCATGATACTCTCCTTTGATTATTTACGATTTCAGATTTACGATTGATTTGCTTAACCAAATCCCAATCGTAAATTGTTTGGTATTAGATAGTATCTAACCGTACTTCTTTGCCGGCGGCCTGACTGCGGTAGATGCCGTCTAAAATAGTGGACACTTGCAGCGATTGCTCGGCTGGAACGGGTGAGGGGGCATCTTTGGCTACAGCGCGGGCAAACTCTACGCACTCCAGGGCGTGAGGCTCCATAGGGTCTTTAGTTAGCTTTAGGGTGCTGTTGTATTGCTGGAGGGTGGCATAGTTTGTTGATAGAAATTCACCTTTGGGCCAATGGCAGCCGGCCTCAGTGCCATATAGCCACAGCTGCATATCTTCCACCTCCGGGCTATCATGGTGCAACAGCCAACTAACTTCCAGAATCAGGGTAGCCCCATTATCAAATCGAACAAAAGCGGCGGCAAATTCTTCCACGTCAAAATCGGCGGGAAGGGGGTGGTTGGGCCGCCAGGCGCTAAAGGCCCCCGCTTTATGGCCCAGGTCCGCCCGAGCCACACCGCTGACGGCTACCGCTATGGGGTTGCCCATTAACCACATGGTCAGGTCTAAAATGTGGACCCCAATATCAATACAGGGGCCGCCGCCGCTATGCTTTTTAGCCATAAAGCTAGAGGTGGGGATAAAACCGGCCCGGCGCAACATCCAACTGCGGGCGTGATAGACTTGGCCCAGCGCCCCGGAATCTATTTCCTTTTTCATGGCTTGCGAGATGCCTCTAAAGCGAAAATGTTGGGCCGTCATCAGCAGTTTGCCAGAGCGGTCTCTGGCGGCAATCATCTGCTTAATTTCGGCGGGAGTGGGGGCCAGTGGTTTTTCACAAATAACGTGTTTGCCGGCATCAAGCGCGGCAATGGCCAATGAGGCGTGGTACATATTGGGGGTACAAACATCCACAATATCAATGTCCGGGTCGTTAAACAGTTCCGCCGGGTCGGTGGTTAGGCGAGCTACATTGTTGGTTTTACCCCATTTTTGGAGCATCTCCGGGTTTACATCACTACCGGCGACCACTTCGGCATGTTCTGAGGCGGCCCAGCCAGGCATATGGGTATGGGCAATTCCACCAACACCAATAACAGCTACTTTTAGAGGGTGAGACATATTTGGGTATCCTTATAAAGGTTTCTTGGGTTCTGTTTAGGTAAAACAACCAAGTTTCTTAAGTCATCAACTCTGTTAAACTAAGGGTTCATCATTGCGACGTTCATTGTAACTATAAACCATCTAACCGGGACGGCCCAGGCTTTGCCCAGCCAATTGACGGTTGTGGGGGTCTCGACAACCGACCCGCACCAGGCGGCGTGGTTTTATGGTTTGGTTAGTGTATGAGCTATGAACGGTAAAAATGTTCAAGCAGACCACATCGCCCCGTTCGGCCGGTACCGGAACCATATCTTCCAAGCGATACAGATCGGTAGGCAAATTAGGCGACGGATAGGAAATTCAAGCCCAAAAGCACTCTCAAACGATAAGTGCTGGGCCCGCACTCGTCAAGTACCAATTTGCGCCTGCAGCCAGCCTACCCGCGCGCCGCTGCGCCAGCCACGTCTCCAAATTCTGACGCACCACTTGATACGCCACACTCCGTTCCGGCCGCCGGCGTTGATACACCGCGGCCCGCTTCAACTTGCAATTACTGCCTGCGTGTGTCCCCGGCGCACCTGCAGCGCTGCTCATAATCAAGAACCAATCTGAAATTCCAGCAGCCGGGCTCGATCCTCAATAACCTCACCCGCGCCCGCTTTCACGGAAACGCGCTCCTGCGTTGCCGACGAGTACAAACACCAATGTCGCTTTGACGGTATAAACGTGCGGTAGAATCGATCATTCTCTCAGGGATTCTCGGGGCATTTAATGCAGTTAGCTTTTTTTGGTTTCGGAGTAAATCCAGTTTGATAATTCCATCAGTCGACTTAACAACGTAGCTCGGGGGTATCCGTGACCAGCGTGACGCGCTGCTCATCCCGCTCCGTACCGTCCCGGATACCGGCACCCTGCTCAGGCTGCCACGCACCCTGCCACAGGTAGCCGTGATCTCTCAGAGGCATCCCGTGGCAGCTGCCATCAGGGTAGTTGCAGGGCCAGACGGTCGGAAAGCACTCGTCGAACCCGGAGATGTCGTGGTCGCTGTAGTCTCCCAGATCCGTGAAGCGCGTGCGTGGATCAGCGAAGAGATAGTCAACGCCTGTGCGTTTCGAGGTGAAAGACCGGATCTTGCCGCCGTGCGCAGGCTCGATAGCGACATGCAGCAAGCGGTTTTCCAGATGAATTATGTCACCTGGCAGGGTTTGAACCGTAGCGATGTTTGCCCTGATTGTCATCCTGGTTGCTCTGTTTGTGGTTGCGGGTGAGGGTGGGGATATCGAAGTCGTGGAAGTTCATATCATCTTCTCCCGTTTGCGCCTCCGGCTGAGTAGGTACACCGGCTCACTTCAATTTGCCCCGTCCGAGTATCGGCCAGACGCATTCAACGATGCCATTACGCACGCCCACCATCTCATCGTGTAAGTAGACAGTGCCGTTGCCATAACCGACCACAAAAACCAGCAGATCGCCGACTTCAAGCGTGTCGTTGGGGCTTTCCAGCTCCAGCGCGCCATGCTCGGAAGAAGAAACGGCCTTTCGTACCCTTTGCGCCAAGCCCAAGGGCGCGGGCGGCGCGTCGTTGCTGGGAATCGACTTAAACCCAGCGTCGCAGATGATACGCTGCGGGTTCGGGCGACTGGACACTGTGGTCTGGACAGAGAGTGCGGGCTGGAGGTCAACTCCAACTCTGGTAGGTGACATCACAGAAGATCGCGCCCCGGGCTTGAATCTCCGTCATGCCGGGCAACAAGGAGGTCACTTTGTAGGTGCCGCTGCCGCCGCCTGACACAATCTCAATTGGGATGCCCTGGCTGCGGCAAAGCTTTGCGCTGCTGGTCGCCAGGCCAATGCTACTTTCGATCTCTTGCCGCTTCTGCGTCGGGTCGCTCAGATCCAGCGCATGACCCTCCTAGGTAATCAATCCCCGCAAGCGCACCCCCGGCGTCTGGGTGATGAGGCGGGCGAGCGCCAGTACAGCCTCACCCGGCTGCACCCCAGCCCGTTCCATGCCGCTGTTGATCTCGATCAGCACGCCGATCTCTTCGCCATAATTACGGCTGCCGCAGCCAACGCCGCCACATTGCGCGGGTTATCCATGGCCACCTTGACATCAGCCTGACGGCAGAGATCGGCTAGCCGTGGCAGTTTGTGTTTGCCGGTAAACTGGTTGGCGATCAAAATATCGGTGATCCCGGCGGCGACCATCACTTCGGCCTCGCCCAACTTGGCGCAGGTGATGCCAATCGCGCCCGCCGCCAACAACTTGTGGGCGATGGCTGGCACTTTGCTGCCTTTGGTGTGGGAACGCCAGTTTACCCCGGCATTCTGAAAGTGGCGGGCCAGGCTGCTGATGTTCTGCTCCAGGCGATCCAGATCGATCCAGAGCGCGGGTGTGTCCCGCTCTGATTTCGGAAGACCAATCATTTTTTCAATCTCCTTACGACAGATGCAATAGGCGGCGGGCGTTTTCACCGAGAATGAGCCGTTTGGCTGCATGGGAAATCTGGGCGGTGATGATCTTGCCCAATTGCGGGCGCGGGTCCATCAGCGGCGTGTCCGAGCCGAAGAGGACGCGATCCGCCCCCGCTTCATTGATGATCTGCTCGATCACACCCGGGTTGCGAAAGGTGGAGCAGGTCTCTAGGTAGACATTGGGGTGCGCCTGGGCGGCGGCAATGGCTTCGGCGCGCGCCTCCGGCAGATTGCCGGTATGACCGGCCACAAAGTTGGCAGCGGAGTAAAGCGGCGCAATCTCTTGCAGGAAGCGGGGGCGATTTTGGCGCAAGTGGTCGGTGTGAAAGATCACGGCCAGCTTGCGTTCATGGGCAAATTGATAGATCGGGTGCCATTCGGGCCGGTTGAACTCCCACGGAGTATAGGGCGGATAGAGCTTGATGGCGACAAAGTGTAATTCGTCCATGGCGCGCGCTAGTTCCGCCACCATACGTTCCGGCATGGTGGGCGAGACATAGGCAAAACCCACAAAGCGGTCGGGGTGTTGGGCAATAAACCGGGCGGCCAGGTTGTTGCCGGTGGTGCCGTCGGGGTGAAAGATCTGGAAGAGACAGGCAATATCGATGCCGGCCTGATCCATGGCGTGCAACATCAGCGCCGGGTCATCCTTCATGCCATAGAGATCCCAGCGCCCCACATGTCCATGAAAATCAATGACTTTAATGCCCTCAATCATGGCGCCCCTCCCCTTGTAAGATGCGTTCCAAATTGCCCGCGCAGATGAGCGCCAACTCGTCGTCGCCCAGGCGCGTGCGATGCAGATAAAAGAGCATTGGCCCCATGGCATAGCGCGAATACCAGGAGCCATAGAGTAGCCGTTTAGCGCCAAAGCGGTCGCATAACGCCTCAAACTCGCCAATCGGTTCGTAGCGGCTCAATTCCAAATAGCTGTTGGGCAGCATCTGCAACAAGGGGCGCACCCAAAGGGCATGGCTATAGTGCGCGCCGACCAGCACGGTTACGAGATCGGGGTAGGCTTGTAAGGTGGGGAGCAGCTCGTCCAGATTGGCTTCGGGCAGCGCAATCCAGAGCGGCAGGCGTTGTTCACTCAGCCAGGTTAGTAGGTCACCATAGATCCAGGGGCGGAAGGGCAACCCGACCAACTTGCTGTCAAAGAGGCGCACCGACCGCACCTGTCCCTGGCGGTGCAACGCCCCGATCTGCGCCAACGAATCCGCCGTCGGCATGACCAGCCACTGCGGCTCCAGGCGGCCATCGTCGCCCAGCCAATCTTGTAGATAGCGATTGCCATCAAGCGGGCTAATGGTTTCAGCTTGCGCATGGTAGATGAGGGAGCGCCCCACCCCATGCCGATCCATCTCGGCCAACAACCCCACCCGGTCGCGACAGGGTGAGGGTTCATCATAGAGGTCGCCGACGCGTACATTGGCGTCAAAGACCGGGACGCGGGCAGTAAATTGTAACGAAGGCATGAACAGTTGCAATCCTTTCGTTTGGGTAGACGAAGTAAGTTACTCGGTGGAGATTGGGAGATTGAGAGATTACATGCGGCAATCTCCCAATCTCTCTCTCGACCTACGGCAAATCCGCCGGGCTATACTTGACCACGGCGGCGTAAGGCCCCATAAAGAAGCCAGCGCTGACCCAGTAGGTGCGCGGGTGCAGGAAGGGGCCGGTGCCTTGATGTTGAAAATAGGCGGTGACGATCTGGCCGTCGGCCAACTGCACCGAACTGCCGCCGCCGCAAAATTGGTAGACGCTCTCCGCCGCCAGGATCACCTTTTCGTCTTGCCAGGTGCGCCCTTCATCGGGGCTGATCATGGCTTGAACACCGCCGGGGAAGGCGCGATGACCATAAGCCAGCAACAGACGGCCATCGTGCAACTGCAAAAGGCTGCTGCCCGAATATTCGTGATAGCCGGTGACGGGGCGGGGCGCGGACCAGGTGTAGCCGCCATCGTCCGAAGCAGTGAGCCAGAGATTGCGCCCCGACATAAACTGCACCACCATCCCAATGAGCCGCCCCGACGGCAACACGTAGAGCGAGGGTTCGACAAAAACATCGGCCAGCAAGGAGCCGTCACCCCAAGTCTGGCCGCCATCGCGTGAACGCAACAGGTACGTGCCAAAGTCGTTGCCATGTTGCTGATAAGAAGTTCGCGCCTGCCCCTCCCGATAGCGGAAATAGAGACTCATCAGCAGCGTGCCATCGGGCAGTTGCACCATTTTGCCGTGGGGGTTGCAGCCTTGCGGCACCGGGGTGCTACTGGTATCGATGGTCACGGGCGCGCTCCAGGTCTCACCACCATTCTGTGAACGCACCACATAGAGCGGGCCGTCGTGGACTTGCGTCGTGTCCCACTGCCCGTTTTGGTAAGCGTGCGGCTGGACAAATGCGAGAACCAGCGTGCCGTCACGTGTCTGTCCCAGCGCCATGTGGTCGGTGTCGTGATCCATCTGCACGATGGTGCGCGGCGGCGTCCAACTTTCGCCGCCATCACGCGAGGTGGCAATTTGCAGATGGCCCCACAGCCCGACAATGCCGTCGCCCCCCTTGAAGACGGCGACCAGCGTGCCATCGCCCAATGCTTCCAGTTTGATATAGTAACCACCCGACGGACAGACCAGATAGCGTTTGACCGGGCGCGGGCGATAGACTTGGATTTCGTCGGCCACCTCAAATTTGTAGGCTAGGGGATACGGATTGGTTGTCATGGTTCTACTCCTTACAGCCAAGCAGTGGGTGAGCGGCGTTCACTGCGCCTGCCCGCCACGCAAAAGAGCGAGATTGGCTGACAGGGTCTGCAAGCCATACTCAAGCGGGCTGCCCACATTGAGGAAGGTTGATCAATTCACCCTTCTGTATTTTCTGTTTAAGCGGATTGGGGTGGATCCTTTGTGTTGATTTCCTCTCAGTTATGCTCGGAACTCGGCAAATGGTTCGTGGAGGACGCGCTTGCACGCCTGATATTGTTCTTCCGTAAAGCCCTGGTCGGGCGAGAGCAGACGCAATGGCATCTCCTCCAATCCGCCCAGCCGCACCAACAGCTTGTCACAGGCGCCGTCGATGCGCCCCTCGGCCAGCAGAGGTCCCAACATGCCATGCAACATTTCGTGGAACTCCTTTTGCAGTTGGAACATGGCAACCATCTCGCCTTTGCGGCCCGCCTCGAAGAGTGCTTTGGACTTGCACGGCGACATTGACCCAAACGAGGAGAGCAGCGAACATTCGCCATAGAGACAGCCGTAAGGATAGTTCTGCTCGCCCAAAAAGTGTTGCAACTCGCCGGCATTGGTGACGAGATCGGCCGCTCGTTCCAAGCCACCGCCGGTATTTTTGGTGGCAACGAGATCGGGGATTGCCTCGATCAAGCGCCGCTAGTCGGCGGCGGTCAAGACGCGCTTGGTACATGGTAGATTGTAACGCAAAAACTGGGCATGGGGAAAGGCGCCACAGAGATCACGGAAAAAGGTCATCAGCTCTTGATCATTGAGCGCACCCCAAAACGGAAAGGAAATTTGAAAGACACGAAAGCCGACATCGTAGGCATACCCGATGCGTTCAACAAAGTTGGCCGTCGAAAGTGCGATCACCCCAACCATCGGGTGGATGTTTTCGCCGCGTGTCTCTCCATCGAAGACGCGTAAAATCTGTTGAAAGCGTGCCGTATCAACCGCATAGCCCTCCCCGGCTGTGCCAAAAATGTAGAGGTGGTTGAAATGTTGCAGCACCATCCGCACCTCGTGGCGAAAAACATCCTCCAATTACTGCTCCTTTTCATCCCACGGTACTTCGCAGGAGATTAAAATTGCTTGTAGATAACGGGTCATGACTCGATTCCTTTGAAATTTTGTGTAAGCACTTTGTTCGGCTTCACGACGAGCAGCACTGCATCCCGATCCTTGTCACCCCTTCGGCAAGCTCAGGGCAAGCCTTGTCACCTTGTCAATTTTTTACCCGCAGCCGCGCCCAGCGAATATGCGTCAAGCTGGCGTAGGTACACCACCAACTGGCATAGAGATCACCTTCTTGCGTGGTCATCAGCGTTGGCGCGCCAAAGGCAATGGTATCGTGGCTGCGCGGATATTTGTCGGGCGAGCTAATGCCCAGGTGTGTCCAGCTGGTCGCATCCCAAACGCGCACCTGATTGTCCAGATCCCAGCTTTGCCCCAGATCAGGCGAGAGCGCCACCATAAAGCCGGGTTGCTCGGCCTCGCGCAAAGTATAGATGGCGGCTAACGTACCGTCTGCTAACTGTGCAGGCCAGTTCGTTTGACCGGGCAAGGTGGTCGGTTGGGGCATGGGCCACGTTGCAGCGTTGGCGTCCGTTATGACGTAATGGATCGGCAGGTTGACCGGGCCTTTGTCTGGCTGGGTCATGTCGGCGGCCCAGTAGAGGGTGAAGAGACGATTGTCGTTGAGGCGGATGGTTTTGGCGTGCCAGAAGCCTTTGCCGATGGTCGCGCCATCCGCTATCACTTGCAGTTGGCTCCAGGTGCGGCCACGGTCCGCCGAGGTCATCGCCAGCATAATCGGCTTGTAGGGGCGGTCGTCGTGGTAGCCGTGCCATTGGTCAAAGGTTGCCAGCCAACGGCCATCGGCCAGTTCGGTGATCGTGTTGGCCGGGGTGGCAACGGGGCGCCCGCTGGGCCCTGGTGGCAGCTTGATTGGCTGCGGCCCAACCCAGGTGTGACCATTGTCGCTGGAAGTAAAGAGGATCGGCTCGTTGTCGATCAGCCCACCGCTAGGGCTAAACATCTGGCGGTCGGGTACGGAACGGTCAGCACGAAAGGCAAAAACGACCAGCGTGCCATCGCTCACGCGCGAGAGAAAGCCATCATTGTAAGAGTAGTGCCGATCATCGCTCGCTTTGTCATACAGAAAGCCCTGCAATTGCCAGGTGACGCCGCCGTCGAGCGAACGAGTCAGCGCGATGTTCTGGTTGGCGGCGTACATGCCATCGCCACGACTAAAGGTCGCCAACCATTCGTTTGCCGAAAGTTGCACCGGATGCGCATGTGACGCAAAGACATGATAGTGCGCCGGATCGGGGTTGACATAAAGAATGCCGCTGTCGATCAGTTCTAGTTTTTTCATTTTGTCCTTTGTCCTAATTTCCCCACTGTTTACGTAAAACACGCAACCAATTGCCGTGCATGATGCCGGCAATGTCACTTTCGCTGTAGCCACGGGTGTGCAGAATTTCTGCCACCTTTTGCAGATCAGCAATGGTATCCAGGTCACCGGGCGATTGCTCGCGGCCAAACCCGCCATCCAGATCGCTGCCGATGGCGGCGTGACGGGCATTCCCGGCCAGTTGACAGACATAATCGATGTGATCGACCACATGGGCAATCGTCACCGGCGTTTCCTGGCGTGTGCGCAGGCTCCAACCGGTGCGGATCATCCAGTTGTCAAAAGCGGCGCTGATCACCCCGTCACGCGCAATGATGGCCTTGAGTTGATCATCATCAAACTGGCGCTGATGGGGCACCAAGACACGACAGTTTTGGTGGCTGGCGATAATCGCGCCATCATAATGGTCAAGCGCCTGCCAGAAGGCTTGATCGGAAAAGTGCGTCATATCGAGGATGACGCCCACCCGGCGCATCTCGCTCAGCAATTCCTTGCCCAGCGCACTCAGTCCGATTTCCGTAGCCGTGCCGCCAGCATAACGCCCTGGCCCATAGTGGGTGGGGCCAATCAAGCGTAACCCCGCGCCATGCCACTGGGCAAGCTGATGCGGCTGCCAGATGGGGTCGGCGCTCTCCATGCTGATGATAAAGCCCAACCGCGGGGTCTGGGCCGGGTCAGCGCCGGCCTGTTCCCAACTTTCCCACTCGGCGACATGTTGATCCAGCCCGTGCCGGTCGGTAACAATTCGCACATGACCATGCGCTTCCAGTTCACGATAGTAGGCCAGGTGTCCCTGGGCGGTGGCGGTGGCTTGCGCCTGTGAGCCATAGTCAATGTTGGGCGCGGCCCGTCCGGTGTGGCGCGCCATTAACGTGACGACCGCCAGAAAAACTCGCCCTTTGCGCATTTCGGGCAGCGCCACCGTCCCCTGCCCGTTGCCGCCAACCCCATTGGTATGCCCCTCTTGCGTGCGAATGGTGTAGACCGATTGCAAGAGGTCACGGTTGCCCTGCATGGCGTTCCACGCCAGATCAAGATGAGAATCGACAATCAACATAAATCATGCTTCCTTTGGTTATGCTTTCTCCACCGTCACGCGCACCAACCAGACGCTATTGGTGTCGTCCATCTCCTCTGGAATTGGATGCCAACCGTTGGCGAGGCGATCATACAGATAGAGAAAGTGAGTATCATCCACCGCAACCACCTCGGTGTAGGCGGAGGTCTGTTGCTGCTGGTTGTGATCGGTGTAGGTTGCCATCGCCTCGCCGGGGTGGCAAGCGTTGTGATGGGCCAGCATGTCAATGCCTTGCCAGCTTTGCGCCGTGCCATCGGCGTTGAGCCAGAGCGACAAGCCCGGTCGTCCGCCACCCAGGGCAATGACGCCATCGGTGCGCGTCGCCAAACTGGGCTGCACCGAGAAGACGCCATCCATCGTCACGGGCGCGCTCCAGCTTTGCCCCTCGTCGCTGCTCCAACATTGACCGTAGTGGGCGCGTGACCCTACCCGGAAGACGCAGAGGATGCGACCATCATTGAGACGCAACAAAGCGGACTCGTTTGGCCCCTCTTTGCCGACCACGCCACAGGTGTTGTCGGCGATCAACGAATGGATGGCCCAGTGGACACCATCGCTCGATTTGACGGCAAAGATACGGTAGCCCGACGGCTCAACCAGCGCACCGTAGACCGTAGCCAGGTACGTGCCATCGCGCAGTTGCACGGTCTGTCCATTAAATGCAAAGCTCTCCATGTCCAGCCCTGGCACGACGATCTTGGCTGGACCAGGCCAACCTGTGACGGTTACGCCGCTGGGGATATACTCCACATCGCGCGTCCCTGAGGGGATGCGATTGTAGGGCGCGCCCATCCCCTCAGGGCGGGGACGTAAAATATAGGGCAGCAGGAGGGCATCGCCATTGTTCAGGTGTAGCAGCGTTTGGCCGCCATCGTTGGTCACAATTGGTTCACTCCAGATCAAGCCGCCATCGCGCGACCAGGTGACCAGATAGGGAATCGACGACATGTGGATGTCGGCCACAGGGACAATGGTCGCCAACAGATCGCCATTGGGCATCTGCCAGAGGTTGGGAAACCAGAAGTAGCCGCGCCGTCGCCCCAGCGCAATCGGTTCGGCAAGGGTGACGCGTAGGCCTGGCAAGTCAAGGGTCTGGCGATCCTGCCAAGTGGGTGTGGTGGTGTTCATTGTTTCTTCCCTATGAGTAATCACTTGATACTGGTGGTTTCGATAAGCTCAGTCACCGGTGGTTGAGCTTGTCGAAACCACCCGCCAGCGTGTCGCCGCGGCGTGGGTGATGCCATCCGTCCCGGTGAACCAGTAGCAGGTAAAGAGCGAGCCATCGGCAAATTGCACGGTGATCGGGTAGCCGAGATCAGAGCCGCCGCGGCCCGGTTCATGGCCCACGGCACTGTGCCAGAGCGACGAGACCGTGCCGCCATCGTCACGCAGAATGATGGGATTGGCGCTGTCCCACGTGCGCCCGTCGTCGTTGCTCAACACGGCGCGGATGCCCATCGGCTCCCAGCGATAGGTGACAGCACAGAGCACCCGACCGTCTTGCAGGCGCAGAATATTGGGCGGATAGCCCTTGATCGTCGTCCCCAGCGGCTGTGACCAGGTGCGCCCGCCATCTTCTGACCAGCTTTCCAGCAGATGGCCCTCGGTCAGTTTGCCCTTGGCGGCATGACGGATCAACGCCAGCACCCGCCCCGGCGCGACTTCGATCAGCCCCACTTCATCGCCATCCACGCCGGAAATGCTGGCGGCCATGGGGATTAGTTGCCAATCCTCGCCCCGCGTATTGGAACGAAAGACAAAAGTTTGACCACGGCTGTAATCGGGGTTGCGCCCGTAGATTGGCAGCAGGATCGTGCCATCGGTCAGCCGCACCCAGCGCGGAAAGGCGGTCAGCCAGCTAAAGCCTGGTACATGCCACTCCTGGCGCTGCCAGGTGCGCCCTTGATCCTGCGAACGCTGGACAAAGAGCTTGGGCATCCCCACCACAACTTCTTTGCCGCGCCGGTTGGGATGGTCGCGCACGGAAAGCCCCAGCGCTTCGGCTTCGGCTCGGCGCGCTATCGGCCACGTTTCAAAGCCGACGGTGCCAGCCGCCACATAGGAACCATCGGGCATCACATCGGCAAAGCGGTCATAACATTCGCGCACATTGCTGGCGGGCCAGGTAAAGGGGATGGCCGGGTCTTCACTTTCCTGAAAGGTTGCGCCCTGATCGGTGGAGACAAGGACGACGCGCTTGTCCAGCCCATAGTGGTCGGCAAAGGGCGAAACCAAGACCAACACCGCCAACCGCCCATCCGCCAACAGGCGGGGAACGGGACCGATGACATAGTGATCGGGACGTTTGTAGAAAATGCTATGGTGCATGGGTATTGCTCATAGAGACAAGGATTGAGAGATTGAGAGATTGAGAGATTGAGAGATTCGGGCGTGCAATCTCTCAATCTCCCAATCTCAAACGTACATGTTGTTTCATCTTTACCGTTTATCAATTGATTGAAAGTTGCCTGATCCGCGCCTCGATCTCCTCGGCCATGCCTGGATGAAATTGCAGGTGACCGGCGGCATCCAATTGTTTGGTGTCATAAAAGGCGGCCGTTTCGTAGAGATTGTAGCCGGCGATGCCGGGCTGGCGATAGGCATGCTCCAGGCTGTCGGCGTGAACTTTGCCGTCGCGGCTCCACCACAGATAACGGCGCAGGTGGGCTGGGATCTGGTGGGCCGTCGCTTCTGCCATCATCTCCTGCACCAGCGGATCGGCCAAGGCGCGTTCGGGCGTCCAGGCCGCGCCCATCAACTGTACCTCAGCAGGTAGACCCTCGCGCAACCAGCGTTGCCAGTGAAAGGCGATGTTGCCGGGCCGGGTGCGCCAGCGTGCTTGGGCGGCATCGGGGCGGAATGATTCAAATTCCAGATGCAGATGGAGTTGCTTGCCGGCCGCCGTCAGGCGTCGTTTGGCCGCGCGTAGAAAGCCATCATAGAGATCGCCGCGCACTTCGCCCAACAGTGCAGGATCATAGGCTTCCAGCGCGGGGTTGACCCCATAGCGCCGTTGATATTCTTGCACCACCGGTTCATTAAAGCCATAGAGTTCAGGCGTATCGGTCCACGACGAATGGTTGGAGATGCGCACATCCACGCCATCTACCCCGGCGGCAATACAATCGCTGATCCAGCCCAGCCAATACTCTTGCACCGCCGAGTAGCCTTCACAGAGCGAGCCGGCGAGATAGTCGTTGCGCCCTTTGGCAAAGGCAATCACCCCATCGCGACAGAGGGGCGTATCGGGGAAGAGGGTCGCCACCGTGCAATCGCCGGTGCCCCGTTCGCGACAGTGTGGACAGTTCGGACGCTGGTTGTTGACATCCAGGCAGACATAGACATCGCCAATGCCGGCATCGAACACTAGATCATCCTGCCGGAAGTCGCGCTGTCTGCGCCAAACCGACTTGTGGCTGCCGACGATAATCGGCAAGGGCTGGTCGTCGGGGCCAAAGGCTCCCACCATCGCCGTCGCCGTGTTACGAAAGGTTCCCGTGTCGTCGCTGCAGTTGGTGGTGATGGCGACAAAGGGCGCGCGTAGCTGCAAGCCGGTAAGGTTCAACACTCGCACCGGATCACCCTGCTTGGTCACGAGGTTGCCAAAGATGTCCACCACCGTGCGCGGGCAGTGTTCGACCCCTTCCGTCACCTGGAAGGCAAGCACCTGTTTTTGATAGTGGCGATTGTCAGGACTCGTCCAGATTTCCAGCTCTTCCGGTTGGATGCGAAGCGGCGTCATATCGCGTTGGCGTAACTGGATGCGCGTCACCGGCAGGTCGTCCACGCCAGGGAGTAGATCGCCGGTGCGCACCTGAACGCGCAATTCAGGGCGCGCCTTGACCCATTCCTCGACCTCGGTGTAGACGCCGCTGCGACAGGGCAAGCCGGGGTTGGCTTGCGCCTGGGCGCTGGCCGGGTGGACGGCGTTGCTCACGCCCGTCTCATAGGGCTTGATGATGGCAATGAACTCCATGCCCCGTTCATGCACCAGGCGGCTGATGAGTGGCATGGGATCGCCCAAGCTGGCCAACGTCTGGCGGGTGCTAGGCGAGGTGCGGGCAAAGACTTGCCACATGCCGGTCATAGCGTAGTAATTATAGTAGACGCGGCGCACGCCCAACCAGTGCATCCGATCCAACAGTTGCACCAGTAGCTCCTGGGTAAAGGGGAAACTGTGACAATCGTCGGGGAAGTCGATGGTGGTGGCGATCAAAAAAGGGCGCTTGGGCATATTGGCACACTCATCCAATCAGTTTGTCAACGGCGGCGATCAGTTCCGCTTCATTCCAGGTCACGGCAATGGCATAGTAATCACGCGCCAGGTAGCGCGTCTCGGCCGTGCGGTTTTCATGTTGCCACGGTTTGCGCACCGACGGGTTGTAATAGTACATCGTCACCCCTTGGCCGCCTCCCGCCCCTCGCCGTACCACACTGGAAGGATAGCCCAGATCGGTAGGGCGCTCCGGTGGTGGATCACAGCCGTACAAGGGCGCGGAAAAGGTGAGCAGCGGGGTCAGCCAGGTGCGACCACCATCGCGGCTGATCTTGCCTTCAATGCGATAAGGCGCCGTGCGGTTGCCATAGGTCATGAGGATGTCGCCATTGCCCAGTTGCACCAGATCGGCGGGATGCTGGCGTGCGCCAGTGATCGGGACAGGCGGCGACCAGGTGTGACCGCCATCGCTCGAATGGCTGCTGTAGAGCGCC
>SXGS01134465.1_pt1 | contig 14692 bp, 26 predicted proteins | sample 3174681 | NCBI WGS metagenome assembly SXGS01 (sample SAMN11356861, study PRJNA531348) | freshwater metagenome | isolation source: freshwater sample F1-80 | place: China: Fuxian Lake, Yuxi | collected 2017-12-25
CCATGCCCCTTGAGGTCGCCACCGCCACGGCCGCTGTCATCGACGCCGCCAACGCGCTCGTCCTGTGGCGCCGGTGGTACCTCGGGCTGCCGGACGACCGGCCTCTGCCCGACGATCTCGCCGCGGCCCTCGAACGCGCCCTTGCCGCCCTCGATCGAGCCGAGGGAGCGACGGCATGAAGCGCGCCGCCCAGGCCCTGGCCATCGCCGCGCTGGTCTTCCTGTCCGCCGGGATCGGCCTCGTCGCCGGCGTCGTCCTGATGGCGCAGACGGAGCCCCCGCAGGCCTGCGAGACCCTGCCGAGTCGGTGGGAGCGCTCGATTTGAAATCCCGCGAGGACTGGGGGTCCCGACTGCGCTTCCGGCCTTCGCAGCGCGATGTAAGGGCGCTTGTCGCCTGGTGCGCCATATCGGGTGAGGACGCCGACCACGCGTGCCTTGAGAGGTGGGGCGCGCCGGCGAGCCAGCTGATCCGGGGGGCGCCGAGACGGCCCAAGGGTACACACGCAGCGAGTACCCCTCGCGCAGGCGGGCAGGCCTAAGCCGTTCTTAGGACGTCGGGATCGGAGGGATCGCCGGTGCCTCGCGCAGGAGCATCGTCACGCCTTGCTCGCGATAGTCCGGCGTGCCCGTGAATGAGATCCCGTTGCCAACGTAGCCTCCCATCAACTTGTGAAGGACGGCGATCGTGACCTCGCCCTTCTCCGCCGCAACGAGGCTTCTCAACGAAGTGCGACAAAGCTTCGCAGCCTCCGGCTGAGTGAGGTCGAGGAGGGCGCGTGCGGCGCGCAGCTGCTGAGGCGAGGGGTACATGCTGAGGGTTATACCTCCGCGCCCGAAGCCTCGCTAGGCGTTAGGTGCAATTTTCTTTCACCCCTTGCAAAGAAACGAATCGTCATGTGTTATTAAGGCATCACCCCGCGGCAAGCCCGCCGAGGGGGTGGCCCGGGGAACGGAGGGAAGCCGCGCCCCGAGCCAGGTCAGCCAAGGGATGGAGCCCCATGACCGAACCGTGCACCGACGTTAACATCTCCGAGCTCGTCGCGCGCCCCGCCTCGGCCATTTCGGCCAGGGATATCCCGGCCCTGCAGGAGGGCCTCATCGCGAGCGCTAAGTTCCTCGAAGAAGTCGCGTTCTACGAGCAAGCGATGCTTTGGGGCCACACGGACGCCCGAGCCGCCCACACCGCGATCCTGGCTCGGGACGTCCCCGGCGTCGACCCCGCTTTTCCGGAGATGCGGCTCGCCACGCTCGCCTGGCTCACCCAGATCATCCGGCGCGAGGAAGGGGCGCCGCCGGACGTGCGCGATCTCATGCGTGAGTTCGAGGCCGAGCAAGCCGCGAGCCGGGTGTCTGACAAGGCGAGGGAAGCCGCTTTCCGCCGGGATCCCGGGCGCTGGCTCTCCGGCGCCTCGGCGCTCGCCGTGCCCATGCTGCGGGCGGAGGGGTGCTGGATCGCCGACCGCGACGGGGAGGTCATCCTCTGCACGCACGCGAGCTCCGTCTGCAATCGGGAGGCCCAGCGCGCCGTGGAGGCGGCCTATAACCGCGCGCTCCGCGACGAGTATCGGACGGTCTTCATCGTCGGCGCGCCGGGTCTTTCGGACCGCGTCAGGCTGCCGGACGCCATGGAGCGGGATCTCATGGAGATCGAGTTCGAGATCGTCGAGATCGCTTCGGCCGACGTCACCGGCCCGGCGCCAACAGGCGGGAGGGCCGCCTGATGAACGCGCTGGTCAAGGTTCGGGAACACAACCCGGTCCCGGTCGTCACGATGATCGACGGCCGTCCCATGACCGACAGCCGCAACGTGGCGGCGATGTTTGGCAAGCGCCACGACAACGTGGTGCGCGACATCAGGGGTCTCCTCAAAACTGAGGAGACCCCTTCCCGCTCGCTCCAGGAGAGCTTCGTCGAGAGTTCCTACGTCGACCCGCAGAACGGGCGGAGCTATTCCAGCTACCTGATGGACCGGGACGGTTTCTCCCTGCTCGCCATGGGCTTCACCGGCTCGCGGGCGCTGCGGTGGAAGATCGATTACAACGCGGCCTTCAAGGCGATGGAGCAGCAGCTCCGGTCCCGCTCGGCCGCGCCGGTCGCCATCGATGTCCGCGACCAGGGGCAGCTCGCTGTCATTGCCACGCAGCTCCTCCAGCTGACGCAGGAGATGAGGGAGCGAGCCGAGACGGCCGAGGCCACGGTCGCCTCGCAGTCGAAAGAACTGGCGATCGCTGCCCCCAAGGTGCAGGCGTTCGAGGCGTTCATGGCGACCGGCAAGTGGGAGAACCTGAGGACCGTCTGCCGCCTCCTCAACGCCCGGCAGACCGAATTCTTCGACTGGATGAAGAGCCGGGGCTTCATCTTCGTGGAAAGCGGATGGCTCCAGCCGAGGGCCGATCTACGCGAGGCCAAGTACCTGATCCCTCGCAAGTTCCCGTGCGACGACGGGAAGGTTCGCGAGCAGACGCTCGTGACGCCCGCCGGGCAGACGTGGCTGGCGCACCGGTGGCAGGCATACAAGCGCAGCGAGGCTCGCAAGGCCATCGAGGAGGCCGCCAAGGCTGCGGGGACCCTCTTCGACTAGGGGTCTCGCCTCAACCGAGACCCCTCGCCACCAGAGGGCCCGGCACCGCCGCGGCCCCCTTCTTCATGCCCCGGAGGAAGCCAAACCCAATTGGCTTCCATTTTACTGCACGGGCTCGGGGCAGGGCATGGGACCGTCGTACCGCCTGTAGGTCGTCCCGTCGTGGGCGAGGCTGCCGTCCTCGCGCACGTGGAGATCCGTCTCATAGGGATTGCCCTGGTCGGCGTAGTGGTTGCCGAAGCAGCGGACGCCTTGGATCCGGCCGTGGGCGTACCGTGTGCCGTAGCAGTCCATCCCGTCGATTAGGGCACCGCCCGGCTCCGGGATGTGTTTCGGCGTGCAACTTTGGTTCATCCGCACTTTCGGTGCTGGCGGGCCCCCGTGCGGCCAAGCTCTACGGGTCGACCTCAGGCGGCGTGGAGGACACGCTGGCGCAGAAGATCGAACTTCGCGCGGCCGTACATGCTCCGCTTGATCAGTTTGAGGCGGTTGACCTGTCCCTCGACGGGGCCGTTGCTCCAGGGCTCGACGATGGCCGCGCGTACGGCAGCCTCGTCCTGGCGGAGCCCGGTGACGAAGCCGCCGAGATCGGTCGCGGCTGCAGCCTCCAGCCACGGCGTCAGTCCGGCAGGATCTTTCTGGCGCAGGAGGTCGGCAAAGGCACGTACGTCCTTGGCAGCCCGCTTCAGCTTCGGCGCGGCGCTGCAGAGCGCTTCGGTGAAGGCGCGATCCTCCTGCGCCAGCGCGGCCGGATCGGCGGTCAGCCACCAGGTGATGCGGCGTGTCGAGGGTATCCGGGCGGACGGTGGTCGCGGCAACGCACCCTGCCTCCGTCGCGCGACCCAGCGCCGGACGATGTCGTAGCTGCCGGTAAAGCCCTGCGCGCCCAGCTCGCGGTGAAGGACGGTGGCGCTGCGCTGGCCTTCTTGCCAGCGGGCCTCGACGAAGGGGAGATGGCGGTCGAGCCGGCTTGAGCCCGGTGCGCGGCGGTAGGGCATGAACCGGCCCGCTCGGACCCAGCGGCGTACGGTGTTGCGGGAGGCACCGATCCGGCGAGCGATCTCTTTGGTCGGCAGACCTTTGCCGTGGAGGCACAGGGCCGCTTCGCAGCGATCGCGTCGCCGGCTGTTCACCTCTGGCGTGGGTGCGGTCTCCGTCGGGACCGGGGAGGCAGAGCGATCCTGCACGCCTCGGTGCGCTACGTCCCGGATCTCGGACTGGTGCCGTTCGACGATGCCGCGCAACGCCTCGGACGCGTTGACGAGCAGGTGCCAGCGATCCGCGACCTGCGTCGCCGTTGGCGCTCCCGTGCGCGCGGCCTCGGCGTAGGGTCCAGAGCGGTCGCGGCTGACAACAGTCACGCTCGGATGGGCGGTGAGCCAGTCCCGCACCGGTGCCGACGAGCGGCCGGGCAACAGGTCGATGACGCGCCGCCGTTCCAGGTCGCACACGATGGTGCCGTAGGATCGGCCGCGCCGCCAAGCCCAGTCGTCGATGCCGACCACCCGCGGCGGCGCGGACAGCACGATCCCGCGACGGCGGATCAGGCGCAGCACGGTGTCGCCGCTGACCGGCATGGCCAACCGCCGTGACAACCTTGCGCCGGGCTCACCGCCGAGCACCATGCCGATGTCGGTCTGCGCTTCGGCCAACCGGTCGCTGCGGCGCGCCTTGCGCACGCCCAACCCCGGCACGCGTTCGGCGAAAATCCGCCCCGGGCAATGGCTGCAGCGGAAGCGGCGCACCTGTACCCGCCACGTTACCGCCCGATCCTGCCAGGGCAGATCCTTGAACGTCCGCCAATACGTGCTGTGCACTCGCGTCGAAGCACGCTCGCAGACCCGACAGGAGGCCTGGGCCGCCGTGGTCCGGGCGGTGATCAGCAGCGCCGTTCCGTCCAGCGTCAGATCCTCGACGTGCAGGCCGTCCGGGACCGACGGCATCGACGGGTTTGAGATCGGCATCGCGCTGCCCTCGGGCCACCACGCGGATCAACGCCCGAATCACCCCGCAGCACCGAAAATGCGGATGAACCAATGTTCAACGCTGTTTGACACTCCGGGACGTCGATTGCGATCGGGAGGCCCCCGTTGTCGGGGCAATACCAACCGGGGGCGGGGCGGACCTGCGCCGGAGCTGGACCGGCGGCGAGGATGGCGGCGAGGGCGAGAGCGGGGCGCACGTCAAATCTCCACGGTCATGAGGGGGTCGAAGCTGCGGCTGTTCTCGTCGCCGTAGCCGCGCGGGTTCGAGACGACGCGGGTGCCCCCGACGCGGTAGTCGACCGCGAGGTGGGTGTGCCCATGAAGCCAGAGCGCCGGCGCCGTCGGGCCGTCCAGCAGGACGCCGAGATCGCTCGCGTACGACGCGTCGATCTCCTCCTCCCACTGCCTCGTCGCGAGGCTCATCGGATGCGGGGCATGGTGGGTCACCACCACGGTCGGGCCGTCGTGCGGCTGGGCGAGCTCAGCCTCGATGGCGGACCGGTGCTCGGCGTGGAGGGCCGCGGCGTCGCGGGCGAGCCACCGGCCGTAGCCGGTTCGGGTCGACGTGATCCGCTTCCGGTCGAGCATCCCGTGGTCGTATTCGGCGCGGCTCTGGACCTCGCGATCGGGCCGGAGCCGGAAATCCGACCACAGCGTCGCGCCGATGAAGCGCGTCCCGCCGAGGACGACGGTCTCTCCCGAGGCTAGGAGCTCAATGCCGAGCGCCCGCGCGTCCTCGTGCGCCGACGCCAGGTCGCGGGGCCAGCGCATCCGCCAGGCGTCGTGATTGCCAGGCACGTAGATGATCGGCCGATCCGTCGGCGCCGTCTCACGGATCCACCGCAGGGCTCGCGGCAGGCGCTCCATGGTGTCGCCGGCGACAACGAGGACGTCATGCTCGGGCGCGGCCGGCCACGCGTACGGCTCGACGTCGACATGGAGGTCGGAGACGGTCCAGATCCGCATCTACGCCTCCCCCTCCCGAAAAGACTTCCTTCCCTGCGCGTGGCTTTCGCACATGCACTTTACCCAGCTTCCTCTCCTTAGAAGTCCAGGCGCCCCACAGTATTCGCAGACAAAGTTTGACAGGTGGTCAATACAACTGATCACGTTGTCCGCATGGCGATCATCGCCCTTAGCTTCCGTATACCAACGGAGCGACCCGAACTTTTCCTTCGTATCTACTGTCTTGAAGCCGCGCGGGATCTCGTGCTCGGTGATCATCTCGGCGCCGGCCTGCCAGAGCCAGGACCAGCCCGCGTGGCTGGCCGGGGCGAACGGGAAGATCCGCGGGTGGGTCGAGGCGAGGTCCTCCGCCCACGTCGAGGGGGCGCGGGGCGGCCCGTTCCTCCACCGGCACGCCATGAAACGGACGAGGACGCCGAGCAGGTCTGGGCCGGCCGGCGAGCCAAGGACATGCCCGCCTCCGGGGAGAGGCTGTCGCTGCCGGTCGGGCGACAGAAGGGGCGCGGTCCACTCCACGACCGGGCCGACCGGCGACGGGCGGAAGCCCCGCACCTCAAGGCTTTCCGCCCCCTGGTGCAGCCGGAGGGCGCGCCCGGCGATGAGCGTGAATTCTTCGCGGATCATCAGAGGTCTCCGGGCGGCAGGGGGGCAAAAAGGAAAGCCACGCCCTCGGCCTCTCGGGCCAGTCGGAGGCCCTCGTCGGGCGTCAGCTTCCCCTCATCGACGAGGCGGGCGATCCGGATGACGCGGGCGCGGGCGCCGCGTCCAATCAGGCTACAAATCCGACCGCGTTCCCACTCCCTGTGGAGCTGGGCCGCGATCGAGGCGAGGTCGTCGAACTGTGTCACGACGGCCTCCTCAATGCCTGGGAGCGAGCGTCTCGCGCGCGGCGAGCACGATCTCGATCATCCGCCGGAGCGGGCGCAGGCTGCCCCCGCGCCAGGCCGAGAGGGCATCGAGCTCCTCACCGTCGAGCGCAGGACACCACGCCTCGGCCAGCCCGCGTTCCCGCCGGAGATCCTCCAGGATCGAGGCCGCGACGACGGGCAGGTCCTCTGCACGCGGGGCTGGCCAAGTCAGAACTTGGCAGCGATCCCGCAGGGGGCCGGCGAGCCCGTCCAGGCTATTCGCGGTCAGGACGAGCGAGACGGCTGAAAGGTCCAGGGCGATCTCGAAGGCGGGGTCGAAGATCGCTCGCGCGGTGCTGCCTCGCTCAAGGAAGGGGAGCAGGGTCTCGTCAAGGCGGCCCCAGCGCCTTGAGGTGCCGGCCTTTTCGACCTCGTCGACGACGATCCCATGGCTCGCCTTACCGAGGCGGAGGCAGGCCTGCGCCGGTACGCTCGGGCGCCATGTGCCCCATTGGCGAGAGGTGCCGGCGAAGCTACCGCCGTCCATCTGGCCAGCTGCCGCGTAGACGGTGACATCGAGACCGGCCGCTTCGAGGATCGCACGGGCAAACGCCGTCTTCCCGCAGCCGGCCGGGCCGACGAGGATGCGTGGTGAGACGCGGGCGTAGGGCGCGCCGACGAGGTCCGCCGCGTAGGCGTCGATCGCCTCGCCGGCCCAAGGGAAGCGGGCCCACAGGCCTTCAGCGAAGGCGCGCGGATCCGGCGCCTGCGTCAGCGGCATGGGCTTTCCGGCCCAAGGCTCGGCGAGCGCGCGCGGGGAGTCGCCCCGATCGCGGATGCTCGTCGAGGGGACGGGAAGGTGCCCCATCTCAGGGAAGACGACGAGCGTCTGGCCGGCCGGTGCAGCATGGCTCGCCGCAGCGGCCGGTTCCGCGATCTCTTCGGGGGTCGGATACGCCACGCCGTCGCCAAGGAAATCGAGCGCCAGGTCGCCTCCCTCAACCGGCGGCGCCATCATGCCGGCGCCGCCACGAAGGATGTCGTCGGCGACGCGGAGCTGGGCATCCGCATCGGCGAGGGCTTGCGAGAATGCCATCATCCGGTCGGGGTTTATTTCGAGCGCGTGAAGTCTCGGATACGTAGGATCAGGATACTTCCATGTATCGGTGTGGGAGAATTGGGCGTCACCCGCCCAAACGATTGCCGTTCTCAGGCAGAGGAATGCCTCTCCAAATTGGCCGACAGTAAGAAGGTTCATCCACTGGCAGAGGGCAGCTGCAGAGACTTCGGCAGCCGCTCGATGATCGCCCAGCCCGGCAAGGTTGAAGGCCAGCATCTCCTCGACGCGCGCGCACGCTTGCGAGATCCACGCATCGACGTTCTGGCTTGCGCTGACCTCGAACAGCTGCGCCCGGGCGCGACGGATCGTTCGGACGCTCGTGTCTTGGAGCGCCGCGTCGACGGTGCGCCGACAGCGAAGGGGCAGCCGGTCGAGCGGCAGGTTGCTCAGACGGAGCCGGGCGTCGGCGAGGGCGTCCCACTCGACGAACTCTCCGCCACAGAGCATCTCGCGCCGCGGGAGGGGTGACTTCGGTTCACGGGGGCCTGTGACGGGTGTGCTGTCGCGGCGCAGTCGCGCGATCGCATTCGCCGCCTTCTGGCGGTCGGACTTCGACTTGGACATGGGGGTAGCTCGCAGAAACGGAGGACGCGCGGGCGGGCGCTGAGCTCGGGGGCTCAGGCGGTCGGCGGTTTCCGTTTCGATGTGCGAGCGCGGGTCACAGGATCTCTCCGACGAGGAGTCCCGACTAAAGCCTGGGCGGGCCGTCTGGGCAACCCGCAGCCTGTGGACATCCTCACCAAGGGGCTAACCGGACCGCTCGAATCCCGACATCCCGCCCCGCGACAAGTTGGCGCACCTGCGGGGTCTGGAGGCCCATTCTCCTAGGGGAGCCCCTCTGACGAATCAGTCGTCATGCATTTTTGGTTGTCAGCGTCCAGTCCGAATCGGCAGCGCGTGGCAGGCTGCGATCCTGTGATCTCAGGAGACCGCATGAGCGCCTTGGAGCCCATCCCCGAATTCGAGCTCATCCGCGACGTCGTCGCGAAGGGCCGTGCTGACGGCCTCGGCGACGAGCAGCTCGCAGCCGGCGTCTACGTCGTCCTCGTCAGCCACGGCTACCTCCCGGACCACGCCGCCCGGCGCCTGACCGTGGGACAGCTCTACGACCACGCGCGCCGTCGGATCGGCGACGGCGGCGACAGGTTCGAATTCAGGGCAGTCCGGGACGCGAGCGGGGCGGGCATGCGCCTCTCGGCATCGCAGAACGGCGGCGCCGAGCTTGGCGACCTCTACTTCACAATCGAGCGCGGCACCGGCATCCGCCCCGACTTCGCCCCCATCCCCACGGACTACCCGGTGCCCGAGGGCCTGGAGGGGCTCGTCCGCGAGCTCGTCGACAGGATCCGGCGCGCGAGGCCGGCGGCATGAGGCACGCCTTTTACGCCATCCCATTGCAGCGGCAGAAGGCGTTCCGCTGGGCAATCTCCGTGACGCGGGACGGCCGTGCATCCGACCGTGTCGAGCAGGCCTGGGCCGACCTCGACATCCTCGGTGCCGTCGTCGATCGCACGCACACGCTGGATCTCTACGACCGCGTCGCGGACAGGCTCGCCCTCACGCCGAAGGCCGACCGCGAGGCGATCGAGGCCGTCCTGTTCAAGGGGGCGCTCCCGTGCCGCTGACCGAAGTCGTCATCTGGTGCTGCGCGGGCATCATCCTCCTGGCGATCGCCATCGTCGGCCTGTTCGCCGTCCTCGCCGGGCGGCTCCCCCCACACGATCAGGACCTCGAACGGCTCCTCGCCGAGATGTCCCTCAGGAAGGACAACCGCCCATGAACGGCCGCCTGACCGACGCGGAATTCCTCGAAGCGCTGGACGACCTGTTCGTGGAGAGCATCCTCGCGATGACGCCCGAGGAGCTGCGGGAGGAGATCCTCGCCGAGGGCGGGGATCCGGACGCGATGGCGGAGGAGGCGCGCCAGGCGGGCCTTCGGGCGATCCGCGAGGCAGAGGGCCGCACGCCCATGGCGTGGTCGCTCGAACCGATCTCGCCCCGCGTCGAGATCGACGAGGCACCGGCGGCGGGTTCGCTGCCGGCGGTGGGAAGCTTCTGGTGAGGCAGAGAGCGATGCAGACCCCCGACGACATCGAGGCCCACCGCGACGCCGTCCTCCGGCGGTGGGCCGACAGCCCGCGCCATTCCCGGATGGGGCTGCACGCCGAGTACGTGAAAGCTCAGGCCATGCAGGGCCGCCTCGTCCATACGAAAACCGGCGAAGAGGTGATCCTGACGAAGGAGATCCCGCTCCCGCCTGGGCATCCATTCAGCGGGGCCAACCGGCAGCAGCGCCGGGCGGCCGAGGCCAGGGCGAGGAGGCGAGCGTGACCGACAAAGATTGCCTCGGCTTCCGTCCGCTGGCCCCGGGCGAAATCCGCGAGGAGACCTTCCGCCGCGGCGTCGAGATCCCACGGGCCGCATGGATGAGCAGGCTGGATGCGATGGTGAGCGACCTAGAGGCGAAAGGCGCCGCCGGGTCGAAGCCGGTGCTGCTCGATGCAGAGCGGGGGATCGCCTACGCCCCGCCGGGGTGCACGCAACTTTCGTTCACCGCGCCGGCCGCGGATGGCAGGCGGATCGGCAGGCCCAAGAAGCGGTGGCGGGCATGAGGCACTGGACCGACACGATGGCCGTCACCGCCGCGCAGGCCCGCGTCGCCGCCGGGGAGACCACCGCCGTCGAGGAGTGCTCGGGCGCCGGGCGGACCTGCGCCGAGGTGCGGGCCCACGCCGAGGGCGAGCTGCGCGCGTGGCAGGCCGACGGCGAGGACGAGGAGGGATCGAAATGAGGAAGGCACACGCCCACCGCCACCGCCGGCAGGCCACCCGGGCCCGCGAGGCCGAGCGAGCCCGACGCATCCAGGTCGCCATCGAGGCCGAGGAGCGCCGGCGTGCCGAGGAGGACGCCCGCTGGTCGAGGGAGCGCCATCGGTTCTGGGGCATGCCCTTCACTCCGGTGGCCGGAATGACGTTGGCCTGCGCGGCGGCGGCCTCGCGGACCTTCCTCGGCGAAGGCGTCACCGATGACACCCCGATCGAAGGCAGCGAGCGCGGCTGGGTCACGAACTTGGGGTCCTGACCGCCAAATTTTTTCGCGCGCGATTCAGGATTCCTGAGCGTCAGGGGCGTCCTCGACGTGCCCGGCCGGCCGCCGCGGCGGGGCCATCCCTTCAAGCACGCGGATGGCCTCGGGCGGGTAGGTCGTCCCGTCCCGTCGGCCCACTACGCTGTCCACGCGCTCCGGCGTCATGTTGCCCCAACCCGCGACGTGGTAGCGAGTGACCGCAGCGCGCCAGCTTTCGAAGAGAGCTGGATCCGTGGTGGCGAGAGCCTTTGGCGCGTCTTCCTGCGCCAGGCGGGCCACCTCTCGTAGCAGCTCCCAGTCTCGCGAGTGGGCGACCGCTCCAACTCGCCCGCTTAGAAGGGCGTCGAGCGCGTCGACGTAGAGCGTGCGTGCGCTGCGTTCGGGGCGGCCGTTGGGCATGCTACAGTCCTTTAAGGTCCTCCGGCGAGGGATCCGGGCCCCAGTCCGCGCGGATCATGTCGGCCCGCCGCTCCATGTCGGCGGCGAGCTTAATCGCGATCCTCTGCAGCGGCTCGATCATCGCCTCGGGCACCGGCCGACGCCCGGAAATCCAATGGCCGATCTGGGACTGCCCCACCGGACGGCCGATCTCCGTCGAGAGGACATCCGCCAGGTAGCTCTGCCAGCGCGGGCCGAACGCCATCTCGCCGAGGCGGATCACGTGCAGGCGGACGATGGCCTGGCGCTCGCTCAGGCCGGATAGGTCGACCTTCACTTCTTGGCGTGCCCGAGGGGGCGGAGAGGCGGTCACGGGTCGGGGCTCCTATATGGGGTGGGGAAGCTTAGCATGATGCCGGTGCGAGGGAGCCGGCACCCGCGCGATCGCGGCGGCTCCCCCGAGCGGGCATCATGCTTCGATTTCGAGGAGCGCCTTGATGCCCCGCTGGATGCGCTCGGCGCCCTCGCGGAGGCCGCGCTCGTGCCCGGCCTTCCACGCATCGATAGAGAGCTCGACCTCACGGCGCGTCGTTTCTGTGTATCTGTCTGGATTGATGGCGACGATCGGAAGATCTGTGTCGATGGATGCTTCTGGTTCATATACTTCGACGCGCATGCCGAAGGGCATCCAGTCGTGGACTTGGATCTTGTACCCTGGGAAATCTCCCAATCGATCGCGGACAATGATTTCGCGATGGGCCTTCTGCATCCAGCGGAGGTTGCGGAGGCGAACGACCTGGTTCTGGTTGAGACGCCAGTTTTCGTCCTCGTCCTCGGTCGTGTTCGCAGCGCCTTCGACGAAGAGGCGGGCCGCGGAGACGGCGTTTTCGGCGGCTGTCCACTCGTCGTCCTCGGACCACTCGCGGATGGCCGGGGCCGCGGCGACGTGGGGCGCCAGGGCGGCGGCGATCGTTTCGTGCCCGGAGTGGGCGTCGATGTCGAACGCGAGGATCGCGGCGACCGCGGGGTGGGTCGGGTCGACGTGGGGGACGTCGGCGTCGGCGGAGGTCTTGAGCATGGGGGGGTTCCCGGTGGGGTGGAAGGGTCGCTCGGCATGAGGCCCGTGCGGGGCCGGCCCCGAGGCGGGCATCACGCGGGCACGGTCTCGGGGGCGCCGCCGGCGTGCCCGGCCTCTTCGAGCTCGTTGGAGAGCGTGCGCTGCAGCCTCTCCCTCGTCGCGTCGGAGATGATCCCGTTCGCGTGAAGGTCGCACGCATGCGCCCAGGCCCGGTCGTGTCGCATTTCGGCGTCGTCGTAGGGCAGGAACCACATCGCTTGGCAGCGCCTGCAGCTCGCGATGGCTTCTTCGTAGCTCATGGGGGCAGATCCTGTTCCGGAGAGTGAAGCGCTCGGCTGAGGCCCGTGCGATCCTCCCTGGACCCCGCTCGGGCGGGAGGGAGGATCGAGGCGGGCGTCAGGCGGCGGTCCGGATCATCTCCCAAACCGTCAGCTTGGCGTTACGCAGCGCGTCGAAGAGCGCATGGCGCTGGGGCAGGTGCTGCTCGGCGAGCGCCTCGACGCGCCCGAGGACCATGGCGACACCCGTGAGCGTGCCGGGGTCGCGGTGGCCCTGCTCCATGTCGGAGACGGCCTTCTTGACGAGCGCGAGGGTGCCCATCGAGGCGTCGCTGGTAGGAACGTGGAGGATAAGCAGCTTCTCGACCCGCGAGAGGTTCGAGAACATCGCGGAGGTTGGGGTCAGCGCATCGAGCATGGCGGGGGTCCTTCGGATTTGGGGAGGATCGAGGCGAGCTCAGGCTGCCCGGAGCACGGCGGCGTAGTCGCCGTCGCAGGTCGCCAGATCGGCGTTGGAGATCCGACGTCCGTCGACCTCGACGGTCACGTCGTAGACGCCCCGTCCCCAAGCGGCGTGCACATCGGCCGCCTCCTTCTGGATCGCCGAGAGGCGGCGGGCCGCCCCGGTTGCGGTGCGGTGGCGGGTGACGACGGCCTCGCTCATCGGGGCGGTGACGGTGATGACGATGGTCATGGAAGTTCTCCGGTGCTTGGGGGCTCGTCCTGAAGCCCGTGCGGGGGAGCCTGATCCCGCGGATCGCGGCGGCTCCCCCGAGCGGGCGTCAGGCGGCGGCGAGCTCGGAGATCGTCTCCAGGATGAGGTCGCGGACGGCGAGGTCGGCGGCGACGCGCATCTGCGGGTCTTCGAGGGCGTCGCGGAGCTCCTCATCGACGCTCTCGTCGTCGGCGACGTAGGCGTCGACGTAGGCGCTGGCGGAGGTCAGGGCGTCCTCGGCCTTCCACTCGTGCTGCGTGGTGCAGCCATCAAAGCCCTGATCCACCTCGGCGACGATCCCGGCGAGCAGGTCACCGTCGACGTCGAGATCCTGCAGGCCGGCGGCGTTCGTCACCGGCCGGAACCCAGCGTCGGGCGAGTGCCGCTCGACGTAGATGAAGAGCCGCTCGGTGGCGGGGATCGCTTCGAAGCCGCAGTCCGTCGGGCGGTCGGTGCCCTGGTTCGTGCCCTTCCACGCCTCGTCGAGCGCCTGGTCGGGCGTCCGGCCGATGCCGAAGATCCCGTGGGCGCCCTCGCGCGTGGGGACGGCGACGAAGAAGCGGGGGGTGGTGGCGGTGGTCATCGGTGGTCTCCGTGGAAGCCCGAGGGAGGCGGGCGGGATGGAAGTCTCCCTGACGAGCCGCCCGACGCCGGGCGGCTGGCGAGGGAGACCGGGGGCGGGCCCCGGTCCCTGGTGCCTCAGTGGACGCCGAGGATCTCGCCGGCGTCGTTGACGATCCGGCTGTCGTACTCGGGGGTGTCGTCGCCGTAGGCCCGGTCCTGGTCGCGTTCGGCGGAGAGGCCGTCGAGTTCGCCCTCGTGCGCCTCGTCGAGGGCCTCGTTGAGCGTCTCGCGGGCGGCCTCCAGCGCCTCGTAAACCTCGCCCTCGCCGTCGAGATCGCCGTTCTCCCAGTCGCTGACAGCGAGGCCGACGAGATGCAGGACGGCGTCGATCTCAGCGCAGTCGAGCCGGTACTCGACGAGGCTGCCGTCGTCGGAGGCGTCGATGCCGGTGCCGAGGGCCTTGACGGCGACCTCGGCCTTGCCCCCGATACGGGTGCCGGGCTGGACGCTGCGGAGGATGGTGACGGTGGCGGTGCGGAGGATGAAGGCGGGCATGGGAGGCTCCGTGTGATCCGAGAGAGGTCTATCGCCCCGGTGAACATAGAAATATGTCCTATCTGTTAATGTGTCAACGGGACATGTGTCTATTACCGTAGCGATCCCATGCGACATGTTGTCCACTCCACAGGCGGGCTTGCCGCCGGGGTAGCGAGGGAGGCCGACCTGGGCTGGCGGGCGCAGGACGCGCGGGACCGCGAGGAGCGGGCCCGGAACCGGGCCGTCCCGGTGCTTGAGCGCTGGGCGTGGGGAAGGCTCGCCGCGATCGGGGCGAGCGTCGTCGCAGTCGGGGCGGCCCTGTGGTGGACGGCCTGAGGCTCGCCCGGTTCAGCCGACGTTTTGAGATCTCAACGCGGGATGAGAGCGTCGATCTGTGACCGTTCAGGACGTGGCAACGAGCCTCGCATCCCGCGTCGCCGACCACCCCGCCGGAGGCCTCCGAGCGGGGTAAAAACGCGTTTGCGGTTCCGGTATCGGTTCCGGTAGCCCCGAGACGGCCGTCCCAACCAGCCGGATTTTCGGGCGCTACAGAGG
>SXGS01483441.1_pt1 | contig 14691 bp, 10 predicted proteins | sample 3174681 | NCBI WGS metagenome assembly SXGS01 (sample SAMN11356861, study PRJNA531348) | freshwater metagenome | isolation source: freshwater sample F1-80 | place: China: Fuxian Lake, Yuxi | collected 2017-12-25
GCCTCGCAGGCGGGGGTGAAGATCAAGCTCAACATTCGAGGCATCTGTTGCCTGCGGCCAGGCGTCAAAGGGCTGAGCGAGAACATCTCGGTCGTCAGCATCGTGGACCGGTTTCTCGAACATGCTCGCATCATGTTTTTCTACCACGGCGGTGACGAGCGAGTTGTCATTGCCTCGGCCGACTGGATGCCGCGCAACTTGGACCGTCGTGTCGAGTTGCTCGTGCCGATCGACGACCGAGCGTTGCGCACGCGGCTGATGTCGGTGCTCGAAGCGTACTTCGACGACAACGTCAAAGCCCGGCGGTTGCATTCCGACGGCAGCTACTCGCGGGTCAAACAGGGGAAGAATGCTCCGCACCGCTCGCAGGAAGTTCTGTTCCGCGAGACGTGCGAGATCGGCCGGCTCGCTGAAAATTCTCGTCGCACGACCTTCGAGCCGCATCGTGCCGTAAATGGTGGCCAATGAAAACGCTGTTGCTCCTGAGACACGGCAAGTCGAGCTGGACGGACACGAGTCTCGCCGACCATGACCGCCCGCTGAAGAAGCGCGGCCGCGAGGCATCCAAACGGATGGGCCGACTGATTCGAGAGTTGAACCTGGTCCCGGATCACATCCTGACGTCCTCCGCGGCGCGTGCGGTGGCCACTGCGGAACTCGCCGCCACAGAAGCGAATTTCGACGGCGAGATCGAGGTTGTTCCGGTGCTGTACCATGCCGATCCATCGGCGTTCGTCGCGATCGTCTCGCGAGTCCCGAATCCGTTCGAGCGAGTGCTCATCGTAGGCCATAACCCTGGTTTGGAGGATTGGCTCGATCGACTCATCGGTCACGTCGAAACATTTCCCACGGCCGCGTTGGCTCAGATCGAGCTGCCCGTCGATTCGTGGCTCGATCTTTCGACGGACACTCGTGGCAAGCTGCAAGGGTTGTGGCGACCGAAAGAGATTGCGTAGAAATCCTGCGGTCGATTTGGTGGGGAGTTTGCGGATGCCGATTTCTGTGAAGTGCTGCGACTGCGGAAAAGCACTGAAGGCACCAGAGACTCTGGCTGGCAAGAAGGCGAAGTGTCCCGACTGTGGCGCGGTTGTTTCCGTCCCGAATGCCTCCGAACAAGTCGCAGCGAACGGAGGCCGACGGGAGACCAACTTTGATGAGCTTGAGGACGACAACGCGGCCGTCAAGTTCGATGAGAACATCCCGCGAATCCCTTGTCCGATGTGCGGCGAGATGATCGCCGCTGTCGCCGTGAAGTGCCGGTTCTGCGGGGAGACTCTCAGTTCCGATGTCCGCAATCGAGAGCGGGAAAGAAGCCGGTATGCGGTGGACAATCAATTGACCGGAGCCGACATCGCGATCTGCGTGTGCTTTCCGATCGGCTGCATTGTCGGAGTCTTGGCGATGATCACCGGACAGCCGGCGCGCGGCCTCAAGATGGTTGGTCTGGCGATTGTGATGCCATTTCTCTGGGGTGCGATTGCGTCCCTCTTCCGCTAGCTTCCGTCGGCGATGTGGCTACCACGACAGCGCACTTTTGTGTTGGAGTTCCGCCTTTAGGCGATGGTGCGACCGGCTAAAGCCGGGACTCCAGCTCGAAGGTGCGCAGCCGGACTACTTGGGCCAGATCAGCACGGTTCCGTCGGAACTGGCGGTGACCATGTTGCCGGTGCGCGTGACTCGGACGGAAGTCACCGCACCACTGTGCGTGGTGGCTTCGCCGCGGCGGCGGACCAGCGAGATCAAAAAGTCGGCGGCGAGCGGCGGATCGGTTTCCTCAAGGACGGCGTCTTTCTGCCAATCCCAAAGGCGAGCGGTGCCATCGGTGCCGCCCGTCAGCAAGCGATCGTCAGCGGGTAGGAACGAGACGGAGTTGATGCCACCCAGTCCGTGTCCACGAACGGTGGCGTGCAACTGTGGCGGTTTTCCGACAGCAGGTGTGAGATTCCAAATCCAGCCGATGCTCTCGCCGGTGCTGGCGTCTCGCCCCCCCACCGCGACGAACTGGCCGTCCCAGGAGAACGCACCGCACACTTGATCGAAGTCACGCTCAGATTCGTCGGCATCGGCGACCGCGTCGTCCGCGCGTGGTTTTGGGAATTCGAGCGTCTCCGATTTCGGCGGGCCGTCCGGAGGAAAGCTCCAAATTCGCGGCTGCGCGTCGTTCCCGATGGTGAGCACTCGCGCGCCGTCGACCGACCAGGTGCCGGAGCGAACCGGACCTTCGTGGCCTTTGAGTTCGTGAATCATACGGGCGATCTTGCGATCGGGCTGCCACTCCCAAATCTTCGCGGTCTCGTCGTAGCTGGTCGTCAGAAAACGGTACGAGCCGTCTGCGGGCGAGAACTCGACGCTGGTCACGAGACCTTGATGCGGATACTCGATCTTGTGCAGCGGCCGAGCGAAAGTGATGTGCTGTTCGTTGCCATCGAAGATGCGAACGGATCGGCCACCGGTCACAACGAAGCGGCCGTCGGACGAATAGCCGGCCGAAAACACCGGTCCTTGCGGACGGAAATTGACCAAGTTGGCTCCGTCTTTCAGCCGCCACAGAAAGGCCGCGTTGTGCGTCTGCGTCACAAGATGCACCGGCGTCGGTTCATCGGGACGCAGAATGGTGGCGTACGGCTGCGCTCGTTGCGCATTGCCGTCGCTGTTGTCCACACCCAAGGAATTGGTGATGCGGTTGGCGTCCGAGTCGTAGAAGTGAATCACGCCGTCGGGAGTCGTGACGACCGCCGATGTCCCGTTGGCGGCCCAAGCGGGGACTGGAGCGCGGGCCGATTCCGAAACGGAATTCGCCGCACTCTGGCCGGCCAGGTCGATGGTTTGCTCCTTGCCAGATTCGATCATCCAGAACGTCACCTTGGTTTTCGGCTTGTTGGCATCAGCTTTTTTGGAGGCCTTCTCACCACGGCGAGAAACACTGAGAAAACGATCGCCGAGCGGGCTGACGGCCAGGCTGACGACCATGCCGTCGTGATCGAATTGACGGACTCGCTGCAACGCCAGGCCGGCGTCCGACTCGGTGACGTTCCACAGCGCGACTCGGCGATCGACGCCGGCGGTCAGCAAGCGCGAGCCGTCGCCAAGAAACTCCACCTTGACCACTTCGCCACTGTGCGAGTTGCGTTGGCGGCCGATCACCTTGCCCGTCTTCGCGTCCCAAAACACGATGTAGCCTTCGCGGTCGGCGGTCAGCAATCGCGAACTGTCGGGGGACACGGCCACGGTGGTGACGCGATAACGATGTTGGCCATCGAGAATCAAATCCGGCTTCGGTCGGCGGCTGCTCAAGACGCGCTGTGTGTTCCAAAGCTGGGCAGAGTTCTTGCGGCCGGCGGTCAGAATCCATTCGCCATCGCGCGAGATTTCAACGACTCCATACATGCTGGTTTCCGGAAGTGTCGCCAGTTCTCGGCCGAACGAGTTGTCGTCGTCGATGCGTGAGTCCCAGATCCGCATCGTTCCGTCGAAACCGCTGGTGAGCAGCCGCTTGGCATCCGGGAAGAAACGCATCGCGAACAAATCGTAGTCGTGTCCCTCGGTGAAGACGTTGTCGTTGAAAACCGCCGCTTGCCCGGTCACTGTGCCGACCGCTTTTCCGTTCTCACTGATCCACGCACGAGCGGTCTGGTCGCGCGAGGCCGACAAGACACGCGAACCATCGCGACTGAAGACGGCCGACAGGACCGAGTCGGTGTGACCAGAGACGATCTTCACTGACTTCCTGCCGGAATCACCATTTGGCGGCGCGACTTCTTTTTCGGCGTCTTGAAAGTAAGCCAGTGCGAACTCCGCACGCGCGGGGCGATGCTCGGAGACGTTGTTCCATCGGTACCCGAAAGGATCGGGAGCCACGCCGTTCGGCACAAACGCCGTCGGTTCCGCATCCGATTTGGCTTTCGAGGGGTCTTCGAGCCAGTCGCGCGACTCGAGATACGTTTTCAAATTCCAGACGTGGACGATCTGGTCGTAGCTGCCGGAGATGATCAAATTGGGCGATTGTGGCAACGGAATCGCTCGGCGAACCGGACCGCCGTGGCCGGATAACACCAAGGACGATCGCGTGTAGTTCGGCAGGTTGTCGGTCTCGCGGCGATCCCAAATTGTGATCGTTCCGTCGTCGCCGGCAGCCAGCATTCGTGAACTGTCCGCCGAGAACACCACCGAACGAACTCGCTCGACGCGGCTCGAATGCAGACCCAGTTTGACCGACTCGACGTTGACCTTTTGCAATTTCTTCGCGTCTTTGCTATCGCGAGTGTCCACACGCCAGAGATGCAACTCCGCGGCGGGGCCGTTGCTGACCGCGAATTTTCCATCATCGGTCAATGCGATTGTGACCACTCCACGATTCTGTTTGACCTTGCCTTCGGGCGGAACTTGGAAAGTGCGCAGCGAGATCAGCTCCAGTTCGTTGTCGCGAGCGAGCACTTCCCAGGCGTAGGCCACTCCGCTGGAGTCGGCTGGCGAAGAAGTGCCAGCGACCAGGAATTTGCCGTCACGCGACCAATCGACGGACTGCACCGAGTACATCACCTTCTGACTGACCAGCGCACTGGCATCGGCGATCGACCAAAGTTTCACAGTGCGATCGTCGCTACCGGAAACCAGTCGTTTTCCGTCGTCGGAAAACTTCAGCGTGTTGACCGCGCTGTCGTGACCTTTCAATTCCACAGGCGGCCGATCGCCTGAGAGCATCCACACGAGAATGTTTCCGTTGTCTCCCGCCGCCGCGACCGAGTTTCCATCGGACGACATCGCCACGACTCGTTGCCGCGAGCCGAATTCGAGACGCCGCAACGGCTCTTCAAGCAACTTGCCCGACTCATCCACCGACCAGACAACGATGTGGCCAGCGCTGTCACCAGCCACGAGTTTCCGTCCATCTCGGCTCAGCCCAATGGACTCCACCGGCTTCGACAGCGACACCGCCTGCGGCGCGTTGACGGTATTCCACAACTGCTCCCATTCTTCTTTGCAACGCTCTTTGTACTTGCCCTTGAGATCCTCCAGCTTTTTGCGAGCCTCCTTGTAGTTGCCTTCCTGCACGAAGCGATTCGCTGAAGCCAAGCCGGCGAGGTAACTGGCTTTCTCCTGCTCCTTTTCTGCTTTCGCTTTCGCGATGCTGGCGGCGAGCGCGGCGGCTTCGGCGTCCTTTTTGGCGATCTCCGCTTTGGCCTTGGCCTCGTTTGCTGCGTTGAACGCGATGAGCGCCTTCTCAGTGTCCTGCTTGGCGACTTCGAGCTTCGCGTTCGCATCTTTGGTGGCTTCATTCGCTTTTTCCGTCGCGGCCTTCGCGGCAATCAGCGCTTTTTCCGCATCGGCCTTGGCGATGTTGGCAGCGTCGAGGTCTTTCTTGGCTTTCTCGGTCGCGAGTTCCGCCGCTTGCATCGCGACTTCAGCATCCGCTTTGTCTTTCTCCGCCTTGGCTTTGGCTTCGTCGGCCGCGATCAACGCTTGCTGAGCCGCTTGCAGATTGAATTGGAATCGAGCGGCGACGGCCAACAGGCCGAAGACAGCCACGATTAAGACGGCGGCCGCAATCTTTAGGAACTTCATCACGCGGACGCGGCCTTCGCGTTCCTCGCGAGCCTTCACCAACTGCGTTCGCGTTTCGGTGTGTGTTTCGGCGTTCGTGTCGAGTACCGAAAGGCCGAGATCAAAGTCTCCTTTGGTCAACGCGAGTTTGGCGAAATGCAACTGCGTTTCGGTCAGGCCTTCGCGAGCGTGATGGTTTCCCGGCCACTCGCGCAACGATTCGTTGTACAGCGCCAGCGCGTTCTGGTAATTCGAGTATCCGAGGGCTGGGGCATCGGCAGCGGGTTTGGTTTCCGTGGTGACCGGTTCGCTGACTTTCGTCAGCTCTTTCGCACGTTCCACCAGCGAGCGGCTGGCGGCGTGCTTTTGGTACTCGCGGATCGCGTTCTGAAAATCGACGACGGTCGGATACCGGTCTTCCGCTTTCGTGGCCATCGCTTTCTTCGCGATGTCGATCAACTCGCCGGCATGTTCTGTCTCACGAATGATGTTCTCGACGACGATGCGGCGAATCTCGGCCATTTTCGCACCGGCCGATTGAGTCTTGGACTGCGAGGATGCGAAGTCGTGCGGCGGTTTCCCAGTGACGGCCTCAAATAGCATGGCTCCCAAAAGGTAAATGTCGCAGGCGGGTCCGATCTTATTCAGTGGTCCGGCGATCAATTCCGGCGGCATGTACGCGGGGGTACCCGAACCGAGTCCGGCGGTTGTCGCCAACGGCAAGCGGCCTTTGCCTTCGCCGAACGGCAGAGCCAAGCCCCAGTCGAGAACAATAGTCTCACCGAATCCCCCGAGCATCACATTTTCCGGCTTGAGGTCGCGGTTGACGATGTTCCGCGAATGTGCGAACGCCATCGCGTCCGAGACTTTCATCAGCACTTCGATATTTTCCTCGATCGTCATGTCCTTGATGCGGTTGTGCCAGCCTTCACCACGGACCCACTTCATCGTGTAGAACATCGAACCGTCGGGCGCTTCGGCCATTTCGTAAATCGGAATGATGTTCGGATGGAACAAGTCGGCGGTGACGACCGCCTCGGACACGAACATGTCGGACCGATGCTTGATGACCGAGCCATACGTACCACTCGCTTTCAGCTTCGATGCTTGCGCATCCGGCATGGCCTTGAGCGTCTTGAAGACCACTTCACGGCCGAGCGACTGCTGCTTGGCGACGTAGACGATGCCCATTCCCCCTTCGCCAAGCACCTTGACCAGCTTGAAATCGGCTTTAGGAATCCTGCCGTAACTCAGCCCCGTGATTTGACGGATCGCGATATTCAGATTGTCCTTTTCGATGCCATCGACGGTGTTCGCGTCACCGACTTCCGTTCCTTGAACCGACGTCAATCCACCGGCTCGTGTCACCTGTTTCGCCCCGCGAGGTTGCGGCGCGTCAGACCCAACGATCGTCCTGCCGACGGGAACCTTGGGTTTGGGCAGAGTTGCTTTGGGTGGAGTTGCTTTGGGCGGAGGTGGAGGAATGTCTTGATCGGCCGCGCTGTCGGTGCCGACGATGGTTTTGCCATCAAAATCTTCCTGAGGCAAAGTGTCGCCGTCGTCGGTCATCGTCGCCGCGAAGGCATCGACCTGAATCGTTTTGCCGAATTCATCGCCGCCGTCCGCTTCTGATGCGGACTCCATGGCCACCATCGTCTTGTCGGCGTCATTCAAGTCGTCCGCTGGTTCCTGAGTTGCACCACCAAGCGATTTTTCGGCACCGGTTCCGTCATCGTCTCCGACAGCGGAGTCCAAGATCATTGTTTTCCCGGAGAAGTCTTCCTCATCTGCGTTTGCTTCGGCAAGTGCTCCCTCTGGCATAGTCTTGCCGTAGTCGTCATTGGCGTCTGCGTCGCCGTCGCCCGCAGCGGAGTCCATCATCATTGTCTTACCGGCGACGTCCTCCTCGATTGAGCCGGCTTCGGCAAGCGCATCATCGGGCAGTGTTTTTCCATAATCGTCCTCGGATGCGGAGCCCCCATCGTCATCGCTAAGCATCGTCGCGCCTTCGTCCGGCGCGGGCGCGTCATCGCCGATCATCGTCGCACCTACGTCGTCTGCAGGCGACTCGTCACCGATCATCGTTGCCGCATCGTTGGGCGATTCTGATCCGTCGAAATTGTCTTTGTGCGGAGTCTCGTCCGGGGACGGCGGAGTTGGAGCACTTTCGAGGGCATCCTCGGTGAGTGTTTGGTCGAAGATTCCCTCCGGAAGTGTGCGATCGAAATCGCCGCCTGACGGCTTCTGGGAATCGCCAGAATTGGAGGATTTCTGCTCGCCTGGAGTGCTCATAAATCAGTCTCGCGAATCGGAGGATGGCCACATCAGCTCGTCACGCTTCGGTGGCATTTCACATCCCAACGGGAAATGCCGCTGCAATCTACCGGTTGGGGCAATGCCTCTCCAACCCCTTTCGGTGAATCGGATGCGGCCGCCGCACGACAGCGTTTGCTCATTCCACAAAACGGGCATTTTCGCGGCGGCCAATACACTTCCGCAGAACTCGACCCTATCGGACTGATTCTGTCGTTCTTGAGACGCTGCATCTCAAAGTGGCAAGCGACCTGCAGAAATGCGGTCAGCGGCGGGTTGGAATCGACTCAACTCAATGATGTTCTTCATGCTCTTCGACGAAAAACAGCACCGAAGTCAGCGGGATGTGGACCGCCACTCGACGAGTGCCCTTGAGTTGCTCAATGATCAAGCAGCCATCCTCGGCCGAGGTCAAAATTCCTTTGATCGGGATCGCGCCGGCGATTCGCAGCGAAACCACGATTGTCTTCCCCAACAGCTTGCGGATGAGTTCGTTCATGGCATGACCTCGCCACCACGCAGAGATTTCTACCACCGAAACAGTGCGGTACCCCACGTCAAACCCGCGCCGAAACCGCACATCAGAATGGTGTCACCGGCTCGAATGCGTCCGGCGCGAGCCGCTTCGTCCAGCACCAGCGGGATCGAACCGGCCGACGTATTCCCGTAGCGATCCACTTGCATCAAAACTTTCTCACGAGGCACGCCCAATTTCTCGACGACATGATCCAGAATGCGCGCGTTCGCTTGATGCAGAAAGAAGTGCGACACATCCTCAAGTCTCGTTCGGGACTTTTCGAGCAACAGTCGGATCGTGTCCTCGACGACTCGCACGGCCCACATGAAGACATTTTTGCCGTCCATGTTCAAGAACTGTCGGCCGGCCGTGATGTCGTCGATCGAAACGGGATTCCGCGTCCCCGCCGCCGAGCATTCCAGCAGCGGCCCACCGCCGCCATCGGAGCCGAGCTGGTAGCTCACCAAGCCCTGCTCGGACGAACCGCGCGAGACCAACACGGCACCGGCTCCATCTCCGAACAGCGGAGCGATCTTTTTGTCGAGCGGATTCACAATCTTGCTGCAACAGTCGGCTCCGATGACCAGCGCCAATTTGCTGTTGCCGGTCGCGACATATTGTGACGCTGTCGCCAGCGAGTACACGAACCCTGAACACGCGGCAGACAAATCGAACGCCGGCACATCGAGTCCCAACTTCTCTTGAACGAGGCACGCGGTCGAAGGACACAGATGGTCTGGCGTAAACGTTCCGACGATCAGCAAGTCGATGTCGTCCGACTTCACACCCGCGTTTTCGATGGCTCTCTTCGCAGCTTCGGCGGCCAGATCGCTCGTAGCCTGATCGCGTGAGGCGTGACGGCGAGCGAAGATACCAGTCCGTTGCTCGATCCAATCCGGATCGAAGCCGTAGCGCTCACGCAGATCGGCGTTCGTGACGATGTTCTCCGGCACATACGAGCCACTGCCGACAATCTGCACGCCCATGAGCGAGCAAGTGCGGCGAGAAATCGCGCGTCGTGCGACCTTCGGTGGCGTAGTACGACGTTCGCTTACCACCGCTCTGCTCGGCGGCGGCGCGAGTTGCGAAGTCGGTTCGCAAGCGACTTCAGCACCGGCCGTTTGAACCACGAAGTCGATCGACGTCGTGGCGTGCGCCGTCTGTGACTCGGCAGCAGGTTCGAGAGTTGGAGCAGACGGAATCAAGTCCACAAGCGAGCCGGATCCAACCGACAAGGTGCTGGTTTGCATGGACAGCTAGTCCTGAGCCGGATCACGTCAGTCGAAGTGGTTTCAACAGTTCCCAGCCGCTGAGCAAGACAGACCGACGGTTCAGGCGGTCGCAGTATATCTGTGACAATTTCGGAATCCAGAGTTGTGACGCGACGATTTGTCACGAATTCTCAGAAGGCCATCATCAAGCTGCCAACTGCCTGGCAGACGAGTCCGATGACAATCAACCAAATCTCCGACGACTCGACCGGCACAGGCAACGCCATTCGGACCCTTTGCGAACACGACGCTGGTATCGCAACAAGCTCGATGACGATTCCTGCCAACACAAGCAGAAGTCCGAAGCCGGACATGGTCGTCTCCCACGTCTGAGCACTTCATCACCCGACCGCTTTTGATACGGCTGCTTTCGTTTTCTCCAAGCCGGTCTTGGCCACCTGCAAGGCGTCCTGCTTCCAGTACTCCGGGTTGAACAGCTCCAGCGACAGGACGATCGGCCGGTCGGGGCGGATCACCGACCGCAGGATCTCGGTCATCGGAGCGATGCCGTCCCCCGGATAAACGCGGTCTTTGTCGGCGATTTTTTCGCGAGGGAAGTCGGCCGGGTAGTCGTTGACGTGGAAGACTTGCACGGCGGAACTGCTCAGCAGCCGCAGCCCCTCGAAGCCCGATCCCCCTTTGAAGAGGTGGTAGATGTCCGGCAAGATTGTCGCGTCGGGATGGGCTGATTCCAGCGCGACGAACGCCGTCTCACCCAGGCGTGAAAGTGCCTTGGAAAACCCCCAGACTTCCACTTCCGGGACAATCCCAAACTCCCGGCCGAGTTCGCAGAGCTGACGATACCGCTCGGCCGCCTTCAGCAAATCGACCGGTCCCTTGTCGTGAGCACCGACCGGCGGGGCCGCGATCCGCTTGCCGCCGAGTTGTTGCAACGCGTCCATGTCTCGCTTGGCCTCTTCGAATCCCTTGGCCCGCTCGGCATCGTCATCGACGATCCAGCGAGCGAACCCGATCGCGCTTTCGACCGTCAGCCCCAAGTCACGAGCCTTCTTGCCGAGGTCTTTGAGCGATCCACCCCCTTTGACGAAGTCGTTGACCGTCCCCATCCACGGCTCGATCGCGTCGTAGCCCGCCGCGGCAGCGATCTCGACTTCGCGAGTCAGTCCAACCTTTTGGCCCCGAATCGTGCTGGTGTTGAAGCTGTATTTCACTTTGCCCGAAGCTTTTACTGGCGGGGTTTCGGCGCGAGCCGCCGCGGCCGTCGCCGCCAGAGCACCCGCTCCCAGCCATTCACGTCGAGTCAGTCCACGATCAGTCATGGTTTACTCTCCTCAAGAGTTTCGTTCGTTGCCGGGCGGGCAAGCTATCTCGCGGCAAAGACAAGAGCAAACTGGCGCTGGTGGCGGATGCGTCCCTCATTCATTTGAAGCGAGACGCGTCGGCAACGATCGCATCCTCGCGTGCCGCAACGAGACGGATAAGATGTGCCACCCATTCCGGCCGCCATTCCATTCGGGCCAGAGAAAATCACCCACCGCTACGAGGAGCCATCCGTGTCTCGTATTCTTCGACTGTCTCGACGGCTGGTCGTTTTGGTTGCCGTTCTCGGTGGCGTTTCAGCCCTCGCCGAAGACCGAGTTCCGCCGAAAGTCCGTGAGGTCATGGACTCGGCGAAGTACAAGCAGGCTCATTGGGGGCTGCTGGCCGTCGATCTGAAGACCGGCGTAGTGCGGTACGAGCTGAACTCGGAGAAGCTTTTCGCTCCGGCGAGCACGACGAAATGCTTCTCGGTTGCGTGTGCTCTCGATGCCTTCGGAGCCGACCATCGCTTTGAAACGCCGATCGTGCGTCGCGGCGCGGTCAACGACAAAGGGGAACTCGCAGGCGACCTGATCCTGATCGCCAGCGGCGACCTGACGCTCGGCGGACGGACGACCGAAGCCGGCGAGATCGCGTTCACAAACGGCGACCACACCTACGCCAGCGGCGGAACCGAGTCGGAACTGACACCGCAAGATCCGCTGGCCGGGCTGAACGAACTCGCCCGCCAGGTCGCGCAGGCAGGCATCAAGCGAGTCCGAGGTGACGTTCTGATCGACGACCGCCTGTTCGAGAAAGCGGAAGGCTCCGGCAGTGGTCCCGGCCGGATCACTCCGATTTGCGTGAACGACAACGTGCTCGACTTCACGATCACTCCCGCCAAGGCCGGCCAACCGGCGGAGGTCAAATGGCGGCCCGAATCGAAATCGTTCCGGTTCGAAACGCACGTCGAGACCGTCGCCAAGGAGGGCAAGACGGAGACGTCGGTCCGAGATCTCGGCAGCGGGCGGATCAGCGTTTCGGGTCGCATCGCCGAAGGACACAAGCCTGTCCTGCGAGTGCTCGAAGCGGCGGACGCGAATTCGTTCGCACGCACGCTGCTGATTGAAGCCTTGAATCGACAAGGCGTCGATGTCGAGGCTCCGGCCGCAGCCGATCATCCGGCCGACAAACTGCCGTCGCGCGACGAAACGCTCAAGCTGCCGAACGTCGCGAAGTTCGTCTCGCCGCCGTTCGCCGAGAATGCTCGGCTGATTCTGAAGGTCAGCCACAACCTGCACGCCAGCACGCTGCCTCTGCTGGTCGCCGCCAAGCACGGCGAGCGGACACTCTCGCAAGGCTTGCGACGACAACACGACTTCCTCAAACGAGCCGGCGTCGATGTGGACACGATTTCGTTTGGCGGCGGTGCCGGCGGATCGCGATCGGACTACACAACTCCGGCGGCAACCGTCCAACTCCTGCGACACATGGCGACCCGCTCCGACTTCGACGCCTATCGCCGAGCCATGCCACGCCTCGGCATTGATGGCACGCTCGCCAAATCGGTCGGACCCGACAGTCCGGCGAAAGACAAAGTCTCCGCCAAAACCGGCACGCTCTATTGGGACAACGTCATGAACAACGGCTCGCTGATGACCAGCAAAGCCCTCGCCGGCTACATGACGACCGCAAGGGGAGACACGCTCGCCTTCGCCCTGTTCGTCAACAACGCTCCGCTGCGAAACGGATTGACCACGACCACCGCCGGCAAAGACCTCGGCCGCATCGCCGAGCTGTTGTACGAGCAACCGTGATCCACCAGAAACCTCGCGAGTGCATGAACGTAGCCGCCACGTTCCGCGTGGCGGAGCGAATTCCAAAAGGCTCACATTTCTGTCTCGTGTTTGAAAGATTATCCATTCAGCTTCGCCTCGCGGAACGAGGCGACTACGTTCACACGATCCAACCGAACGCCATGCTCACCTCGATCCTACTTCTGACTGCCTGTTTCGCTGCGGATGCCGCGCAAGTCTCTGACGCTGTTGTCGATGAGCACGGTTTCCGAGTCCATCGCGTCGCGTCCGAGTTCCAGTCGGGGGAGACGCTGATCCGCTTGCTCCTGCCGAAGAAACTTGAAGCCGCTGAGCGTTTGCGCGTGCTGTATCTTTTGCCGGTCGAAGCCAACACCGAGCAACGCTACGGGGACGGACTGCTCGAAGCGAAGACGCTCGACCTGGCCAACAAGCACCGACTGATCTGCGTCGCGCCGACGTTCTCGCATCTGCCGTGGTACGCCGATCACCCGACTAACAGGACGATTCGCCAAGAAACGTACTTTCTGAAAGTCGTCGTCCCAACCATCGAGCGACTTTATCCCGCCCTCGCCGAACGCGACGGCCGGCTGCTGGTTGGCTTCAGCAAGTCCGGCTACGGAGCGTGGAGCCTCTTGCTACGACACCCCGACCTCTTCGTGAAAGCCGCCGCGTGGGATGCTCCGCTGATGAAGACCGCGCCGGACCAATTCGGTATGGGACCGATCTACGGTACGCCTGAGAATTTTTCGTCGTACCGCCTCGACAACCTGCTGCGCGACCGGGCGGTCGCGCTTCGTCCCAAGGCTGGCGAACAGCCAACCGCTCGCTTGATTCACCTCGGCTACGGCAGCTTCCGCGACCACCACCAACGTGCGGAAGCGTTGCTCAACGAGCTTCAAATCTCACACGCCTACGCCGACGGCCCGAAGCTCGAACACACTTGGCACAGCGGCTGGCTGGAAATGGCCGCGAAGCGGCTACTCGAGCGGCCGTAATTCTTCCAACTCTCCCGCGAAGACTCGTCGCTTGGTTCGTTTGAGGCCGGGGATGCCAGTGAAGAGGTGCGAATGCTCGTAGCCCAGGCGTTCGGTGAGGTTGCGGATCAGGCTTTCGCGGACTTTGGGGATCGCGGTCAGACGTTGCCGAACCGCCTGGAGTGACGTCGGTCGCAGGCCGCGCGAGTTTGAGCGAGTCGTGCGCAGCAGCGACAGATCGGGACTCACGTTGAGCGTCAGGCCATGAGTCGTCACCCACGATCGCACCGCGACTCCGATGGTCGCCAGTTGGCCGAGCGAGCAGAAGACCCCCGGCTCTTCGTCGATGCGATGCGCCGAAACATGCAGCTCGCGGCAGACGTCGAGGACGGCTTGCTCCAAACGTTGTCGGTAATCGGCCAAACCGAAGCCCAATCGTTGGAGCGGCACGATCGGGTAGACTGCGATTTGGCCGGGACTTTGCATCCACGCTCCGCCGCCCCGATTCAGCCAGCGGACGTCGATGCCGAGTTTGTTGAATTCCGAGACGTCTCGTCCCAGGTGCGACTGGCTCCCCTCGCGGCCGATGGTCACGACGGGTGGGTGCTCGCAGATGAAGAGGCCGCCCAGTCGGTCGCGACGTTGAATGACATCGTCTCGAAACCGTTCTTGCAGTCGCAACGCCGAATCAAAATCGACCGTGCCGAGCAGAAACACTTGCAGCGATTCGGACGCTCGATCGGTCAACGGCAGTGAGAAATCAAGATTGGACATGACAACAAAGTAGCCCTGCCGCTCGCCAATACGTCTCATTCGAGACCGCACGGGGTAAAGCGTCGAGCGACGTTCGGCTTTCCCGTCGCGGAGCGACAGGGCTAGTGCGTTTGCAAGTGGATTGAATCAGTGAGGTGTAAGTCCTCGTCGAAGTTGGTTTGAACTTTGTATCCGAACGTAACTGCGTCGTCGTGAGACGGGGTGGAGAGCAACGGGAGGAGAAC
>SXGS01283204.1_pt1 | contig 14690 bp, 13 predicted proteins | sample 3174681 | NCBI WGS metagenome assembly SXGS01 (sample SAMN11356861, study PRJNA531348) | freshwater metagenome | isolation source: freshwater sample F1-80 | place: China: Fuxian Lake, Yuxi | collected 2017-12-25
CGCTGCCTCGTTCGCCTCCACTTCCGTGACCAAGGCGCCGGCGCGGGCCAGGGGCAACCCCAGCATGCCGATGCCGGCATACAATTCCAGCACCCGCACCCCCTCCAACGGTCCCACCCACCGGGCGATCGTCTTCGACAACACCTCAGCCAGACGCCAGTTGGTCTGCATGAACGACCGGTCGCTGATTCTGAAGATCGCTTCGTCCAGCCGGTCTTCGATCCAGTCCTGACCCTGGACCCAGCGCTTGCCGTTCTGGGCCACGAGCACCTGCCCCACAAGCTTCGGCATGTCCTGAAACAGGCCGAAGACCGTCTGCGCTTCATCCGGCTTGGCCGGACCCGTGTGATGGATCAACAGCAGCGCCCCGGATGAGAGCGAGTAGCGGATCTCAACCGATTCCAGATGCAGCGACAGACGCACCCCCTTGGTCAGCCGCTCATCGATCAAGGCCGCAGCCTTGCGCATCGGTTCGGAAGCCAGCAAACAACCGGCGGCGGGAACCGGCTCGTGCGATCCCTCACGATGAAACCCCAACGCCAGGCCATTCCCTTGCCCTTGTTCTTTTTCTTGCCATTTCTCTTGCCCTGGCCCCTTCTCCTGGGCCTTCTTCTGTTCCTTCACCGGGCGAAACACCATGAACCGAACCGTACTGCGATAGCCATAGGGGTCGGGAGAGGGAATCACCGGAGGCAGGCCATCCACCATGATCTTGCCCACGCGGGCCAGCGTCTCCTGCAGAATCGCCCGTTTCTGGACGAGCTGCGCCTCGTAACCGAGGTGCTGCAACTGGCAGCCCCCGCACTGCTCGTACACGGGACAAGGCGCCGTCACCCGATCCGGCGAGGCGACCAGCACCTTGCCGATGGTCGCCTCCTGGACGCCCTTGTGCTTGCCCCCCTCCACCAGCGCCACAGTCTCGCCCGGGATCGCCCCGCGCACGAACACGACCTTCCCATTCTGGCGCACGAGACCACGCCCCCCCTGGACGAGCTTTTCAATGGTGACGCTCCGGACAGTCTCAGCCATGGTTCATAATCCCTTGAAAACCGCTTGTTTGTTGCATGATGCCGAAATGACGGACGAATATGGCCCACGACAAGAGAAGAGGGCTGAAACCTCTTGCAGACAACCAGCTTAGCGCTCTGGCCGCAGTTCAATATTGAGCAGCTTGATCTTCCGATGCAGGTGGCTACGCTCGATCTTGAGTTCGTCGGCCGTGCGGGAAACGTTCCAACTATGCTCGCGGAGCTTGCGAGCGATATAGTCCCGCTCGAAGGCGTTGCGGGCGTCCTTGAGCGAGTCGTAGGACTGGCCGACGAGCGCAATCGAGCCGGCCGTCGCTCCGGCTGCCGGCTTGGCCTGCAGGAACCCTTCGATGTCCGAGGCCTCGATTACCGGTCCCGGCACCATGATCAGCAACCGCTCGATCATGTTGCGCAGCTCGCGGATGTTCCCCGGCCACTCATAGGCCTGCAGCGCGGCCAGCGCGCCCTCCTGCACTTCTTTGAGCTTCATCCCCTGCTCCTCCGCCGCCATGTGCAGGAAATGTGCGACCAGCAGCGGAAGGTCCTCCCGCCTCTCGCGCAGCGGGGGCACCTCGATCGGCAGCACGTTCAGCCGGTAGAACAGGTACTCGCGGAAGGCGCCCTTTTCTATCTCCTTGGCCAGGTTCTTGTTCGACGCGGCGATCACGCGCACGTCCACCTTGATCAGCTTGTTGCCGCCGACGCGCGTGAACTGCTGCTCCTGCAACACCCGCAAGACTTTAGCTTGGGTGCTCAGGCTCATGTCCCCGATCTCGTCCAGAAACAGGGTTCCCCTGTCCGCCTGTTCGAACTGCCCCCGCTTCTGCGTCGTGGCCCCGGTGAACGAGCCCCGCTCATGGCCGAGCAACTCGCTCTCGATCAGGGTTTCGGGAATCGCCGCGCAATTGACGGCTACGAAAGGCTTGTCCCGACGCGGGCTGGCCATGTGGATCGCCCTGGCCACCAGCTCCTTGCCGGTGCCATTCTCCCCGGCGAGCAGGACCCGGCCGGTGGTCGGGCCGGAGGTCTCGATGAGCTGCCGCAGCTTCTGCATGACCGGGGACGTCCCCACCAGCTCGAACCGCCGCGCGACCGTTGTCCGCAGCTTGAGATTTTCTTCTTCCAGGCGACGCTGATCGAGCGCGTGCCGGACCCGCAGCATGATGTTATCCAACGAGAGGGGCTTCTCGATATAGTCGTAGGCCCCCAGCTTGATGGCTTTCACCGCCGTCTCGATGGACCCGTGGCCCGACATCATCATGACCTGGAATTTCGGGGCCTGCTCCCGGATCTTCTTCAAGGTCTCCAGCCCGTCCATCTCGGGCATCCAGATGTCCAGCATCACGAGATCGGGCGGCTCGGCGGCGATCATCTTGAGCGCCTCGGCGCCGCTCTTGGCGACCGACACCTGATACCCTTCGTCCTCAAGAATCCGACTGACGCTGCTGAGGATGCCCGGTTCGTCGTCCACGATCAGAATCGATTCAGCCATTCTTCTCCCCGTTCAATAAAGCTATCGGCCACAGCTTTCAGCATGCAGCACAGACTTGTCGCTGAAGGCTGCCTGCTGATCGCGGGAGGCTTGTTTCACACCGGCAATTCGATCGTAAACACGGCGCCCTGCGGCTGGTTGTTGGCCGCGCGGATCTGCCCGTCGTGGTCCGTGATAATGCGGTGCACGATCGCCAACCCCAGTCCGGTGCCCGTCCGCTTCCGCGAGAAGTAGGGCACAAAGAGCTTCTCCTGATCCTCCGGGTTGATGCCCGCCCCTTCGTCCGCCACGCTCACCACCACCCGGTGCCGCTTGGCCTCGTAGCGGGTGGCGATCCAGAGCCGCCCCTTATGGTTCATCGCCTGCACGGCATTGTCCAGGAGATTCACGAACACCCGCTTCACCTGCTCCCGGTCCAGGTTCATCGGGGGCAGCATGTCGTCCAGCTCCACCATCCACTCGATCTCCCGGTGCGCGCCGCGGTAAAGGGCCGCTACGTCCCGGATGATGTCGTGCAGTGACTCCCTGGCCATGCGGGGCGCCGGCATCCGCGCGAACTTCGAAAACTCGTCCACCATCTCCTTGAGGCTGTTCACCTCGTTCACGATCACCGCCGTGGACTCGTCGAAGATCGCATCGAAATCCGGCGACTTCTCGAAAAACTTCTTGCGCAACCGCTGGGCCGAGAGCTGAATGGGCGTGAGCGGGTTCTTGATCTCATGCGCGATCCGCTGCGCCACCTCCTGCCAGGCGGCGGTCTTCTGCGCCTTGATCAGCTCGGTCAAGTCTTCGAACACGAACACGAACCCCAGGTCCGTCCCCGCCTCGTCGCGCATCCGGGAGCAGTTCAAGCCGATGGTGAGAAACTTGCCCTGCACGTCCAGCGGCCCTTCCTGCGAGAGGCTGTCGCGGCGCTCCGCCAACATCCGGTCGTAGGCGCTTTGAAACAGCTCCACGCCCAGCTCCTTGAAGGCCTCGTGGACCGGCCGACCGCGCATCTGGTTGCCCAGCACGCCGAGGATTCGCTCCGCCGAGGGATTGAAGGTCGTGATCGCGCCGCTCCTGTCGATGGACAGCACGCCGGAGGCGATGGTGTCCACCACGGCCTGCGTGTAGGCGCGCCGGCGGTCCAGCTCCACATTGGATTGCCGCAGCGACACGTTCGCCTCCTCCAGTTTCGACTTGCTCCCCTTCAGATCGGCCGTCATCCGGTTGAAGGAGTCCACCAGCGTGCCGATCTCGTCGGTCGCCTTCACGTCCAGCCGGACGTTGAGGTCGCCGTGGGCCACCGCCTCGGTGGCCTCGGCCAGCCGCTGGATCGGCACCGTAATGCCGCGCGCCACGTAAAACCCGAACCAGGTGGCGCCGAACAGGATCATGACCGTCACCACGGCCACGAACAGGTAGGCCCCGACCTTGATCGGATTGCGCAGCGCCTTCACCTGCCGGTATTCTGTGTACTGGCGCGAGATGCCCTCCATCTTGGCCAGCAGGGACTCCGGCACGTAGGCGTCCACCACGACGACGCCGTCCACCTCGCCCGCGCGGGCATTGGAGACGATCGGCACCGCCGCGCGGATCAGCCGGCCGGTTTGCGCCTCCTGGACCGACGTCAGCTCCCCCTTCTCTTTCAACACCTGGAGCACCAGCTGCCCGATCGGCAGATCCAGCACGGAGGCGGGCACGGTCCGATCCGCTGTCTTGGTCAGCGGCGCCATCTTCGCCGAATAGACCTCCACCCCGGCCAGGTTGTGCTCGGCCCGCTTCCGATCCATCGTGGCGATCAACAATTCCCGCTGCTCGGGGATCAGCATGTCCTCACGGAAAATCTCGCGGCTGATGGCGCGGGCGCTGTTCACCGCCAGGACCGTATGGCCCTCGTGATGCATCCGCGCCACATCGTAGGAGTCCGCCAGCACCTGTTCGATCTGCTCGTTGAACCAGACATCCACCGCCTTGTTGACGAGCCCGCTGGCCACGACCGCAAGCAGCATCGTCGGGATCAACGCGAACCCGATGAACGCCGCCACGAGCTTCGCCCGGAATCCGGACCCGACCAGGCGGTGCCGCCGCTCGAAATAAGCCTTGATCAGGTTCCGGGACAGGAGCAGCGTCAGGACGACCAGGCCGATCAGGTCCAGGTTGACCAGCAGGAGGACGAAGGCATAGCTCGGACCGGGCAGCAGCGAATCGGCGTCGGAGGGTCCGGGCACCGCGTACCGGGAGACGTCCTGGGCGTAATAGAAGGTCAGCGCCAAACAGGGCAGGAGCAACAGCAGCACGATCCAGACCGGACGCGAGTAAAATCGGCGGCGCTCGCCTTCCGTGGCCGCTTCTTCGAGGGGGACTAGCTTGATCGGATCAGACATCAGCCCGCGTGGCCTCCTGCCGCGCTACCGCCGGGACTGGCCCCGGTGGAAGCCGGGCCGACGGCCGGGCCGTGGAACGGCTCCCCCAACATGGAGGCGAAGGCCTCTTCGAAGCGCGGCGCCTCGCCCTGGAAGAAGCCGGCGGCCCAGGCCTGGGCCGCCCATCGCGGGGCGGCCGCGCCCTCCCATGGAGCGGAGGGATCGGACGTGCCGGCGACCGGCGGCTGATCCTGGGCCATGGCTGGCACGTCGCGCCCATCTCTTTGCCCTTGCAGCCCGGCTCCCCACGCCACACAGCACCAGAGGCCAGACAGCAGCGGGACCGCCGGCGAACGGAGCAGCATCTGCAGAGGGAGTGTCATCGCGGCTTGCTCGATCCAGCCTTGAGGAGACCAGGGCCAGGTCACGCCGGACTTGGCCAAGCTTGCAAACGCAACGGACACGGAGGCTGGATGAGGGAAGAAGAACCGCAGCTGGCAACGCCCCCGATCAAGGCGCTTTGGCGGCTGGTTTGCCCGACGCCAGGTCCACGTACTTTATCCGCAGGGCGTACAGCAGATCATCCAGCACCGCCTGCTCCTCCGTGGTCAGATTGCCTTTCGTCTTACTCTCCAGCACCGACAGGATATCGATGATTTCCTTGGCTTGCGCGAGATTCACGGGCACCTGGGGCTGCCGGGGGTCCAATCGTTCCCCCATCAGCATCAACGCCGAGGTGCCGAGCGAAAATACGAAGGACGAAAACGTCACCGGCAGGCCCGACTCGTGAGACGCAGCCGGGGCGCCCTGTGGAGCCGCCAGCGCGTCCCGTTTCAGCGCCTCGGCCTGCGGCGTCCCCGACGAAACGGAACCCTGGTCATCCGAACGGCCGCGCCGATCGCGAACGACGAATCCTTCTGCTTCATCTGCGCTCATGTTTAGTTCTAAACTCCCACGTCTACGCAGGGTTACGGTACCATATTTTCGAGACCCCACGCAACCGACCGGCCGGCGAGAAGCTCGTTGAAGCAGGGCTCAAAACAGGTATAATGCGGGCGGCTTGAGGAGAGCGGCATGTCGGAGTCATTCGATCGGTTGGTCCAGTTGATGGCCAAACTGCGCGCGCCGGACGGCTGTCCCTGGGACCGCAAGCAAACGCACGCATCGTTGAAGCCCTACCTGATCGAAGAGGCCTACGAAGTCCTCGAAACCATTGATCAGCAGGACCCCCGCAAGCTCCGAGAAGAACTGGGCGACCTGTTTCTCCAGGTGTTGTTTCACGCCCAGATCGGCGCGGAAGCGGGCACGTTCACGATCACCGAGGTGCTGGAGCAACTAGCCGACAAGCTGGTCCGCCGCCACCCGCATGTGTTCGCCAAACAGGAGCAACCAGGCGACAGCCTCTCTCCCGATCAGGTCTATTCGAATTGGGAACAGATCAAGCGTGACGAACGGGCGAAGGCCGGCCAGGCCGAGTCCGCCCTCCACGGAGTCCCCAAGACCCTGCCGGCGCTTCTGAGGGCCTTTCAGGTGCAGGCGCGCGCCTCGCGTGTGGGCTTCGATTGGCCCCATACCCGAGAGGGGACCGAGCGCGTCATGGAAAAAATCGCAGAAGAAGTCCATGAATTGCGCGAAGCGGTGGCGGACGACATCGCCGACAAGGCCGACCGGATCGAGTCGGAGTTCGGCGATCTGTTTTTCGCGCTGGTCAACCTAGCGCGGTTCGTCAAGGTCAACCCGGAAGAAGCCCTGCGCGGCTCCACCAACCGGTTCGTGGCCCGCTTCCAGCTCATGGAGGCCGCGGCTGCACGAGCCGGGCGTCCCCTCGACAGCATGACGCTGGACGAACTGGACCTGCTCTGGAACGACGCCAAGCGGGTGCTGGCTTCCTCCTCCACCGACGCCGAAGCAAGCCGGTAGCCGGACGTGCGCGCAGGAACACTCGCATGAACCACGAACAGGACCAGACAGCCGGCCCATCGAGCCGCGAAGCGGCGCCCCCCGAGCCTGGCCCCTATGAGGAAGGCAAGCGGGCCGGCGCCCATCCCCTCGTCGTCGTCCTCGGGATCATCTTCGGCCTCTGGCTGCTCATGTGGCTCTACATTCCCAGTTCCAAACAAAAGCCGGCGGTCGCGCCCGATCCGACTCCGGCGTCCGTCATGGAGGAACCGGACGCAGCGCCGCTTATGTTCAAAGTCAAAACCGCCGTCCCCGAGATCAACGCCGTGGGCATCGTCGTCCCGCCGCAGGCCACGGAGAGCCAGATCGTCGGCCTTTTGAAGCAGCTGCGCGATGCCCGGCTGGCCAACCAGCTGTCCGCCATGCTGCCCGCCACATCACCGGGCCACAAGCTAGGCGACCATGCGATTGCCGACATTTATATTTTTTCCGACGCGCAATATGCCAAGCCCGCGGCGATCGGCGTGCTGGCGCGCGGCGCCCACGCGCCCGGCGAGCTCTACCCGCAAGCAGTCCCGTTCGAGACCGCGATGGAAGCCGTGCGCGGCCATTACCGCATCGATTTGAGCGATACCGGCCACCCCGATCAGGCCTCGCTGGGCTTCGCTGACGAGTCCGGCGTCCACTCGAAAACCTTCCGCCAACTCTTCTAAATCGCCGCGCAGCAAGCATAGCTTGTACACAAGCTATGCGCAGGGCAAGACTTACCATTGCGATAAACTACGTGCTCCACAATATCTAGTGGGACTGCACCTAACCACCACAATGTCTAAAAGTTAAGCACTCTGTTCCTCCTACATCCAGAGCGCATATTCTTCCTGACCAGGACCACTTGCCCCCAGCCTTATCCACAGATTCTGGGGACGCAAAATACGGCAGAAATTTGTGGACTTTTTGAAGGGTTTGGTGAGGAGGGACTGGCGTAGGCCGTTTAGATGCCGACCGCTTGCTGGACTTCCTGCCGAAGGACCGCCTTATTCGCCTGCATCCATGCCTCCAACCGAGGGAACAGATGCGCGAAAGGTCCTGTGAACGGATCGATTTTCACGTCCAGCCGCTGCGAGAACAATCCTTCTTCGTTGGCGATCTGCAGCTTGCGGTCTGCGATGCGCTTCGTCAACAATTGATTCATCCGGAGCTGCTGGCCAGGGCTGCCGCCGGACAGACCCAGCACCCCCGTCTTCAGGTAATCCAGTTCGTCCGCCAGCGAGACCTTTACGCGGACGGCATGGGCCGTCGGCCAGCTGGACCGCTGGATGGCATAGTCGTACGAGAGGGCCGGCTCGTGCGGTTCACGATACGGCCCCAACACGTTGAGGATCGAAAAGGGGTCGGCCATGCTCAGGTCTTCCGTTCAATTTGGATCAGGGTCAACGCGCCCTCTCCTTCGGTCGGTCCGCTCCATCCCTGCAATCCATCCCGGATGTGATAGAGATTCGCATAACCTTTCCGGCTGAGAAAGTCGCAGGCCAGGCGGCTCCGCTCGCCGGTTGCGCAGTAGACGAAGACGTGCCCGGCGCTCTCGGGGATCTCCGTCTCATACCGCTGCTCCAACTCCTCGAGCGGCACCAGCTTCGCGCCAGCAATCCGCTTGACGGCATATTCGCGCGGGCTGCGCACATCCACCAAGACCACCGGCTCCGGCGCCGTATCGCGGAGCCGCTGCGCCTCAAGCTCGGACAACGTCCCATACAGCCGTCCGCTGAAGATCAGCTCTCTCGGAACCGGCCGGCCGCCGGCCACTGTGGCCAGGTGCACGCGCAGGGGTTCGACCGTACACTTCAGGTCTTCGCCGAGCTGCTGCAGCTTGGCGCCGGCATCCCGCTGCTCCCACTTCAGCCGGTCGAGTTCCTGCGCCAGCCTAGCGGCTCGGCGAATCGCCATCATCGCCGCAATCAGGGCGACGCCCGCTGTTCCCCACAACCATCCTTCCACCCGCACCTCCTCCGCCGGGGGCCGTTCGCCCCGTCGGCATGCACCGTACTATAAATTTACCGTGGAGGCTTGGCAAGACCCGCAGCGCCCGGCGAAGCACTGTCAATATTCAGATCTCAGCCGTCAGTTCCGGACACCGAACGCTGGCCCTGTAACCTTTCATCATGAGGAGCCGAGGAGCTTTTGCAGCATTAGCACTAAGAGCGGCGCTCCGTGAGATACCGAACGATGTGCGCCGCCGTATCGAACCCGTCCTTGATGCAATCGGGAATGCCGACGCCCCGGTAGGCGGCGCCGGTGAGATAGAGTCCCTTGTAGGGATTCAACGCCACCTGGAGCGCCTCCAGCCGGCTCGGATGGCCGATCGTATACTGGGGCATCCCCCGCTCCCAGCGGGACACCTCCGCGTAGGCCGGCTCGGCGGTCACGCCCGCCAGCACGCGCAACTCCTCCTTCACCCGGCGCAAGAGCGCCTCGTCGTCCAGCGCCAGGCTGCGCTCCCGCCCCACGCCGCCCAGATAGCAGCGGATCAGCGTCTGCGAAGGCGGCGCCCGGTGCGGCCATTTCAGAGAGGTCCAGGTGGCGGCGATCAGGTCTCGTTGTTCCGCGCGCGGCACGACGAACCCGAAGCCCCGCACCTGCGGCCCCAGATCCTTGACGGCATAGGCCAGCGACGCGGTGGCCGTCGTCGCATAGGGGATCGCCTCCAGTTTCTCCGCCGCAGGCCGGCTGTGCGGACGGAGGAGCGGCGCCGCCGCATAGGCCGGAACCGCCAGCACGACGACATCGGCGGTCACCACGCCTCCGTCCTCCAGCATCAGATCGTAGGTCCAGACTTTAGAGCGAACGGAGGGCGCCCGCAGAGCCGTGACGCGCCGCCCCAGTTGCAACCCGGCTCCGTCTTTCTCGACACGCGCCGCCAACGTGCGCGTCAACTCGTCCATGCCGTCCTTCAACGTCACGAACATCGTGCGCTGAGGCCCGCCTGCCGGGGAGGTCCGGCCGGAGAACGCGGCGTTCCGCCGGCCCGCCAGCATGCCGCGGATCAGGCTGCCGTGCTTCCGCTCCAGTTCGATGAAGCGCGGGAAGGTCGCGCGCAGACTCATCTGCTCCGCGTCCCCCGCATAGATGCCGGCCATGAGCGGCTCGATCAGCCGTTCGAAGACCTCCGCGCCGAACCGGCGGCGGAAAAACGCCGCCAACGACTCGTCGCCTTTCACGTGCTGCTTCGGCAGCGCCAGGTCGGCGCCCATCCGCAGGATTCCGGGCAGCGACAGGAGCCCGCTGCGCAGGAAGGGGCCCAGCTTGGAGGGCACGAAGAGAACCAGCCCTTCGGGCAGCTCGCGCAACTTCCCGCGCGAATATACGAACGCCCCCTTGCCCGATGGGTTGGTGTTGACGATCCGGTCGGACAGGCCCAGCTTGGCGCAGAGTTCGAGGCCCGCCGGTTTTTGGGACAGGAACGAATCAGGCCCCCGCTCGATCACGAGCTCGCCGACCCGATGGGTGGCGAGCTTGCCGCCCCACAAAGCGCCCGCTTCGATCACGCTCAGAGAAAGGGGAAACTCGGCCCGGACCGCCTGCTCCTGCAAAGCGAAGGCGGTCGCCAAGCCGGCGATGCCGCCGCCGACGATGGCCACATGTCGAGGAGCGCCGCTCACCGCGTCACAATCGTCCGACGGGGGCGGCCAGATGCGCGTCCAAGATCGAGGCCAGGGTGTCGATCAGCGGCTGAGTCGCATTCAGCATGGGGATGCGTTCGAGACTCATGCCCTTGGACGCAGCCAGCTGCTTGAACTCGATGTCCACATCATAGAGGACTTCGAGATGGTCCGACAGAAACCCGATCGGGGCGATGAGCACCTGCCGGTGCCCTTCCCGGTGCAGGTCCTCCAGCGTCGCCTCCACGGTCGGTCCCAACCATTTCTCGGCGGACCGGCCCTGGCTCTGAAACGCAAACCGCGACGTGACCGGGCCCAACCATTGACACACAGCCTCCACGGTGCCCCGGACTTCGTCGGGATAGGGATCGTTCATGGCGAGGATCCGTTCGGGCAGACTGTGGGCCGTAAAAAGAATGGGCACCCGTCCGCGGACCTCCGCCGAAAACTTCAGGAGTCCGGCCGACACGTTGTCGGCCAGGGCCTTGCTCAGCCCCGGATGCCGATGCCAACTCTGCACGTAGGTGACGGGAACATCGCCGCCCAGCTCGGCTCTGGCCTCCTCGACCTTTTTCACATAGGCGCCGACACTGAGCGAGGAATATTGCGGCGCCATGCAGAGGCCAATCAGCCGTTCCGGCCGGTCGTCCAACAGCTCCGCATAAGTGTCCTTGATGTACGGACGCCAGTGGCGGAACCCGACATAACAGCGGACCCGTTCGCCGCCCGGCCCGTTGAGCTGCTGCTCCAGCTTGTGCGCCACTTCCCGCGTGATGCCGGGCGCGGGCGACTTCCCGCCGGTGAGCCGATACCGCTCGCGGATCTCTTCGACCAGTTCTTTCGGCGTCGGCCGCCCACCCCGCACGTCCAGGAGATAGGGTTCGACATCCTCCAACTTGTCCGGCCCGCCCAGGGCCATCAGCAATATCGCGATCGGTCGTTGGGGGCCTAGCATCACACGTTCCGTGATGCGTGAAGGGTGATGCGTAATGGGTGAGCAGCCGGCTTCATGCAGTGCCCCGCCACGCATCACCCATCATGCATCACCTCTCACGGCGTTACCGTTGACTGAGCTTGTGGACCATCTCGGCGGTGACCGCAACGCTGTCGATCGGCGTGTTCGGCAAAATCCCGTGCCCCAGGTTGAAGATGTGCCCGGGCCGGCCGGCCGCGCGACGCAGGATGTCCTCCACACGTCGTTCAATCTCGTGCACGGACGCGAACAGGACCACCGGGTCCAAGTTCCCCTGCACGGCCACGTCATGGCCCACGGTCCGCCACGCATCATCCAGGTGCACCCGCCAGTCCAGGCCGATGACATCGCCGCCGGCCTGGCGCATGAGCCGGAGCAACGAACCGGTGCCCGTGCCGAAGTGGATCAACGGCACCTGTTCGCGCTTGAGCCCGTCGAAAATCAGCTGCACGTGCGGCAGGACGTATTCGGCATAGTCACCCGGCGACAGGCAGCCCACCCAGCTGTCGAACAGCTGCACCGCCTCGGCGCCGGCGCGGATCTGGCGCCGCAGATACCCGGTCACGACCCGCGCCAACTTGTCCATCAACTTGTGCCAGACTTCCGGCTCCCGGTACATGAGCTGCTTCGTCAGAATATAGTTCCGCGACCCGCCGCCTTCGATGGCGTAGCTGGCCAGAGTGAACGGCGCGCCGGCGAACCCGATCAGCGGCACCTTGCCCGTCAGTGCGCGCCGCGCCTGCCGGATCGCTTCCTCGACGTAGGCCAGCTCGTCGCCGTCCACCGGCCGCAGCTGATCCACCGAGGCCCGGTCCCGGACGGGATTGTGGATGACCGGCCCCTCGCCCTCGGCAAACTCCAGCTGGAGCCCCATCGCCTCCAACGGCAGCAGGATGTCGGCGAAAATGATGGCGGCGTCCAGCGGGAACCGGTCGATCGGTTGGAGTGTGACCTGGGCCGCGAGCTCGGGCGTCTTGCAGACATCCAGGATGGAGTGCTTGGCGCGGATCGCCTGGTACTCCTGCATGTACCGTCCGGCCTGGCGCATGAACCAGACCGGCGTGCAATCCACCGGCTCCCGTCGGCAGGCTTTGAGAAATCGATCGTTCATCAGGCGCGCATTCTAGCGTGAATGGCCGCTGAAATCTACTGGGCGCTCTCGCGCTTGGCCGGCCGTTCTTGACTGTTCGATGTCGCTTCGGCACTCTGAAGCCGGCACGACATTCACGAAAGAGGTGCAAACCCATGGACACAAGCCAGCAGGCGGTCATCCTCGTTGGGCACGGAGGCGTGCCGAAAGATTACCCCAAGGAACTGGTCACCAAGCTGATGCGCCTGGAAGCACAGCGCCGCGCGTCGGGCACACCGGCCACGAGTGAGGAAATCGAGTTGGACCAACGGATTCGCCGCTGGCCCCGCACGGCACAGACCGATCCCTATCAGACGGGACTGGAGTCCCTGGCCACCCGCCTGCGCCCGTTCTTGAACGGTATCCCACTGGCGCTGGCCTACAATGAATTCTGCACCCCCACGCTCGAAGAGGCCGTGGCGGAGTTGGTCGGCGTCGGGGCGCAGGAGATCACGGTCCTGTCATCCATGCTCACCCCGGGAGGGTCGCACTCGGAGCTGGAGATTCCGGAAACGCTGCAACACCTGCGCGCCCAATACCCCCTGGTGACGCTGCGCTATGCCTGGCCATTCGACCTGACGATGGTCGGATCCATGCTCGCTGAACACCTGCGGCGCTTTATGCCTCAGGCAACGCAATCAATTCGGCAGGGCTGAAAGTCAAGCCCGACCATGATGCCCTCACCTCCCCCCCTGCCGATTCGAATCGGTATCAGCCGCTGCCTGCTGGGCGAGAAGGTCCGGTACGACGGAGGGCACAAGCGGGACAGTTTTCTCGCCGACACTCTCGGCCGGCACGTGGAATGGGTGCCGGTCTGTCCGGAGGTCGAAGCGGGGCTCGGCACGCCGCGCGAAGCCATGCGACTGGTCGGCCCGGCCGAGGCGCCCCGGCTCCTCACCGTCAAGTCCGGCCTGGATCACACCCAGATGATGGAGCGATTTGCCCATCATCGCATGCGGGAACTGGACGCAATGGACTTATGCGGGTACGTGTTCAAACAGGGCTCCCCGAGCTGCGGGATCGAACGGGTGCGCGTCTATCACGAGCAGGGCAGGCCAACCAGGAACGGGGTCGGCCTCTTCGCGCGCATCTTTCAGGAGCAGTTCCCGCTCGTCCCGGTCGAGGAGGAAGGCCGCCTCAACGATCCCGCGATCAGGGACAATTTTCTCGAGCGGGTCTTCAGCTATGCCCGTTGGCGCGAATGGCAGCGGCGCCGCCCAAGCAGAGAGGGGCTGGTGGCCTTCCATACGGAACACAAATTTCTCCTCCTGGCCCACAGCCGCCCCCACTATGAGAAACTCGACCGGCTGGTGAGGAACGCAAAGCAGTATCGCCCCACCGACCTGACGCAAGCTTATGGCCGCCTGTTCATGGAGGGGTTGCGGGTGAAAGCCACAGTCCGGAAGCATGTCAACGTGCTCCGGCACATGGCCGGATTTTTCACGTCACGTCTACGCGCCGCCGAGCGAGAGGAATGGCAGGAGGTGTTGCAAGACTACCACCGTGGTCTAACCCCCTTGGTCGTGCCGCTGACCCTCGTCAAACACTATGTCCGTCGTCTGGATATCCGGCACCTGGCCGATCAGGTGTACCTCAACCCTCATCCGAAGGAGCTGATGCTCCGTAACCACTGACAGGAGGTTGAACCGCCCTCTGCCTACTCATCCTGAGGCCTTGAAGTTGCCATGTCCTGCAAAGGCCTTGATTTATCCCCTCGAATCGGGTACCGTGCTGCGCCAATGTGCCAAGGTTGTCCTCGGGCCGGCGATCCACAATCACAGAACCAAGTCAGCCGTATTGCGTTGCACCCCTGACAACGGAGTCATGCCTGATGTCCCAGCCATCCAGCACCCCGGCACGTCGGACTAACCCGTTCCAATCGTTCATTCGATGGTTCGATTCCTGGGATGGGATGGACCAGCCCCGTAGCCAGGACGGGCAGAAGATCGAATGGTTGCGGTGCCTTCCGTTCCTCTGGCTCCACGCCATGTGCCTCGGCGTGATCTGGGCGGGATGGAGCTGGGCCGCCGTCGGCGTGGCGTTCGCCCTCTATGTCATCCGCATGTTTGCCGTGACCGGCATCTATCATCGCTATTTTTCCCATCGGACCTACAAGACCACGCGCTGGGGCCAGCTCGCCCTCGCCATCCTCGGCGCCTCCGCCG
>SXGS01234461.1_pt1 | contig 14689 bp, 14 predicted proteins | sample 3174681 | NCBI WGS metagenome assembly SXGS01 (sample SAMN11356861, study PRJNA531348) | freshwater metagenome | isolation source: freshwater sample F1-80 | place: China: Fuxian Lake, Yuxi | collected 2017-12-25
CACTGCACGTAGCTGGCCACCCGGATCACGCCATGGGAGTCGTGCCCGACCAGGTTGGACTCCACGAGGTGTCTTGCGATGCACCCAGCCTCGTTGGCGCCGCAGCCGGCCGAGTGAAAAATGTGGTAGACCAGCTCCCGAAGTTCCGCAGCCGTCACAATCATTTGAAAGCTCCGCTTCCCGCCCGACTGCCCGGGCTGAAGGCGGGCCGGCATCGGCGAGTTGTTCCCCAGACATTCCCACCCGCCGCCCGGGTTCACCTGCCCCGGCGACGTTTGGCCCTGTCGATTTGAGACTCAGTCGGCTCCGTCCGCGGTGCGAGACCAAGCCGAGATGGTCATGTCGCGGCGGTCCGGCGAACATTGCCGGCTTACTGCTGCCAACACAGGGAACTCCGGGCCCCGTCGACAACTGAACGCCATGCCGGCGAAGTCGCTGCCGATGGAGTCGAGGGCCAACAGATGATTCGATCCGAGTTTCTACGCGTCGCACTGCCTCTGCTGTGCGCGGTGATCGTCGGCGGGGTCGTCGCAGCGGACGACAAGGATCCCGCGGATCTTGCCCGACGGGCCATCGAAGCTTACCAGAAAGGTGACGGAAAAAAGGCCATCGCCCTGGCGGAGCAGTCGGTTCAACTGGACCCCCGCCGAATTGAGAGTTGGCTCCTGCGAGCCCGCCTCTACTCGGCGCAAAGGGAGCATGCGATGAGCCTGGTGGACTTCACGGAGGCGATTCGACTGGACCCGAAGGCTCCCGAAGGCTGGCAGGGGAGAGGAGAGTCCAACTTCCGGGCCGGAAGGTTTGCCGAGTCCGTCGCCGATTTCGATGAGTTCCTGAAGCGGGCGCCCTCTGAACGGCCGCACCATTGGCAGCGGGGGATCTCACTCTATTACGCAGGGCGGTTCAAGGACGGCAAAGAGCAATTTGAGCTCCATCAGACCGTCAACACCAATGACGTGGAGAACGCTGTCTGGCACTTTCTTTGTACCGCTCGAGCTGAAGGTCTGGAGTCCGCCCGGAAGAAGCTCATCCCGATCAGCGGTGACAGTCGCATCCCGATGGCGGAGGTTCATCGGCTGTTCGCCGGGAAGGCCACGCCCAAGGATGTCATTGCCGCCGCGGAAGCCGCGCCGAAAGTGAAGCGGGCCGGCGAGCCGCTCTTCTACGCGCATCTCTACCTGGGGATCTACCACGAGGCGATCGGCGAGCCGGATCCGGCGAGAAGCTACATTCTGAAAGCCGCCGAGCGGGCCGACCAGAACGGGTACATGGGGGACGTCGCCCGCGTCCACGCTGAACTCTTGAAGAAAAAGCGCCAGTAGTCGTGATCCCCTTGCCTGCCTCCGACCTGTCCGGGATCATTCCAGTGTCCCGAGGACTTCCGTACGAACCTCCAGGTCCAGGATCCGGCTGAAGCCCAGCGGCTTCAATTCGTCATAGGCAGAGGGCAGCGATCGGAAGAACCGCAGCGCAGTGGGACGATGGTCGACACCGCCAAGCGCGTAATAGCCCGGGGCGCCATCTCCTTCCACCCAGAGCGACGGCGGGAGCACCGGCAAGATTCGCTCCCAGGGGACGAGCAGCTTCTCCATGTCTTTGGTCTTCCGGCGGAAAATCAGAGACTTTCGCCGAGCGAGATCACGGCGACACAGCAGAACATAGTCGACCTTGGGGAGGAGTATCGGCTGTGCGTCTACCCAAACCACGCAGGTCTTGGGCTCTCCAGTCGCCATGGTGATCACAATTTGCGGCACGAACGCCCGCTGATCGAGTGCCTCGGAGAGTTCGGGGATTTGCCGGTTCCACAGCCAGACTTCATGCAGCACCGCCGCCGGCATGGCCGGAGGCAAGCGTCCTCCCACAGAGGCGCCATAGACGGCCCAAACGCCATACCGATTGTCGGAATTCCAACTCTGGATGAACTGATCCGAGTCGAAAGGACCCCGGCCCATCCCATCCGCTTGAGGATCGTCCACGCTGAGTTCGAATCGCTTGACCAGGGCATCCAACTCCGGCGCCGCTTCCAATGCATAGAAGTGGGGCCGACAGTAGTTGATCTCAAAGGTCAGTCCCGCGAACTCGAGTCCGTCTTCGGGCTCGTCATCCTCTTCGAACTCTTCTTCAAATTCCCCGCCCGCCAGGATCTGATCGTCCACGCTGACGACAAGGACATCACCCGGGTCTCTAGAACTGCCGGGTGCGTCCGGAGCCGCCGAGCCTGCGCCGGCCGGGTGCTCTTGGGCGATGGCAGGCAACTGTGTTGCTGCCTCTGCCTCATCATCCTGTTCCGGCGGCTCATCGGGGTGGATTTGAAAGTCGAAGTGTACTCCGGTGTTCTCGTTGAGATAGAAGGCCTGACCCACCTCGCGATTGACCTGATAGTAGGGTCTCGACTCGAAGAATCGGAAGTACTCATCGGCGGTGATGATCGGCGCATCCTCGGCCTGCAGAAATGCCAAAGCGTAGCTCATGGGGTCCTTCCCACTGCGATGTCACGTTGGCGACGAAAGTGTCAGGTGGGAATTTCGTTTCTCCTGGACGCGGACTCCTCCGAGACTGGAGAACGCGGACAGCTTCGTGGATTCGAGGCGCCACTCCAGTCGGCGTCTCACTCGCGAGTACTTGCAAAAGTTACGGCTGGACGGCCCGGGCCGGAGGCGCCGAGCACCTCGTCGAGGAGCTCGTTTTCGAGAACGTGGTTCATTGGGTACGGCGACACTCTGCTCCGAGAGCTGGCGACGCTCTTGAACAATTCCAATGCCGCCGGATGGGGGGAAGGTCCCAGAAGTGCGAAGTGGCCCTCCTCGGGCCCCTCTGCGATCCATCGATCCCTGGGAAGGGCAGATGCAACCCGATCCCACGGAACCAGGGACTGGTCCGGCACGCGCGCTGCGCCGGCAGACTGCGGTGGGAGAAGCTCCATGCGGCACACGAGGACCTGATCAACTCTCGGCAGGAGAACCGGAAGCGCATCTCCCCACGCGGCCCACGTGACGAGCACTCCGTTGGCTCGTGTCAGCAGGATGCGCGGGAGGGTGACCGTACCTTCGGTCATCTCTCGCAACCTGGGCAGGCTGTAGTTCTACTGCCAGATGCTCTCAAGCCGCTTCCGGGGCAAAGACGCGGGTCGCAGGCCTCTCGCTCGCCAACCGATCACCCCGCCCTCTCCGTAGCGGTTCTCCAGATTCCAGGATCGAATGAAGGCATCCGGGTCGAACAGATCGCGACCCACGCCTGCCGAGTGGGGGTCGTCCACCAGCAGTCCGAAGGACTCGGTCAACACCGCGATCTCACGAGCTGCTTCCAACGCGAAGAAGTGAGGTCTCTGGTAGTCCATCGTGAAGGTGACTCCAACTGGATACAGCCCGTCGGCAGACTGTGCTAACTCGTGGTCCCACCTCCCCTCGCGGAGCTCCGCGGGGCGGATGTCGAAGCGGAAGTGAACTCCGGTGTCCTCATTGAAGTAGACGGCATGCCCGAGCCCTCGGTCTACCGAATAGTTGGCGCGTCCTTCAAAGTGACGAAGATAGGCGTCGCTCAACAGGCAGGCCATCCTGTGAGGCCAAAGAAACGTCAGGCAAAAGCTCACGTCCGGCGCACCCCTCCGCGGAATCGCCGGCACGCGCAGGCTGTGCCAGCGTGTGAGCGATGGGTTGAAGCTGATACACATTTGGTGAACGAGTCTCCATGGGAACCGGTAACGCTGTCTGCCTTCGACGCAATATCGGTCGCGTGTAACCGCAGGATTGAGTTCGGCTGGTTCTCTCCCTTGAACCACCGGGCCGAGCGGAGTGTGCGGAAAGGCCGCAGCGGAGGGAGACCTGGGGATGCGTCGATCAAGCGCGGTAGGGGACTGCTCGTTCGGGCGGCCGTTCTGGTTGCCGCTGCGCTGGGCGATGCTGGTGCTTGCGGCGTCGGGGTTCCATGTCCGGCCCGTCCGTGCATCGGACACGGATCTGCAGGAGTGGTCATCGCTTGCACTCTCCGGTCGGATCGCTCGGCGTTGGAGAGCGTCGCTGGAGGTGCAGACTCGGTGGGTGGACGATATTCGGCACTCCGAACGTATCGGGCTGCGCCCGACGCTCGGGTATCAGGTGGGGCCGGGATTGACTGTGGGCGTTGGCCTCGTGTGGCAGCACTTCGCGAACCCGGCAGCGCCGGATGAGTATCGTCCCACCGAGTTTGTCCAGTACCAGCATCCCCTGGGAAAGCTGACACTTTCGCATCGTGGAGCCCTGGAACAGCGAACTTTCGGGGACGGCTCGCCAGTAATTCACCGCTATCGCCAGCAAATCAAGCTAACGGTTCCACTGAACCACGATCGACGTTGGGAAGCCGTCGCTTCCGCCGAAGCCATTTTCAACCTGAATGCGGCCGGCGCCCGTGCGGAGGCGGGCTTTGAACGCGAGCGTTTCTACGCCGGACTCCGTCGAACCCTCGGGAAGCACTGGAAACTGGAAGGCGGATACCAGTTCGACCACATCGACTCTCCGCAGGATCGACCCAACGTCGACATCGGCGCGATACGCACCATCCTCACCTACAACTGGTGAACTCTGTCCTGGGTGGGCCCGCGCAGCTCGGCCGCCCGAACCACCCAGAGGATGAGCGGCCACTGAAGCGGCAGCCGGGCCAGCAGCAGCGCTTGCACCCACAGCGGCTTGGCGTGTACGACTGCGTCCCAGGCCATCTGGATGTTTGCGGGGAACACCACGACCAGCAGCATCACGAGCCCCCATCCCGCCGGTCGCCGGACACTGGCGTTGAGCACGCCGAGACCGCCGAGGGCCTCCAGGGCGCCGCTGACGTAAACGCACTGCAGTGGGAAGGGGACGAAGCCCGGCATCACCGCCAGGTACGCGGTGGGCCTGACCATGTGCATCATCCCAGCGGCGACGTAAAAGGCCGCCAGCCACCAGCGACTGGCCGTTGAGCTCACTCGAGGGCGTTTCAACGTTCAGGAGTCTCCGATCCGCGTCGCCACCGGTACGGTCAGGTCTTGGGAGGAAGGCAGTCTTCCGACCATCGCAGCGCGCAATGACATCTCATTTTGCGAAACAACCCCCGTGCTGCCGATACTAATACCAGTGTGGTTCCGAGCGCCGGTGCTCTGGGGAAACAGGTAGTGGCTTTCGGAGTGTTGCACGAATGATTGAACTGGGCGAACGTTGGGTCCGAAACTGCGAGGGGCTGACCCGCAGAAATATGCTGACTCTCGGCGGGATCGGCGCCCTCGGGTTGACGCTGGACCGGGCGGCGGCCTCACCGGGCACGGCGAAGCAGCATCCCAACTGTATCTTCGTCTTTCTCCATGGCGGTCCGAGCCAGTTCGAGACGTTTGACCCCAAGCCGGAGCAAACGGCGGACATTCGCGGCCCTTATGGCGCGATCGAGACGAACATCTCCGGAATCCGCATCAGCGAACTGCTCCCGTTGATGTCCCGGCAGGCGCACCGCTACGCCATCGTGCGAACCGTCACTCACCGTCTGGATGTCCACTCTCCCAAGCACATCTTGACGGGATTGCCCAACGGCGACACCACCATCTGTGCCGTCGCGACGATGGTTCGGGGCGCCCGCGGCACCCTGCCTCCGTTTGTGCGGCTCGGCAATCAGATGCCGGGCCTGGGTGGCGGCCGGCTCGGCGCCGCCTTCGATCCGGTGCATGTGCCGGATCCCTCGCAGCCAAAGGTGGTGCTGCCCGATTTTGAGCCGCCCAAACAGGTCACCGGGCCGCGACAGTCACGGCGACTCCGCTTGATCGAGGAGATGAACGGGTTCCGCCGTGCGGCCGACAGTGACCCGATACTCGCCGAGCGGGACGCCAGTTACCAGAAGGCAGTCAGCATCCTGACTTCGGAGGAGGTCCACCGCGCATTCGATCTGCAGCGAGAGCCGACGGCCCTGCGAGATGCCTACGGGGCCAACAAGTTTGGTCAGAGCTGTTTGCTTGCTCGGCGTCTCATCGAGGCGGGGAGCCGGTTTGTAGAGATCAAGTGGTTCGGGGACGCCGGCGCGACGGCCTATGACGCCTGGGATCTCCATGGCGCCGAGTTGCCCGGCCTGCAGCGAATGGAGACTCAGCTCTGTCCCCGGTTCGATCACGGGATGTCCACGCTGCTTCGAGATCTGGATGAGCGCGGGCTGCTGGACAATACGCTCGTTGTCGCAATCGGCGAGTTTGGCCGCACGCCTCGCGTCAACAAGTGGGGCGGACGCGACCACTGGCCCGCGTGCCAGTCTATTCTCATGGCCGGCGCCGGCGTGCCGCGGGGCGTGGTTATTGGTGAGAGCGATCTGCAAGGCGCCTATCCCGCCAGCCGGCCGGTGCCGCTCGCGGACTTCATCACCACGGTCTACCACCGATTGGGCCTCAACGCGAACCTGGATGATCGGCTTCGACCGTTTGTCGGATCCGGCCAAATCGTCCCGGACCTCGTATGAGGGAAGTAGCTGGGGTGCTCGTTCGCTCCTTGCGCTGGGTTGCCGGGATGACAGCGGCTTCGGCGATTGCGGGATATTCAGCGCCTCTGAAGGCCGCTCCGCCTCGGGCACTGCTCATCTCGTGGTCGTCCTACAAGGAGAACGTGGGTTATCCTCGCGTTTACTTCTATCGGCACGATGGCTTGGGCCAGGGCAAGCTCCAGGGAAGTATCCCCCCGGGCCAGGAGCGGAGCGACGTGCAGGCACGTCTGTCGGGAGACGGCAGGCTCTGTTTCTACAACTACGAGTTCGTCGGCAAGGCTGCGAAGCTGGCCGCCTGGGACATCGCGGCCAACCAGGAGGTCAGCCTGAGGATACCGGCCGCGGACTCGGTGGAGATGACCCCGAGCCCGTCGAATGACGGGAAGTGGCTGGCGTTCAGCTCGCTTCGGCGTGGCAACGGCGTGGGGTGGAATCTCTTCGTGCTCAACCTGGAGACGGGGACGCTTCGAGAGACGCCGGGCCTCAACAGCGACGAGGACGACCGCATGCCGTGTCTGAGCGGTGACGGCTCCCTGTTGGCTTACGCGGCGAGCCGCCCGGACTCGGTGGGTCTGCAGGACATCTACCTGTACGATCTTCGGTCGGGGAAGCACCTCCCGCTGCCGGGCCTCAACACCACCTCTCGCGAGACGGAGCCGTACCTGAGCGGGGACGGAAAGCTCATTGCCTTTGTTTCGTCCCGGCCTGCAGATCCGAAGGGAGTGCCTGGGACAGGCGACCTGAACATCTTCCTTTATGACCGTCGGTCGGCCCGGGTAGAGCAACTGCCGGGGCTGAACGGGCCCGGATCGGAGCAGAGTCCGGCGCTGACTCCGGATGGTCGCTATCTCTGTTTCGTGTCAGAGCGGATCAGCGGCGCCGGTGGTAGAGACCTGTATCTCTACGATCGCGAGCCGCAATCAGGCTCACCCCGCCTCGTGCCGCTTCCCGATTTGAACTCGTTTCGGGATGAGGTGGATCCGAGTGTTACCTACGCGCCCGGCCTGTAGGGTCGGGCGCGCAGGCCATTCGGTTCAGGCGTCCCGCACGTTGAGCAGCCGGCAGGCTTCCGCATAGCCGGGCGCCGGTCGGCCGTACTCGCTTGCGGTAACCCGAGCCAGCCCAACAATGTGGCGCCACCGGAACGCCGGCCGCGTGGTGGCGTACTCGTCCGACACAGTTCGGTAATACTTCTCGGCATGCAGGGAGCCGTCTTCGCTGCAGGCGAACCGCAGCAGCACGTCCATCAGCGGTCGGACCGGATGTCCCAGCATGCCGTACTTGTGGGCCACGGCGCAGGCCCGCGCTTGCAGGTTGCCCCGGATGGCCGCCTCAAGCTCTCGAAGAAGGCCCGGAGCGTCCTTCTCCGTCACACGGTCCACATGACCCTGGAGCGGAAGCGGCGCCCAGTTGGTAAAGTCTCCGCCCCGCTGAATGCGATCCAACGCCACCTGGTAAGCGCCGGTGATGAGGGTGGCGAAGGTGTTCCGTGTGGTGGTGACGCGCGCCATGTTGCGCCACGCGTTGGCGGTGTCGCTGGCGTGAACACCAATCGAGTCGCCGTGAACACTGCCGATGGGTTTGCCGATCGACTCCTCGCGTGCCGGTCGGCCGGAGTCACGAAGCACGAGCTGGTTCGCCGCAAGCGAGATTGCCTCGCCGATCGCATCCGGTGCATAGCCGGACGCCAGTGCTGCCGCCGCTGCTGCCGCTGCATCGGTGGGAGAGGCGGAGAGGAAGGTCTTGCAGAGCTCATCCACCCAGGCATCCTCCGCATTCCGAGTGCCGACCGCGGGTCGATCCAGGAGCCGATGATCGGAAAGCAGGCGAGGCACCAGCGTGCGGGGTTCGCGCTGGGGAGACGGTGTATTCCAGGTTTCAGCCTTGAGGCAGTAGCGAACGGACTGCCGAAGCAGCGTGTGCGCGTGCTCTCGCCCGACGACGTCCAGCAAATCCCAAGCCCGGTAGGGGAGCACGACCCGGTGCACGTCGCACATCTCCTGAACCGTGGGAAGCAGTTCGTTGAACGCCTGTTCCGCGCCCCCTCGCCGAACCATCGCCGCAAACGCTAACTCCGCATCGGCGACATTTCGAGCGTGGATCAGGTCTCCCAGCGGCGCCGTGGGAGGCGTTCCGGGACCCGACGAGCGCAGGTCGATCTCCTTGAGAACTTCGCTCTTGCGGCCGCCGTGCTCCTGAATGCGATTGGCGTTTCGGTACAGCACCTTGAGCACGGGAAGCGCTCGGCGGTCGGCCGGCATCTCCTTCGACATGTGGTACGAAGGCGAGATTGCCATCAGGGTGTGGAACCCGATGTAGTCTTCGCCGCCGAAGGTTCGGGCATTGGCGAGCGCTCCCGCAGCCACCAACTCCTTCAGTTCAGTCCCTGTCCGGATGCGGTCCGCAAGCACACTAAGCAGGCGGTCTGGCGCGGTTTCTTGCATGAGCGCGGCGAGCGGCTCGAGGCGTCCGAAGTTGAGTGCCTCAGGCGTTTCGCCCGCCGCGGCAATCCCCAAGCCAAGCTCCGATGCCAGGCTGCTGCCCAACGTGGCGGTCATTACACCCAGACTCACGTTCGATAGGAACTCACGCCTCGATCCGGCCATCCTGCTACCTCACTCTGCACCCTTCGACAACGGTGACTTTCCGAAGGTCTGTAAGTGCCAGTGCACTCCTGCATTCCAGATAACCTTTGTTGGTTTATGTTGATTTTGCCGTTGCCAAACCAGGCGGGCTTCGAGCAGGGCGGCGTGCCGCATTGCGGAACTATTCCCCGGTACGGGCGAGCTCGGCGGCTCCCTGCGGGGAGCACGGTTCACGGAGGTGCTTGAAGATGGAGTGGGCGGGACCGACAGCCACTCTCCGGCTCTTGGAACTTCACTGCGCTGCACGGCTGGGGTGCTCAGCCGCGGAGCGCGCCTCGCCTCAGCCCGTGGTCTTTACGGTGGAAATTCGATTCGAACGACCTCCGGAGGGTTGTTGGAGCGATGAGCTTTCGGAAGCCATAGATTACGTGCTTCTGGCGGACGGTCTCCGAGAAGTCGTGGCGAGGAAGGAGTTTCGTCTCATCGAACACCTGGCCTGGCAGGCGATGCAGGTGCTGAGGCCACTTGCCGGAGATGGCGCTCGAATTGGAATCACCGTGAACAAGCCGCGGGCGCCGGTTGAGGGGCTGCATGGAGGCGCGGAATTCTCGCTCAAGGATTGGGTCGGCTCGTGAGTTCGGTGGTGTTGGGGCTGGGTTCCAACTGGGGGGACCGCGCGGCCCATCTTCGGCGCGCGGTCCGGTCGCTCCGGCTCCTGCGGTTGGAGGGGGAGACGCGCGTTCAGTCGGTTTCGAGGCTGTACGAGTCGGATGCGCTGCTCCCCGAAAATGCGCCACATAGCTGGAGTCGTCCCTACCTCAATCTCTGTCTGTCGGTCGAGACCACTGTGGAACCCCCGGTCCTCCTGGCGCAGATGAAGGAGTTGGAACAGCGCCTCGGCCGAAGAGACCGTGGCAGTTGGGCCCCCCGGGAGATCGACATCGACCTCCTAACATGGGAGAGCCTGCGGCTGCGATCAGAGGCGCTCACCCTGCCCCATCCGGGACTGGTGCACCGCCCCTTCGTGCTGCTGCCGTTGCGGGAGGTAGCGCCGGACTGGGTGCATCCCGAGATGGGTCGCACGGCCGCGGACCTGGCGATCGAGCACGCGGACTCCGGCGGACGGATGTCCCGGTCACCGCGGGATCGAGCTCGCGTTTCGGCCCAGATGCTGACGCAGTGGGTTGGGATCCTCAACCTGACGCCGGATTCCTTTTCCGACGGCGGGAAGTACGCCAGCCCCGACCTCGCACTGCGGCGCGCCGCGGAGTTGCTGGACGAAGGCGCTACGGTGCTGGATGTCGGCGCCGAGTCGACCCGGCCGGGCGCCCAGCGACTGGACCCGCGGGAGGAGTGGGCGAGACTGGAGCCGGTTCTGCAGCTCACTCGACTCCTGGTGGCGGAGCGGGCGGGAGAAACACGGGAGCGGCCGATGGTGAGTGTCGATACGCGCAATCCCGAGACCGCGCTGCGGGCGATCGGCGCAGGCGTCGACTGGATCAACGACGTGACCGGCGGGAGCGATCCGCGAATGGTGAGTGCGGTTGGCACATCCGGCGCCACATTCGTCTTCATGCACAGCGTGGCGGTGCCCCCTGAGGCGGGAAAGACGCTCCCGACGGAACTGGATGCCGTCGCCTCCGTCATGCTTTGGGCTCGCGAACGAGTTGGAGAGCTCACCGCTGCTGGAATTCCTGCGGACCGTCTGATCTTCGATCCCGGTATCGGTTTCGGCAAGACGCCCGAGCAGAATGTGCGGCTTCTCGGCGGTGTCCCGGAGTTCCGGGATCTGGGGCTGCCTCTCCTGGTCGGGCACTCGCGCAAGAGTTTCATCAGTCGGTTGGGACTCGGAGAAGGTGCGGCGCCGGAGGGGCGAGACCTCGAATCGGCGGTGATCTCGGCCCACCTGGCCGACGCGGGAACGGACTATGTTCGTGTGCACCGTGTGGACTGGAGCCGTCGAGCGGCGGCGACCTACCGTTGTATAGGACAGGGCGGATCGTAGGTCTATCAACATGCGCCGCTCCTCTGAAACCCCAGAGTGGTGTTGTCATCGGAAATCAGACCCATGAACTTTGTGCCGAGTCAGGATCACCTGCGCCTCTGGGACACCTGGATCTATGCCGTCCCTGATGGAGAGATTCACCTGTTTTACCTGGCGAACAAACCGGGGGGCGCGTGGGGGTACGTGGGCCACGCGGTTTCAAGTGATTGGGTTACGTGGAGCGATCTGCCCGAGATCCGGTTGACCGGAGAGCCGGGCGCCTGGGACGACGGCGCCTCGGGTACGGGAATGGTGTTTCGTCATGATGACGGTCGGTATTACATGACGTATACCGGCGCCCTCTCGCGAGGCGAGGCGGGCGGACTCCTGGTCAGCAGCGACCTGATCACCTGGGACAAGTGCAGCGTCGCGGCGCCCTGCTGGCCGCGCTGCGCGGATGAACCCTACGAGCGGGAGAACGAGCAGGTGGCCGCCTCCGGCGCCTGGCGCGACCCGTACGTAACCCGAGACTCCCAGGGGCGGCTGATCGCAGTCTGCAGCGCCCGCCTCTCCGGCGGACCTGCCGCAGGCCGGGCATGCTTTGCCCGCGCGCAGGTTACTTCGCTGGATGGCTGGGTGACCGGGCCACCTCTCGCACACACGGGGCGCTACGCGTCGATGGAAGTGCCTGAGATCTTTCCGTTTGAGGATCGGTGGTGGGCGCTCTTCAGCACAGGATCCAACTGGGGAGTTCGCCTGGATACACCATCGAGAGATGCAGTCACCGGGAGCTTCTTCCTTTCATCGGAAACCTGGGATGGCGTCTATGCGGCGCCACCGGAGAATCTCCTCATCGGGTCCGGCGGGAACCGCATGGACGTCTACGTGGCGCGTCAGGTGACGTACGAAGGGCTAACCCTCATCTACCACCACTACGCCGGCTCTCCCACGGCGTTCGGACTGCCGAAGCAACTGAAGCGGGACGGTGAGGCGCTCTATCTCGCGCCCTGGACGGGGGTGGAACGGCTCCACCGACCCGTGGAACTTGGGGATTGGATGTCGCTGTCTCATGGGCCGGTGACACCCGGAATCTGGATGTTCAGCGACCACCGGGCCGCCGGAAACTGTCGCTACGGAAGCGATGCCGCGCTTCGCCCAACCGGATGTGGCGATCTGGACGTCGAAGTTCAGGTGGTGTTGCGACGGGGCCGCCGAGCCGGTATCGGCATTGTTACTCCGGACGTCGAGAGCCGCGGTGTCGCCGTGTTACTCGACTCCGAGCGGGGTGAGGTGACTCTGACTCGCTGCGATCGATGGCAACACGGGTGCGGCATGCGCCTGGATGATCGAATTGACGTGGTCCGACATGGCGTGCGGAAGGGGATTGCCTATCGACTTCGGTTGATGCGGCGAGGACAGTGGTTGGAGTGTTTCATGAACGGACGCCTCACGTTTGCTTCGGTGCTCTCAGACGTGGGACCCGGCGGAGCGGTGGCCTCGGTGCTGGAGAGCGGCGCGGCTGATTTCCATTGGGATCGGATCCACCGCCTTGCACCGCTCAACCATCAACCGACGATTCTCTGAGCGGTCTAGCTTTCCAACTGAGCCACTGCGCGATCGTGCAAGCGGCTAAGCACCAGCCATCCGGTGAGTCCGACCAGCGGCATCAAGCCGACCAGCCAGATGATCGGCTTGTAATTCCCATCGAAGTGATCGGAGAGCTGGCCGATGATCGGCGCGAAGACCGCTGAGCAGGCGCCGAACGTGGCGTTCATGAACCCGTTCATCCGCCCGGTCTCGCGGTCCGCCACAATGGAGATGCCGTACGCCAGGAGGCCGACGTAGGCGAACTGGAAGCAGAACCGCGAGAAGTTCAGCCAGATCATCGTGCCGGCAAGGTCTGGCGCGAAGTTCATCAATATCATCGTAGTTGCGCCGAGGAAGCCCGACACCATAACGAGACGCCGAGCCGAGAGAAACGCCCACCCGCGCCTGAGAAGGAACATCAGTAAGACGCCTGCGACGATTTGCCCCAGATCCATGGCCAGGAACGGCTGCCACTGGTAGCTCGCGGACTGCTTGATGTCCAAACCGTAAGTGGATGCGAGAAAGAGCGGAAAGAAGGCCAGGGTGAAGACAGTGGGCGGGATCGTGAAGAAGATGCAGATCGCGGTGGCCCAGACGCCGAACGACCTTGATGTGAGCAGGCGCGGACCTGCGACGGCTGCGGCCTCCGGGGAGACTTCTTCCGGCGCTCCGAGGCCTGCTTCCTTGCGGCGCGACTGCATGATCCAGAAGGGGAGCCAGATCGCTCCGAGGAGCGACGTGACCACGAACGCCGCCCGCCAGCCGATGGATGCGGCCAGCGGCGCTACGGTCAGCGGGGCCAACAAAGCGCCGAGGAGCGTCCCGGCTCCGATGATCCCTGTTCCGAAGTCCCGCAGTCGCGGTGGGCAAACTCGCCGGACTCCCTTCAGTTGGCATGCCCCGCCGGGACCTTCCCCCAACGCCAACATCACCCGCCAGAAGCAGAGGGTGAGAAAGTTGTTGGCGAGCGCATGGCCGGCCGCCGCGAGAGACCAGACGATCGTGCTGATCAGCAGCCCCTTCCGAACCCCGATCTTATCAATCCAGACCCCGCCCAAAGCAGAGGTGAGCACGTAGGAGATCGCAAAGACCGAGGTCACGTAGCCCCATTGGGTGGCGCTGAGATGGAATTCGGTCTTCAAGAGCGGACTGACAACCGCGATCGCCTGTCGATCAACGTAGTTGATGAGGGCAGAGGTGGTCAGGAGCGCGACCAGGCTCGTCTCCAGGGGAGTAAGCCGGGTGCGGGTGTCGCTCTCTGCCGATTCGACAGAGCGCGGGACGGTCGGGCTGATGTTCATAGGTTCGAGGAAGCGGCCGTTCGAGGCACAACCCTCAAGGGTTCTCGCCACCGAGGCGCTCGGCCTCCCTCAACTCCCATCGAGCCTCGACTTCTTCGGTCGGCGAACTGCAATTTGGGCGGCTGCGCAAAGCTGTTACACACCCGCCAGGGTCAGCCGGCGCTCTTCCCAATCCACCAGCCAGGGCTGGACTTGCTCCGCCGGCATCGGCCGAGCGATGAAGTACCCCTGAGCCAGATCGCAACCTCGACGACGGAGCCAGTTCCAGTCTTCCAGGTTCTCCACGCCCTCGGCGACAGTGCTCAGACCGAGTTCTCGCGCCATGCGATGGCTGGCCATAAAGATTGCCGCGAGAGTGGGGCTGTGGCAGGCGCCGCTCACAAATCCTCGGTCAATCTTGAGTTCGTGGAACGGGAGGTCTCGGAGCTGCGCCAGAGAAGAGTGGCCCGTGCCGAAGTCGTCGATGGAGAGCCTGACCTGCTTCAAACGAAGTCGAAGCAGGATGTCCAGCGCCATGCGCACGTCCTTGACGAGTCGGGACTCGGTCGCCTCGAGGATGATGTCGGCGGGTGAGACGCCATGGCGAAGGATCTCGGCCAGCACAAAGTCGGGAAAGTCCAACGACATGCACGGTGATTCGATTGTCGGGAATCAGACCCCGATCAGCCTCAGAGCCCTCCGAGGATTGGCCGCGAGCTCGGTCCTCGCATCTGCCGCTCCCCTACAGTCCACCGTTGCCAGGATGTTCAGGCACACCCCTCGAAGCA
>SXGS01463730.1_pt1 | contig 14683 bp, 15 predicted proteins | sample 3174681 | NCBI WGS metagenome assembly SXGS01 (sample SAMN11356861, study PRJNA531348) | freshwater metagenome | isolation source: freshwater sample F1-80 | place: China: Fuxian Lake, Yuxi | collected 2017-12-25
ACAATGACAGCTTGGTCGATGGGCAAGGCCCGCGCCTTTTCCACAACCGAGGTGAGGGGAAGGAACACACGGCGCAGGTGCAGGGTCGGTCTCCGCAAAGGCCCCAGCGAAAGAGAGCAGATTCTCCATCGTGTAGACCCCGGTCATAGTACAGCCAAACTTCCCAGCCTGAGGTTGCCAGCCCGGCGCTTGGTGTAAAAAAGACGACGCATCAGCATGCAGGAGTCCGAGGAAAACCTCGGCAACAATGCGCCCACCTACCCAGCCGAGTCGTTGGCCCTGCTCAAAAACCTCAGCCTCTTTCAAGATGTAATACCACAACGGCGTCTGTTCAGCGAAATATGCCGTTAGTTCCGCGCCAAACTTTTCTATAACAGGCGTAGGGATGCTCGGATCTTTTCCCGGCGTTTGATTGCGGATTTTGTAGTCTTGTGGCCCGATGGAAAAGCCGTTGTCTTTGCGCAAAATTGCTCGTTCTGGTAGTCCCATCGCCCGTGCCACCTCTTGCCCGGATGGTAGCCCTAAAGCAACCGCACGCATCAAGTTCCGAAAAGCAAGTGAACTAAAATCAGAGCCAGGTTTGCCGTCTTCTGGAGTCACCACGACAGACGGCAAAGCTCCAAGTGCAGACACTAGCAAGGTATCAATCGAACGTGCAGGTTGCACGTCATTACTGGCGGTCACAGTGCCAAAGAAGCGGGGCCACTCGATGACGAATTCCGGTTTAAGTGGCGCGAAGCCACGAAGGTCAGGTTCGTGTAGATCGAAAATGAGGACTTCTTTTCCAGCCGGGTGATCCTTAGTATTCAAGGCATAATCGAGCCGTACCATGCTATGCCCAAAACGGTAAGCTGCCACAGCAAACTCTACAGGGAGAAACACCTCGCCATCATGTCCGAAGAACCATAAATCCGGCGTCCAGCGCAGGTAAGGGCCAGTTCCCTCTCCTCGCGGAGACGTCAGGACATCCCAATTCGGCAAGATATGCCGGAGCACCTCACTGCGTACGATCCGAGGCAAGAAGTCTGTCAACACGATCCATTGATAATGATGGCGGACGATCCGGCTTACTTCTTCAAACTTCTCTGCTGTGTTTGGCTGCGAAGACAGTGTGTCAAACACCCGATTGTGAAACTGCAAGAAGGCCAGATGGAGTTGGCCAATGATTTGATTTTCGTTGTTGCGCTTGTCGCCGATGAGAGCAAAACCCTGACTGTTACGCGGAAGCTCATGCACTCCAAACTGGTTTTTCTCAATCAGAAATCGTAATCCTTCTCCTTGGTGTTGATCGTACAGATAGGGCATGTCGCTCGGTCCGCTCCCATACAGACAGTCAAGGTCAAAGGCCGGAGTACGAAAGTCGATCAGTGAATGAGGATCGTTCGTTTTTTGCAATTGCGAAGCAGGATCGAAGGTCAGATCATGGTCAATCATCTGCCCCAAATAGGTGAAGCCTGCGGGAGTCGCATGTAAATTCGAGGTTGGCTCTAGCCCAAAGGTATCTTCCTTCTCCACATCGACCGGGTGCTCAATCATCGTCGCGGCTAGATGGGCAAGGTGACGTTGGAGAAGCGCATCTCGCGGTGTCCCCAAAGATGGTAGGTGGAAGAGACGGCCAAATTTACCAGCTCGCCTCTCGCCACTATTCACGCTAGAGCTTCCGCGCGACTGGCCATGCGTAAACAGCGCCATACGTTCTCTCCTTCACTACGCACTCTCCTCCGGCGGAAAGTGCAACAAATTGTAGACAATCAACACGAGGCGGCTCTACTTACTTCGATCACACTGACCTCAGCCCAAGTCGGTAGCATTCGACGCCAGCGCAATCCAGCTTTGTGCAGCAACGCCCGCAACTCGCCCTCTGTGCGCTCCCACCCGCTGACAGACGCACTGGCACGGGTCTTCGGCCGCGCCACCCTTTCCGTTGGCACAATCCGCTCAATAATAATCGCTAAGCTTTGCGACGACAGCACCTGGCAACAGTTCTTAAGCAAGAGACTCGCCTCAGCATCACCATATTTTCGCAGGATACCATTAAGTACATAGAGATCGCCTCCGTAAGGAAGAGCCGTAAAGGGATGTTCAGCGTTCACATGACAACGTTCCAATACCCCTTCTTCTTGCAAATTGAAGCGGGCTTTTTGGGCAAGCGGCGGACGGTCCGCCACGATACCACGGAGAGCGGTGTTCCCCTGCAACAAAAAAGCCAGGAACATACCGTCTCCACCAACATCAACCACGGTTCCTGCGTTGGGAAAGTCGTAGGCGCTCAACACCGCCGCACGTACCCGCGCAGCCGGACTGCCGATGCCTTGCTCCTGGAGCCATCGCGTCCTAGCCTGTTCCGTCGCCCGCAATCGTGTACTGAGTTGCATAAGATTTTTCCTCCTTTATTCTTTCTTTCCCCTGATGTGCTACACGGACTAGCGTCCCACAAAAGGTCTCATCGCTCAATGCAGATTAGGTCTTTCTTCGGTATCTTTTTTACCCCTTTTGTTACAGTCATTTTTTACGAATACTCAGACGAGAGTTGTCCTCACACTGAGGTTCGGAACATATTTCTATCGAGAATTTCCGAGATTCGGTTGCTGGCCTGAACAGAGAGACAAGAACTCTCCTTGCATTGGCACAAGCAAGAAGGAGGAAGAAAAGAAGCGGGGAGAGTAAATAGACAACGACGCGCAACGCCGGCACGAAAGAAATCGGCAGTGAAGGGCGAGGATAAGCAGTTTCTGTTAAGAGTATGTAGACCGCTAGGATGCCAACGAAGCCTACCTTCCTGTACGCGAAGCACTCAGGCAACGGAGCCGCCAGCTAGATGGAATGGCAGGCGGCTAACATACTCGCTGAGTCGCTATGCGCCCGCGCCAAAGCGAAACTGGGCAGCGCGGGCCACAGTTTCCGGCAATGCCTCGCCAATCTCAGCTTGAATAAACGGTTTGACCCCTTCCGGGCCGGTCAAGTATAGCCACAGCGGTCCCCCTTCTGGTTCAATTTCCACTTTAAACCCAAAGAAAGGACAACACAGCTTTTCTCGCATAATGAATTCAGCAGTCTGCAACAGCACAGTCGCTTCATTAGGCAAACAGAACCCATATCCAGTGGGCAGTTCGTGAATCTCTTGCACTGCACGGAAGACAGCAGTCGCAGTGGCAATATGTTGCTTGCGTTGGGGCGGTTCAATAGCGCTCATGTCGCAGCGGAATGGAAAGTGTGTCTCAGGAGACGTGGGAGTTGCCATATTTCTGAATTCCTTCACTCAAGGCGGTTACGATACACAAGCTACCGATTTGGCAGTAGAGCTGGAGAGCCATATCGGCAGCAGGTATGTTCTATTTACCCAACCACTCGTTGCCCCCACATGTCCCAGTGAATCACTTCCTCGACTGGCTTGCGTGCCGTCGGGCCGAAGCGACCTTGCGGATAGCCCAGCGGCAATAAGGCGGCAATTTCAACATCTGCGGGAATGCCGAGCTTCTGTTTCAACTCGTCCTCGAAACAACAATGGATGGTGGTCAGCACTGTGCCCACGCCGAGGGCACGGCAAGCCAGGATCATGTTTTGTACGGCGGGGTAGATGGACCCGTGTACGGTCGCCACACTGGCACGATCTTGCCCCACGCTGGCAAAAGCCGGATACACCTTCTTGGCACAGGCCAAAAGGATCACCGGCACTTCCTCCATATGTTCAGCCAAGTGCGCAGCAGACGCCATGAGCCGTCTGCGTGCTGGAGGCAAATCAGCCGGTAGCGGGCGACTGCCTTGCAGTTGTTGCCACATCCCCCAGTAATGGTCGCGAATGAACTGCTTCAGTTCAGGCTTACGCACCAGCACAAATCCCCAGTCTTGCAGATTGCCGCCGCTGGGGGCGTGAATGCCAGCGTCGATGATCTTCTTCAGCGTCTCTTCGGGAATCGGGTCGGGCTTCAAGCGACGCATTGCTCGCGTAGAGTAGATAATCTCGAAAAGATCTTGTTCAGCCATGAGTCTGTCCTTTCGTTGTACGGTTCCCGCTTTATATCTGTCAGGCACTTGCCATGCCAGCAGCCACCGCCAGCTGCGTTGCATCCTGCCCTGCCCGCCCCAGAATTTCTACCACTTCGACCGGTTGCTGTTTTCCTTTGACCGGCAAGACGGCAGTACGGCCAAAGGCGAATTCATCACCGAGGCGATCCGCCGTTACACGCGAGACCAAGATGGTCGCCTGTACTTCCTTGGTCAGCCCTTCGATACGACTCGCCAGATTCACAGGATCACCGACCACACCGTATTCTACGCGCGTGTCGGGACCGATGCGCCCGGCGACAACATCGCCGGTATGAATACCCACGCCTACCCGCAGCGTGGGCGTTCCTTCAGCGCTCAAACGCACATTCAACCCCACCAGACGCTCCACCAACCCCAATGCCGCACGCACCGCACGCGCAGGATCGTCGGCATGCGGCACTGGCGCACCGAATAATGCCATCACCCCGTCGCCGGTAAACTGCTTCACCACACCACCTTCGGACTCGATGGCCGCCACAACTTCAGTAAAAAACCGATTGAGCACTCGTAACAGCTCTGCCGGTTGCATGCGTTCGCTCATAGTGGTGAAACCGCGCAAGTCTTGAAAGAAGATCGTGACTTCGCGCTGCTCGCCAGCCAACGGCACCCGCCCTTCCAGAATGGCATCGGCAACCTCACGCGAGACGAAGCGCCCGAACGTGTCTTTGATTTGCTCACGCTCGCGCAGCCCGGCGAGCATCTGATTGAATCCTTTGTCTAAGTCGAGAAACTCGTCCGTCGAATGCGGGCTCCACTGCCCAGAGAGGTCTCCAGCTTGCACCCGGGCCATTTCATCAAGCAGCTCTTGCATAGAACGATGCACGCGCATGGACGATAACGCGACCACAGCAATGCTCACCACCGCATTAATGCCAATCAGCAACGTAATCCACGCCCCGACCGCTGCCAGCCGACCAACAGCAATCTTGAGATATACCGAGGCACCAAGCGCAAACATCGGCACTAAGCTGACGAAGAGAAACATACCAGCAAGCTGCACTGCCGTCGGAATACGCACCACGCGCGGCTCAGCGAGTTCGCGTCCTGCTGCCATCTGCAAAGTTTCAAGCATCGTTGCTGGCGTGAGCGAGCGCAGGGCATGGGTACGCACGTGCGGGTCAAGCCGCATCAACAGTGGCTGGCTGATACGATCAATCAGAAAATACTCAAGGATCGCGTGCGGCACGGCCGTGATCGGCCAGAAGAACCACAATACGACAAACTGCCACCATTTCAGGTCCAATCCAGCGAAAAGATTCGCCAGTCCGCACAACAGCGAAATCGGCAGCAAGATCGAGGGCGCATGCACCGTCAGCACGCGAATAAGTGTCAGCGTTGAGAGATTCAGCGACTGCACCCAGGCGCGATACGCAGTCGGCAACTCGGGAGTACGTCCAGCATCAAGCGCGGCCAGAGCCGGAAGGATGGGGCTTACGTAACGACCAATCAGCCAGCGGTCCGTGCCATACATGACAAATGTGGCCGGCATCCCAAAGACGAAAAACAGCCACGTTTGCCGTGTGCTGAGGTCCAGACCAAAAATGAAGAGAAAAAAAGCTTCGACTGTCGCGGCGATCGAAGCCAAGCGATAAGTCCAGACAGCTTTCTGTTCGAGCGTGCGTCCCAGCATCGACGGCCACCCCTTCCCCACAGAGCCTTGCGTGGCCACGATAGCGGAAAACCACGACACGGGGAAGAAAAGTCGAGAAGGAAGAGCGCTCTCTCGCTTCCACTGTCCTTGCAAATTCAAAGTATGATTTTTAATTTGCGAGGATGACTCCACGTTTACTCATGACCACATTACGTCGTTGGCTCACCCAATTTCCGGCTATTGGGTTGCTGGGACCGCGTCAATGCGGCAAATCCACTCTTGCCAAGCAGCTTCTTACAGACATTCCTCGCTCGGTCTATCTGGATTTGGAACGACCGGCAGATCTCAATCGGTTGCGTGATCCCGAAGCGTTCTTTGCGCTGCATGCCAACGACTTCGTCTGCCTAGACGAGATTCAACGACAACCGAACTTATTTCCGGTTTTGCGTAGTATTCTCGACGAACAAGGCCGCAATGGACAACTCCTAGTGCTGGGCTCCGCCTCGCCTGCCATGCTCAAGCAAAGCTCAGAAACGCTGGCTGGACGGATTGGCTACCTCGAACTCACGCCATTCTTGTTGGCTGAGATCGCCGACGCCTCTGGAGCAGGAGAAGCCACTCCATGGCACCGACATTGGTTACGAGGCGGGTTTCCGCGTAGCTATTTGACGGACTCTGACGAAGCGAGCAGTGAGTGGCGCGACGCCTTTATCCGCACGTTTGTCGAGCGGGATCTGCGCCAACTGGGGATAGCAATTCCCGAGACGGCGGCGCGGCGGTTCTGGCAGATGTGCGCACACGTACATGGTCAATTGTGGAATGCCTCGAAATTGGCGCAGTCGCTGGGTGTTGCGCAACCAACGGTTCAATCCTATCTTGGCCTGCTGAGCGGGGCTTTCATGCTGCGCGTGCTCCCGCCTTTCGCCGCCAACCTGAAGAAACGGCTGGTCAAAACCCCCAAGGTCTATATCCGCGACAGTGGCCTTTTGCATACGCTTCTGCGCATCGCTGATGCCGACGATCTGCTTGGTCACCCCAGTTATGGCAGTTCCTGGGAGGGCTACGTCATCGAACAAATGCTCGGGCAGCTTGGCACGTCTTGGGACGCTTCGTTCTACCGTACCAGCGCAGGAGCCGAGTGCGATCTCGTATTGCAAAAAGGCCGCAGGCTGTTGGCCATCGAATGCAAAGTCTCCACTGCACCCGAACCGACACACGGGTTCTGGCATGCGCTGGAAGACCTCAAGCCGGAGCAAGCGTGGATCGTGGCTCCGGTTGCATCGGCCTACCCGCTGCGGAAAGACGTCATGGTCGCTCCGTTAGCCACAGTGTTGCAGGAAGTGCAGGGGAGACAGTAAATGTGCGAGGTGCAGGCAACTCGCCGAGCCGCCTCTACCGATACCTCATCCTCTGCGTATTCCGTCTCACATTTTAGGTGAGTCCCGGCTCATTACCTCCCGGCGCTTTTTCGCTACAATGCCGAGCCATGACACAGACAGCCGACGTCGTCGTTATTGGGGGTGGGGTCATCGGGCTCGCCATTGCCTGGAACCTCACGGAACAGCAACAGCGCATTCTCGTGGTGGAGAAGCACCAGCCTGGGCAGGAAGCCTCGTCCGCTGCCGCCGGGATTCTCGCCGTCTCTAGCGGACGCTCGCGGCAAGGTCCTGTCTATCAGCTCAAACGCGCGAGCCAAGCTCTCTATCCTGCACTGGTAGAAGAAATCGAGCAGCGCTCGGGTCTCAGTGTCGAATATCAAACTGCTGGCGTGCTCGACTTGCTCCGCACTGAAGCGGACGAGCAGAAATACCGCGAGATCTATCAACTGCGCCGCGAGCAAGGCTCGGCTGCCGCTTGGTTATCTGCGGCAGAGGTGCGCAGGCTGGAACCGCATCTGACCACCGATCTTCGTGGGGCCGTGCATTTTCCGGACGATCACCATCTCAATAACGGCAAACTCGCCGAGGCGTGGGCAAACGCTGTCGTGCAACGCGGGGCCACCATCCGCACCGATGCTACTGTTACCGAGGCGCGGATCGGCAACGGCAAAGTGACTGCTGTTCGCATTGGCGACGAGTGGATATCGACCAACACCGTCGTCATCGCGGCGGGGTCGTGGTCCCAACAAGTAGGCGAGGTGTTCGGTCTGACCATCCCGGTGCAACCCGCCAAAGGCCAGATGATGAGCGTACGCTCGACGCTGGTGCGGCATGTCATTTCGTGGGACGATCATTATTTAGTGCCACGGAAAAATGGCGAAGTGGTCATCGGCTCGACTGTCGAATTTGTCGGCTATGACAAAGACGTGTCGCTTGCCACGCTCCGCGCACTGATTGACCGGTCCGTGGTGCTGGTGCCGGAGCTGCGCAGTACACCGCTTCATCGCTTCTGGGCGGGACTGCGACCCTACTCGCCTTCGCGTCGCCCGATTCTCTGCCGAGCACCAGGGCTAGAAAATGTCATCCTCGCCACCGGGCATCATCGTAACGGCATCGTCATGGCCCCGATGACCGGCAAGCTGATTGCCGAACTCATCACCACCGGCACACCGTCGATGTCGTTAGAGCCGTTCGCCTTGCCGTTGGAACCGGTCCCGCCGCCACCAGAAGGTGAGTCGCCGGATGAGGCGGATTAGCAACATTGCCACGCCGTGTAGGGTGTGGCATACTCGCGAACGCAAGTAACCTTATTGGCGAGTTTCACAAAGGAGGAAGCATATGGCAGATGTCAACATCCGAGCACTGAAGAACGGGCCATTCGAAGTCACAGGCGGTCCAAAAGTGACCGACCAAAAACGCAATGAATATACTGGGCAAGGCGATCCGATTTATCTGTGCCGCTGCGGCCAGTCAGCCAACAAGCCGTTTTGCGACGGCACCCACACCAAAGCCGGGTTCAAAGCTGAAGAAACCGCTGGCTGATTCGCTGTGCGACGCGAACGCCTCAAGCCCTGGAGCTTTACTCCGGGGCTTTTTTTTGTTCGGATGCCGCTGGCGGCACGCTCAGCACCTGCACAGCCCGCACGCCAGCACCGTAACGATAGACTAACTCCCCGCCCAGGTAGCCTTGGAAAAGCAACCCGAGCGATCCAAACGCTCCCAGCAGGACAAAAAGCGCGGGTAATCGCCCCTGAATACGCATCCGCGCAATGGCCAACACGAGAAAAAAAGCGAAGAGCCCGTACCCCAAATACTCGTGGCGAACGAGCGTGGTTTGCATCTGCGCGTCAAAGACGCTCACCGGGCGCGGCAACGTCTGTTCGATCCACCCGGTCATCACGGCTAAGCCCAACGCCAACACCCCGGCGAGGAAACAGAACCGCCCCGTCGATTGGGTCTGTGTCTGCTCAAGCATGCTCCCGCACCAATCAATGACAAAACCGAACAAGAGCAAGGCAATGGCAAAATGCACAAAGACTGGGTGAAAAACGAGGAACGTGCCTTCTTCCAGCGACAACGCACTCGACTGCGCCCAGGCGAGGCTCGGGCAACTCAAAGCAAAAGGTAAAAGGCAAAGGGCAAAAGCCTGCACTGAGCGGAGTCGAAGGGGCAAAAATTGCCAGAATGGATCGCCTGCTCCGACTTTCGATTTTTGATTTTTGATTTTTGATTTTTCTGAGCAATTCCCTGCATACCATTCTTCTGCCTTGTCGGCGGGCATGCTACAAGACCGGCAAGTTGAAGGGAAACAGGAGGACGTTGTGTTGTTCCAAACGCCACCGGTTGAGATTGCCCGCGTCGGCGAGCTGCCACCGGGTGAAACCAAGAAATTCTATCTCCTGGTCGATGGCCGCGAGGTTGAATGCTTCATGATGAATTATGAGGGGCGGCTCTTCGCTTACATCAACCGCTGTCGCCATGTTCCCATGACGATGGACTGGGTAGAAAACCAGTTTCTCACTGAGGACAAGCGTTATATCCTCTGCGCGACGCACGGAGCAGCGTTTGAGCCTGACACCGGGGAATGCATTTTCGGCCCGCCTTGCGGCAAATTTTTGGATCGAGTGCCACTTGTCATTGACAATGGTCGGGTCATTGCCCAGCATCCCATCGAAGACGAAGATTGAAAAGGCGGATCGAGCCGCGAGCCGGCTCAGCCGACACAAGAGAAAGTCTACGGAGCGGATCAGTCGAAAGGATCTCTATTCCCACTCATCGCCAAAGTGGGCACGGACTAGACGCTGCTTAAGGTAGTCGAGAGTCCCGAGATCTTCAATAATGTCGCCGCCAGTGTCATAAAAAAAGATTTCTCCCTTTTTATTGCGTCCGATTGCGACGAGCCATTCTAATTCATTACGATCTTCAAGCAGATAGTTGATGGTTTGCGAGACTCCTTTGGAGGGAATGAGCGTAACCTTTGGGCGTTTCACCTTTTCCTGTGGTGTCGTCGGCATATCTAGTCTCCAGAGAGAACAACCTTCTCGCAATTCAGGCGGCGTTGGGGGAAGCATAGGAGGCAAGGGGCATCAAGTCAAGACAGAAACAGCGATGGTTTCCACATGGTACGTTTGTGGGAACATATCGAGAGGCTGCACAGCTTGCAGTCGATAGCCGTGCGAGTGCAGTCGGCGGAGGTCACGTGCCAGGGTGGCTGGGTCGCACGACACATACGTTATCGTGGCGGCTCCAAGCTGCGGCAGCAGGTCCATCACCTCGGCAGCACCCGTGCGCGGTGGATCAAGCACGAGCACGTCACATCGCACCTTGTCCTGCAATAACTGCTGCACGCCAGCAAGCACTGAATCTTGGACAAACCGCGTGTTCATCAGACCGGCATGCGCAGCATTGGCTTGCGCGGCGACGACCGCAACCCCGTTCTGTTCGATGCCAATAAGTTCTCGGGCACCACGCGCCAGCGCCACACTCAAATTGCCGGCTCCACAATACAGCTCGACAATACGCTGTTCGCCATGCACGGCGCACAGCTGGAGCAACGTTGTCGTGAGCACGCGATTCGCGGTTGGGTTGACCTGAGTAAAGGTGCCATCTCGTGTCGTCAGTACCCCATCTTCCGAGGACAACGTCAGCGACGTATCACCCCACGTCCGCCGCCACTCGTGGCCAGACATCCGCAGCCCTGCGCACTGCGGATGTGCGGCAAGAAAGCGCTCACTCGTCTGCACATCAGCAGGGTGCAGCGGCCCGAGGGCCTCGGCAATCATCACCAAATTCGGCGTGGCTTGTGCCTCGCCAACCTTTCTGTTGTCTACGGCCTTATCACTGACAGCAAGTTCAAGCTCCACAATAGGCGTGCGCACAGCTGCCACCCACTCGCGCGCGAGTTGCAGATGCTCAGCGACTCCCTCCCAGGCGATGAGACAATCCTGAATTTCCACGACGGCATGCGAGCGCGGCGGAGAAAATCCCAGGCGCTTATTCTGTTCGACATGGAGGCGAATACGGTGGCGATAGCGCCATTCCTGCGGCGAAGGAAGAATCGGCAGTAGCGGGATGTCAGAAAAGCCGCCGATGCGCCGCAACTGTTCTTGCACAAGCGTTTCTTTCGAGCGCAGTTGCTCTTCGTAAGTGAGGTGTTGCCACGGGCAGCCGCCACACCGTTGCACGTACGGGCACGGGCATGCTCTCCGGACCGGGGACGCACTCAGGAGCGCCGTAACGCGGCCTCGGGCATAGCCCTTCTTTTCTTCTTCGATTCGTATCTCAACCACATCACCCGGCGCGGTCTCAGGCACAAAGACCGCTTTCCCCTCCAAGCGGCCCACCCCGGCTGGGCCGTATGAGAGACGATCAATAGTCAGGGAACGAGTCATGTCTGGCATGGCCGGGCACCATAGCGAAGCCGCTCGGCGGGAACCAGTAGGCACCGGTTCGTGCACTGCGCCCCCAGCTCTTGGACCTTGGACTTTGCCGTGAGGAATGGTAGACATGCCCGGCATGCACGACACGGCAGTAAAAATTCGACGCGGGAAACGGACCGACCTTCCCGCTTTACAGATGCTGCTTGCTCCTATCATGTCGACAGTGCCGGTCATGACAGACACAGCACGCACCCGGCATTGGCGACGCTTGGCCAGCGACCCTAGCCTCGATTTTTATGTCGCGGAACACGAAGGGAGCATTCTCGGGGCACTGCTGGTTTGCTATGTGCGGGAACTGCGGGAATGTGGGTGGCATGCCACTGTGGATACCGTGTTGCCAGCCTCTGCCCCCAGTCTGCTAGGCCAACATCTCCTCGATTTCGCCAAAGCCCGAGCGCGCCGACGTGGCTGTCGTCGCTTGCTGGCGTGGCCGCGCGACATCATGGAAGAACGCCACATCACGATGCTGACTCAGGGCGGGTTTCATGCAGTTGGAGACGTGTTATCTTGCGACCTGTAACAAGCACTGGGCACTCCCATCAAAAAACAGAGAGAGGTAATCGTGTTCAGATTTTTCTTCGGATTACTTATTGGGTTACTCGTTGGCACCGGCGGAACCGGGTATTTCTTTTCCACTGCTGGCGGCGGGGATTATTTACTGGCTTCAAGTCACCGCGTGCAGAAGTTGGAGCAAGAACTGCAAGAGGTCAGCCAAGAACGCGATCAAGCGACCAAGCAGCTCGAAACCACCGCTGCTCGCGTGCAAGACATGGCGAACAAGTTCGACGAATTGGAACGGCGCTTTCGTGCACTGGAAGAAGCAAGCCCCAAGGCAGCCCCACAAGCCACGACAGAGCAAGAGCCTACTTCTTCAACCAATCCATAAGACGATGATGGTGCCGGAGCGGTTCACCAACTGCTCCGGATGAAGCTCTCCATATGAGATAGGGCTTGACCCGCTCACCCGGCAGAAGCTATTACATGCGGAGCACGAATTTCCAAGATTCATCGGATGCATTGTGTCGGGGTGTGGCTCAGCCTGGTAGAGCACACGGTTCGGGACCGTGGGGTCGCTGGTTCGAATCCAGTCACCCCGACCACCCTTCCTACTTCTTCTCCGGCTTCTCCCCCACCGCCTGCGTCGCCCCCTAACCGGTAAAGTCATCGGCATGACTCTCCTTCTCGTCACCGTACTTGCCTATCTCGCTGGCTCTATTCCCACCGGCGTGATTATCGCAGGAAGATTAGGTGTCGATGTACGTAAAGTGGGGAGTGGCAACATCGGCGCGACGAATGTCGCGCGCAGCATTGGCAAAACGGCGGGCCTGCTCACTTTGCTTGGAGATGCGGTGAAAGGACTGATCCCAGTCCTCGCTGTCCGCTATTGGGACCTCGGCGACACAGCGATGGCGTGCGCTGCAGTAGCAGCATTGCTCGGGCACCTCTTTTCTCCTTTCCTCGGCTTCTCCGGCGGCAAGGGCGTAGCTACCGGACTTGGCGTCTTTCTTGGCTTAGCACCAGTGGCGATCCTGTGTTCATTGGCCGTGTTTATCCTCACGTTTGCTGTGAGCCGTATCGTCTCCCTCGCCTCGCTTGCGGCGACGGCAGCGACGCCGATGTTCCTGCTCGCTTTAGGATATCCACTCGCATCAGCGATTGCGGGCATGATTAATGCCGGATTTGTGATTGCTCGTCACCAAGAGAATATTGTCCGTCTGCTGAAGGGACAGGAAACAAAATTTAGCCTCAAGAAACCCTAATCGCCTGCTGCTTAAAAAAACAGCGATGCCTGGAAACTAGGCATCAACAAGAGCACGTTTGCCTGGAAAGAGGCTTTCTCCCGCGAGAACATGCCAATAAGAAGAACACCCTGATGGCATTGGTCTTGCTGATTTCTGTAAGACTTCTCACGCGCGTGCAGGCAGCAGGACCGGAGCAAAATACACACAGCGACCAACCTCACAGGCAAACCCATCTCACAAGACCGAGAAATCCGCTTTACAGGGATGGGGATTTGCTCTACAGAAGCCTTGGAGGTTACTCGCAATGAAGGGCGTCATGAAAAAAATCGAGGCGATCATCAAGCCATTCAAACTTGATGAGGTGAAAGAAAATCTCAACACGATTGGTGTGCGCGGACTGACGGTCAGCGAAGTCAAAGGCTTCGGTCGTCAGAAGGGCCACACTGAGTTATACCGAGGGGCAGAATACGTCGTGGATTTCCTCCCGAAGGTGAAACTCGAAATTATCGTCGGAGAGGACCTCGTCAGCAAAGTCGTGGACACCATCGAAAAAGCGGCGCGCACCGGGCGCATCGGCGATGGGAAAATTTTTGTGACGCCGGTCGAGGAAGTCGTCCGTATCCGCACGGGCGAGCGCGGCGAGGACGCCGTCTAAGTACAGTCAGCATATTTTAAGAGTCGCATTTCAGCGAAGGAGGACAGTAGGGTATGACCCCGAAAGACGCAGTGCGCATCGCGCGCGAACAACACGCCGAGGCAGTCGATTTCAAATTCATGGATCTTCTCGGCACTTGGCAGCACTTCACCATTCCTTTGAGTGAGTACGAGGAAGACATCTTCGAGGAAGGGCTTGGCTTCGATGGCTCATCCATCCGTGGCTGGCAGGCTATTAACGCCTCGGACATGCTGGTGATGCCAGACCCGACAACGGCAGTGATGGACCCATTCTGTGGGGTTCCAACTTTGAGCCTCATCTGCAACATCGTCGATCCCATCACCAAAGAAGATTATACCCGCGATCCACGTAATATTGCCCGCAAAGCCGAGGCGTACCTGAAGTCCACTGGCGTTGGTGACACTGCCTATTTCGGTCCAGAGCCGGAATTTTTCATCTTCGACGATGTACGCTTCGACCAGAACCAGCATGAAGGCTACTACCACGTCGATTCCGTGGAAGGCATCTGGAATTCCGGACGCAACGAAAGCCCCAATCTGGGCTACAAGCCGCGTTACAAAGAAGGGTATTTCCCAGTTCCACCGATCGACTCGCAACAGGACATCCGCCAAGAGATGGTGCAGTACATGGAACGGGTCGGCATCCGCGTTGAGCGCCAGCACCACGAAGTAGCGACTGCTGGACAGGCAGAGATCGACATGCGCTTCCTCTCGCTGGTGAAGATGGCTGACGCGCTCCAATGGTTCAAATATGTCGTCAAAAACGTCGCCCGTAAGCACGGCAAAACAGCGACCTTCATGCCCAAGCCG
>SXGS01229340.1_pt1 | contig 14678 bp, 14 predicted proteins | sample 3174681 | NCBI WGS metagenome assembly SXGS01 (sample SAMN11356861, study PRJNA531348) | freshwater metagenome | isolation source: freshwater sample F1-80 | place: China: Fuxian Lake, Yuxi | collected 2017-12-25
ACCACGATGCCGAGAACTGGCCGATCTTGCGCGATGCCCTGCGCAAAATGGGCCGTGCAGATTTGATCGGCAACAGCAAGCGGCATCTGGTGCCCGCCTATCAGCCGCTGGGCACTGGCGGGAAATCCGAAGGCACACGGCGGCCTGACAAGTATCAGAAGTTTCACACGCAGCAAACAGGGTTGCCGCCGGGCCCGTCGGCAGCAGAGAAAAAATTCCGCAAGCCAGTGGCGAAGGTGTCGAAGGCCCCGCACACGGGGCGCTGATCAAACGCCACCCGGTGCCGTCAAATGCCCTGGGCTACCATCGCAGTGCCGCGCAAGCGATAGCGCCGTACCGTTGTCATCACCAAAAAATCCAGCACGCAATAAAACACGCCGGCGGCCAGCGGCGGGTTGGTGGTGGTTAATCCGATCCACGGCACATCGATGCGCCACGTCCAGTTGCCGAGCCACGTGCCGTAGATTTCCATTGCCAGCGACAGCACGAACATCACCGCGTAGAGCTTGCGCGCATGGCTGAAAATCATGCACAAGATCAATATTGCAAACAGCAGCAGGCCAAAGGTGTCAGCGCCGGTGAAGGCCAGCACCAGCACAAACGGTGCGGCCACCACGGGTACGGCCCAGGTAATCCAGTCGCGCAGCCGCCTAGTCAATAGGATGCCCAGCATGAGCAGCAGCGCGTGGCCCGGCGGCACAAAGGCGGGAATGTTGCCGAGGCGATAGTCATAAAGGCCCCACACCAGCGACAGAAAGCACTCGCCGAGCGTGGCGTAGATCACGCACGAAATCAGCGTGATTTTTTCTTCCTGCGGTGCGTTGCGCACCCATAGCCATAGCAAAATCCACAGACCCACGCTGGTCAGTGTTTGGCCCCAGAACGGCACGAACTGATCGAACGCCAGACCGAACACGATCACAGCGCAGATCAACGCGCCGCGCACGTTGTCGCGAGCGGCAAGGGAGGTGAGCGTGACGTGAGTGTTGGCATGCATGACTGAGTGCGATAATACCAGTGTGCAGCCCGCAGTCTTTCCCCATCCGGCGCCATTGCCCGCCCTCAACCCGTCAACCGTCAGCCAACCACCGGAGCCTCTATGAAATCCTGCTGGATCGTTTCCACCGCCACTTCGTGCACGCTTGAATTCAAGGAACTGCCAATTCCTGAACCGAAGGCAGGTGAAGTGGTGTTAAAAAATTATGGTTCATCGCTTAACCGCGGCGAACTCATCGTTGGTAGCGTGGTGCATGGTGGCCCGCTGAAACTGGGCGGTGGCGACGGCGCCGGTATCGTTCATGCGGTGGGCGCAGGTGTAACCCAATTCAAAGTCGGCGACAAAGTGTATGGCCGTGTGATGGGCGGCTGGGCCGAGTACGTCGTCGGGCGTGCCGATCAGTTGATGCCGATGGGCGAGCATATGACGTGGGAGCAGGCTGCCTCGGTGGGCGTGGCGTTTCTAACCGCCTACGAATTGATTTATCCGCCCTACGGCAAGCTGAAAAAGGGCGAGACCCTGCTGGTGGCGGGCGCATCGTCGGGGGTGGGTGTCGCCGCGGTGCAGATTGGCAAGGCGTTGGGCTGCACGGTTATTGGCACGTCGGGCTCTGCAGAAAAACTGGCGAAGCTGAAAGCGCTGGGCATGGATCATGGCATCCAAACGCGCAAGCCCGACTTTGCCGCGAAGTGCAAGGAACTCACCGGCGGCAAGGGCGTTGATCTGGCCATTAATCTGGTTGGCGGCTCGCTGTTCCCGGAACTGGTACGTTCGCTCGCACGTAAGGGGCGCATCGGCATTGTCGGTTACGTTGACGGCGTGCTGAAAGCCGAGCTGGATTTAAATGCACTACACGCCAATCGCTTTGAGGTCTATGGTGTGTCGAACAGCAGAGCCACGGCAGAAGAGAAGGCCGATGCCATGCGTTGTTTCATCCGCGACGTCGCACCGATGCTCGCCGATGGGCGCATTGTGCCGGTGGTGGATAAAGTATTTGCGTTCAACGACCTGCCCACCGCGAAAAACTACGTTGACTCCGACGCGCAGATGGGCAAGGTGGTGGTTCGGGTGCAGTAACCCGGCAGTTTACTTTTTATCGGGAGTCTTAACCCGCACCGGCAAACTCATCTGCGTCTGCGTGACGATAGCCACCCGGCTGCCGTCGCTGCTGTTGGTGACGGTGGTTTGCCACACCGAGGTGGATCGTCCGATATGCAGCGGAATCGATACCGCGCGGATGATCGGCCCCATGCCCGAGGCGAAGAAGTTGGTTTTCGATTCCAGCGTGCCGCCGCCGTGATCGGGCGGCATGTTCATGCGTGCGCCGACAGCGCCGACGGCGTCCGCCAACGACATGATGGCGCCGCCGTTGACGCGACCATTCCAGTTACAGTGCATGGGCTTGACGGGCATTTCAGCGACCACTTTTCTTTTGGTGACCGATACCAGACGCATGCCGAGCGTGGTGGGCATACCGCCCATGAAGACGCGGTTGTCGTCAAGGAGTGGTGTTTTTGTCGTGGTCTTCGATTTTTTCGCTGCGCGGGATTTCTTTTTGGCTATTGCCATGGGTGCTCCGAGGTTAGATTCAGGTTCCAGCAAATGAGGATTTTGTTTCCCGCTTTTTGGCGGAAGAATTCGCGGGCCGAATTGTAATGGGTTGGCTGGAATTTGTATTATTTGGCAAGACTGGCTACGGAAATGGCTTTTGCACCGCTTCGTGGCTTTTTGAGTGCCAAGGCGCGTGAAATGGTGCGCGCGTTGTGTCGGATGTGCGATGCTAGAATGTGTATGCGCCATTCATAAGAATTTTGCGAAGTGGGCCAACTTTCACGGAGACATCATGCGGAAAATTGTTGCGGCGATTGTGGTCAGTGTCATTCTGGTTTCCTGTTCCACCACCGATAGCGGCCCGGCGGTCAAGTTTAAGGATGGCGAGCAGGCCGTGCCCGCCGGTTATAAAAGCTGGCCGAAGTTTCTGATGAATGTGCAGCGAGGCGACGCCAAACAGGTACGCGATATCTACGTCAATCCCATCGGCGCGCGCGCGCAAAAAGGCCAGGCGTTTGCCAACGGCACGATCATGGTGATGGAAAACTACGCGGCCAAGCCCGGTGCGGACGGCAAGCTCATAAAGGGCGAGTTGCTGCGCGTGTTCGTCATGGGCAAGGGTGACGGCTGGGGTGACAGCGCGCCGCAGGGGCTGAAAAACGGTGACTGGGTTTACGCGGCATACTTGGCCGACGGCGTGACCAAGGCGCCGGAACCCGCCGTCACCTGCCGTGCCTGCCATTTACCGCTGACCAAGGTCGATTATGTGCACCGCTATGATGAATACTTTGCCACGCGCGATGGCGGCGTATTTACCAGGCCTGCCGGCGGCGGGTACTAAAAAGCGAAAGTGAGCATTACGCTACTTCACGCGGTTTCACGCCATTGCACGTCACGCCAGTGCGGCCACCATGCCGCCATCCACCTGTATGGCGGCTCCGGTGGTGAAGCCTGCGAGGTTTGAACATAAAAACGCTACCATCGCGCCGAGTTCTTCGGGCCGGCCGATGCGGCGCATCGGCACCTGCTGGGCACGCACCTTGATGTCGTAACTTCTGCCCAGGGCTTCGGTGCCTATCGAGGCGGGGCACAACGTGTTGACGGTGACGCCACTGGCTGCAATTTCATTCGCCAGATGCCGTAAATAGCCGGTGAGTCCCGCGCGAAACACCGTTGACAAACCATGTTTCACCATCGGCTGTTTCACCGATGCCGAAGTGATGCCGACGATGCGGCCCCAGCCACGCGACACCATGAGCGGTGCCACCTTGCCCACCACGCGTACTGCGCCGCGCAGCTGTGTTTCGTAGGCATCCTGCCAGCGCGCGTCTTCGGTTTCATCGAGCACTTCACGCATGGGCACGGGCGGGCGGCCGGTGTTGAGTACGAGTATGTCGGGGTCGCCGAATTCGCGATGCGTTTCCAAGACGAGCCGGTCGACGTCGGCGGGTGTGCGCATATCGCCCACAACCGGCAGCACTTTGACGCCGCATGTTTTGGCTATGTCAGCGGCCTTGGCGCGCAGCGTGTCCCCTGAACGGGCGAGCAGCACAAGGTTGACGCCTTCAGCCGCCAACGCGCGTGCGGCGTATTCGCCGAGGCCGCCGCTGGACGCCGTGACAATGGCGGTTTTTCCGGTGATGCCGAGATTCATTGCGATGTCCTTGCGGATTGCGATCTATTGTAAGTATTTGTTTTAATTGAATAATTTTATATCAAAACGGCAGCCCATTTTTCAATAAATCCCGCGCCACCACCCAACGGTGCACCTCGCTCGGCCCCTCGACAATGCGGTAGATGCGCACCACACGCGAGATATATTCCAGCGGCAGATCTTTGGTCATGCCCATGCCGCCGAAGAGCTGCATGGCGCGGTCAGCGACCACGCCGACCATTTCGGTGGCTTGCACTTTGATCATCGAAGCATCGCGCCGGGTGTCGTTACCCATATCCAGATCCCAGGCGAGTTTGTAGAGCGCGAGCCGTGTCATTTCGATTTCACGGTAACTGTCGGCGATCCACCATTGCACCGCCTGCCGCTCCGACAGCGGCGCGCCGAACGTGCTGCGCACCTTGGCCTGATCGATCATCATTTTCAGGCAGCGCGTGGCGAGTCCCACGCAAGTCGCGGCGATTTCCATGCGGCGCAGGCCAAGGCGCCGTTGCAGCGGCGCGAACGCCTGCCCGACTTCGCCCAGCACCTGGTCATCGGTGGCCTCCACGTTGTCAAAGTGGATGTCGTACGGCTGATAATCACCAATGGTCGGATGCGCGGTGGGCACGCTGATGCCCGGTTGATTGGCATCCAGTAGAAACGTGGTCATGCCGCCGCGTGAACCCTTCGCCGGATCGGTCAAAGTGACCACGATCATGAAGTCTGCGTAGCGCGCGTGGGTGATGAAAATTTTGCTGCCGTTCAGTATCCACTTGCCGTCTTTACGCTCGGCGCGCATTTTGATGCCCGAGGCGTCCGCCCCCGCACCCGGTTCGGTGATGGCAATGCACGATTGGGCCTCACCACGCAAAAACGGTTTCAGGTATTTGTCGATCTGGGTGTCCTTGCACGACTCGAGCAGCATGAACACATCGGGAAAATTTGGTGCGAAGCCGAACGGAAACAGGATGCTGTGTTTGAGTTGTTCCACCACCACGCACTTGGCGAGAATGCTGGCGCCCGCGCCGCCGTGCTCCTCAGGCACTTCCAGGCCCACCAGACCGGCGGCGCGCGCCTTGTCCATGAGCTGCTTTTCAAGTTCTGGAGGCAGCAGCGGCATGTCCGTGTAGCCGCGTTCGGCTTCGCGCCGGATCACCAACGGTTCGTGCGGAATCAGCTCGCGTGCAGTGAAGCGTGCGGCGGCATCGCGCAGCAAGCGAAGTTCTTCGGGAAGTTCAAAATCCATGGTTCTTGTTCCGCTGGGGTTTACTTGGTATTGTCGCTACAGAATTGAAGCCAGCGTGGATTTTGCCATAGCGGCTGCGTCACGCAGCGCAATAGTTGCCTTGAACTTTTGAACTGTCATTCCCGTTTGTGCTGGAAGGATAGTTTGAATGGATATGAAGTTCACAAAAAAGCCGGCGAGCCAGCCATGAAAATGATTTCCCCCGACCGCGTGCAATTGTCCGCCGAAGAAGCGAGCACGCTATCCATCAACGCGCTGAAAAAGGCCGGCTTTGACGACGAACAGGCCGGCGTAATCGCCGGGCACGTGCTGGATGCGGCGCTGTGCGGCTATGAATACTCCGGCTTGCCCAAATTGCTGAACGTGTTCGAGCACAAGAACCTGCGTCAGCCGCGCCGCAAGTTGCGCGCGCTTCACGAGACGCCGGTGTCGGCGATGATCGACGGCGGCAATAATTGCGGCATGTATACGCTGATGCGTGCGGCGGAAATGGCCATTGAGCGCGCGCAGCAGCACGGCTTCAGTGTGATCGGCATGAACAACAGCTGGATGAGCGGGCGCGGTGCAATCTTTGTCGAAACTATTGCGCGCGCCGGGTTGATTGGCATTCACACGGTGAGTTCCACGCGACATGTCGCGCCGCCGGGTGGCGCACAAGCAGCGTACGGCACCAATCCGCTGTCGTTCGGGTTTCCGACAGTGGGCGATCCTTTTGTGATCGACATGGGCACTTCGGCTTTCATGTCCACTGACCTTCAGTTTCGCGAGCGGCGTGGCGAACAACTTCCCGAAGGTGTCGCGATTGACGCGCAAGGCAAGCCCACGCGCGATCCCACGGCCATGCGCAATGGCGGCGCGCTGCTGGCGTTTGGCGGCTACAAGGGGTTTGCGATGGCGATGGCAGCGCAGGCGTTGGGCGTGTTCGGTGGCTCCGGCACCGATCAGGAAAAAAACTACGGATATCTGATGATGGCGATGAAGCCGGATTTGTTGCTGCCGCTGGCGGAATACCGCAAGCAGCTCAGCGAAAACCTCGCGCGCATCAAGGCCACGCCGCGTCTGCCGGGTGTGGAGTACATCCGCCTGCCTGGCGAGCGTTCGTTCAGGGAGCGCGAGCAACGCTTGCGTGACGGCATTGTGATCGACAAATTTATTTACGACGCGCTGCTGGCGGTGCCTGCGGGACAACTGCCGCCGTTGTTGTAACCTATTCAAAAAATATCAATTAAAACAAATACTTACGTTATGTCTGCGTTTGGTGTGCGCCACGGCTTGGTGGTGGGGGCATGACACCGGCCACGCCCGTTACACCCTTGGCGCACGGGCGCAGCGCGCTCGACTGGACGCTGCTCGCCGCGCTGGTGGCGATGTGGGGTTCGTCGTTCATGTTCATCAAGCTCGGCGTGGCGACAGTACCGACGGCGACGCTGGTGGCGGCGCGGCTGGTTCTCGGCGCGCTGATTCTATTGGTGGTGGTTTATGCGCGCGGTGCGCGGCTGCCGCCGATGGATCGTGCACACGGCCGCGTGTGGGGCAATTACCTGATCCTCGCGCTGCTCGGCAATTGCATTCCCTTCACCACGATTACCTGGGGCCAGCAGCGCGTCGATAGCGCGCTCGCGGGCATCCTGATGGCGGTGATGCCGCTGGCGACCCTGCTGCTGGCGCATTTTTTTGTGAAGGGCGAACACATGACGCGTCATCGCGCAATGGGGTTTGCCCTCGGCGTCGCCGGCATCGTAGTGTTGATGGGGCCTATGGCGCAGGAGACCCTTGGCGGCGCAACGGGCACGCTGGCTCTGTTATCGCAGATTGCCATTCTGGTCGGCGCGCTGTGTTACGCTGGCAACAGCGTGCTCACTCGGATTCTGGCGCGCGGCGATGATGCGCTGGTGGCGTCCGCCGCGATGCTGTTGATCGCCAGTATCATCGCGCTGCCGGTGGCGCTGGTGGTGGATCAGCCGTGGCGCCTGGGCCCGTCGGCGTCGTCGTTCTGGGCGATATTCTGGCTGGGCGTGGGGCCGACGGCCATTGCCACCGTGGTCTATTTCAAGCTGATCGCCTTGGCTGGACCGACGTTTATGTCACTGGTGAACTATATGAGCCCCGCAGTGGCGGTGTTTTTGGGCGTGGCGCTGCTGGGCGAGACGCCGGGCTTGCATGCCTACATTGCGCTGGGACTTATCCTGCTGGGGATCGCGGTCTCGCAATGGCGAAGGCGCACCTGACCCTTGAAATTGCCGTCAGAACCCCAAATTTCGTATTGCGGGCGGATTTTCGTCCCGTTCGAACCAGCGTATAGGCAAGCGTGAAAAATTCACGGTATTCCGGTGCAAACTGTAACCGCCGGACACGCACCGCGTTAGTGGAACTGTAGGGCTGGCAAAACTGACATTCCACTCAACGCGTCACGGCAACAATGAAGGAGGTGGCTCATGAACGTGGTTTACAACAGCGACAATTACTACGTGGTCGAGTATGCCGACCGGCGCGGTTTCGAGCTGGTGGACAAGCACAGCCGCCGCAGCACTTTTTTCCAGGGCGATGTCGCCGAAAAATTTGCCCAGTCTGTCAACCACATCATGGCAGAAGACAGTTCACCGGAGAATATCGACGAGTTTCTGAGCAGCTTCGGTGTGGTGATGGGGCAGCCGCTGGTGCTGCACTAGGCAGCACCAGCGGGGCGCCGGCCTATCAGACGTTGGCGTCCCGAAAGCCGTGCGGGCGGGGGCGTCACTGTTTGTGACCGCTGGTGGCCGTATTAGTGGCATAACAGAGACAGCGATACGCGATTTCTGTTCTAACCGGTTGAATTGAAACAATATTTTAGATACACTTGGCGGGCTGGCTTGGCTGCGGTCTTTAGACGCGTGCGCCTTACAAACAACGAAAAAATGCCATGACTACTTACACGCCCACGGCAGGCTTGCTTGACAATACGCAAATCACCACCGGAAGTTATATCGCGCATATCGCCGTGCCCTGCCGCGATCTTGATGAAACTGCACGCTGGTATTCGCACGTGCTGGGCGCACAGCCGGTGCGCATACTCGATGACCGGGTGACATTCAGTTTTGGCGGCGTGCTGCAACTGGTTTGCCATCTGGAGCGGCGGGCGGTTGATCCGTCGCCGCGCGCCTACCCGCGGCATTTTGGGCTGACGTTCCTGCGCATGGATGACTTTAACCGCATGAAGGATCACGTCGAAAAGCTGGACGTCAAGCTGCTGGTGCGCGCAACGGCGCACTTTGCGAACACGCCACACGAGCATCAGACCCTCATGCTGGTAGATCCTTCGAGCAATGTGCTGGAATTCAAGTGTTATCTCAGGCCGGAGCTTAGCTATTGAGCGCTTGTCGGCGCATGGGCTGCCGCCATCCCGGATCCACCGCTTTTGTGACTGCTTTTGTGACTGTAATAAGCCAAACCTTGCCGAATTCGTTACAATTTGACACCGGTCTCGTCGTACCCTGGGTTCATTCTATTTGGCACTCTCAGGTCCGTGTGAGAGCGTCACTTGCCCAACGCTTCAGGAACCTCGTCAGGAACCCCGCATGGCCGATATGATTATGGTGGTGTGCATCGTGACCAGCGCGTATTTTATTCGCGGGATCACGGGCTTTGGCTCTGGCCTGATTTCAATTCCGCTGCTGGCGCTGTCTTTTCCGCTGACGTTTGCGATACCGCTGCTGTTGGCGCTGGATTTCACGGCGGCCATGGCGATTGGTGGCCTCAACCGCAAACAGACGGAGTGGGGCGAGATCAAGGTGCTATTGCCGGCCGGAATTGTGGGTGGCGTGATCGGCGTGTTGGCGCTGCTCAATTTGCCGTCAACACCGATTCTCATTGCTTTGGGCGCCTTCACCATGTTTTTCGGCTTTCGCAATGTGTTTGGATTGCAGCCAGTAGGGCAGATACACAAGGGCTGGGCCTTGCCGGCCGGGCTGGCCGGGGGGGCGACCGGCGCGTTATTCGGCGTGGGTTCGCCGCCCTACGTAATGTATTTGTCGCGTCGGCTCAGCGACAAGGGGCAGATGCGTGCGACATTTTCCTAGTTGATTGCGGTGGATGGCGCGGCACGCCTGATCTGGTTTGCCATCGCGGGCCTGTTATTCGACACCAAGCTGATCGTTGCGTATCTGGTATGCCTCGTGCCAATGGCCTTCGGCCTTTATTCCGGCAATAAAGTGCATATGGACATGACCAGTAGCGGGATGTTGAAGGCCGTGGGGATGCTGCTCGTACTCAGCGGCGCCATGCTGTTTTTAAAGGCGCTGGCATAGTGCGCCGTAATACTTGTCCCCCGATATGGAGAACGATATTATGAAAAACTTGGTACATCCAATCGATGAGAGGTCCCAATGAAGGGAATCCTGCTCAGAGTAGCTGCAATTTTGGCATTGACATGGCCTTTGGCGGCAATGGCGCAGGCGCCTGCGCCTGCCAAGCCGTATGCGTTCAACGTGCTGAATCAGCGTACAGCCGCGCTTACGGCTGAGTACTGGAATCCGATTCTCACCTACGTAAGCAAGAAGAGCGGTGTGCCACTGGAACTGAAGTTGTCCAAGAATGCCCGCGAAGGCAATATGATTGCTGAAAAAGGCGGTTACGACTTTCTTTACACCAACCATTTCTTTACACCAGAGTGGGACGGCCTCGGTTTTCAGGTGATTGCTCGGCCGGTGGGTCCAGGATTGCAGTCGCAAATCGTCGTGCCCAGCGATTCTCCGGCGCGTACATTGCAGGATCTTGAGGGCAAGGATGTCGGGTTCGTGTCGCTGGATGGGTTTTCCGGCTACTATGTTCCGTATGATGCGCTGCTGCGCGCGAAGGTCAACGTCAAGGTTTCGATCACCGGCAATCAGGAGGCGTCGGTAGCGCAACTCAAGGTGGGCAAGATTGCCGCAGCGGGGGTGAACGGCCTCATCCTCGAACGTTATGCTCGACGGGAAGGGTTCGCCTATCGTGCTTTGTGGACATCACCGATGTACCCCGATCTGTGCATCATGGCGCACAAACGCGTGCCGGCAGACCGAATAGCTGCTGTGCGCACGGCGTTGGCGGAGATGAGCAAAGACCCGGAAGGACGCAAGGTGCTGGAGACATCAGCGGCAGTGATCAAGGCAACCGGAGAACTCGGTTTCGTGGCAGCGGAAGACAAGGAGTATGACGGTTATCGTACGTTCTTCAAGAATTCCCTGGTGAAAAGGCAGTAACAGCCATGGCGTCGATGGAGGCTTCGCAAGGAGCTGGCAAGCCAAAGCTCTGGTATCAGTTTTGGATGGACTGGGGGCTGGTCCCGCGCCTGATGGCCACGGTCGGTATCGCCGTGGTTACCGGCGGCATCCTGCAGTCCTCGCTGTTGGTCATTGAAGGTGCGGCTGAAAACAATGCGCGCCTCGAGCGTGAAATGAAGGAGTTGCTGAATTATCTGGCGCCCATCGTGGCCGAGCAGGCCCTGACCGGTGACTACGCCGCCATTGAGCAGACGCTCAAAAAGCAGGTCAAGCGGACTGAAATTCAGGCCCTGTGGTGGAGCGATCAGGCAGGGCGTACCCTTCGGGCGGCCGATCCCGTCGACAAGCGTACCGCGCCGGTATGGTTTTGCGATGTGATCGATATTAAGGTGGACAACGACACGCAGGTGCCCGTGGAAGTCGGCGGTGTGCAGTACGGCCAGTTGCACGGGAAAATGTCGCCCATCCATGCCCAAAACCGCCTGTGGAATCAGTTCGTCAAGCAATTGCAGATCGTGGTGGCGACACTGTTTTTGATGCTGCAGTTCATCTGGCTGATTTTCCGCGGTAACCTGGGTACGCTGCGTGATCTTGCTACGGGGGCCAACCGGTTCAGCCAGGGCGATCACGCGGTCCGCATCGAAGCTGCTGGCGCGCCGGAAGTGCGTCTGGCTGCAGATGCCTTCAATAACATGGCGATCAACACCGCTACCCTGCTGACTTCTCTGGGGCAGAGTGAAGGCAAGAACCGTCTTCTGGCATCCATCGTCGAGCAGTCAAGTGAGGCAATCTGGACTACCGATCTTGAAGGGCGCGTTACCAGTTGGAACGCAGGCGCTGCCGCCATGTTTGGTTATAGCGCCGCCGACGTGCTGGGGCATGTCGTCAACGAGACCGGCAAGGGCGACCAGGCATCTGAGAAAGAGCGCATGCAGCGCCTGATGCGTCTTGAAAAATTCTCGTACGAAGGCAAGGCTGCCACCAAGGCTGGTGGTTCCATTGACGTTCAGGTCGCGGTGGCGCCGTTGCTCGGTGACGACGGGAAATGCGTGGGCAAGATATCGGTGGCGCGCGACGTGACCGAGCGCAACCGCAACGAGGAAGCCCTGCGCGCCGCGCGCGCCACGGCTGAAACTGCCAGCCAGGCAAAGAGCGCGTTCCTCGCCCGCATGAGCCATGAAATTCGCAAACCGATGAATGGCGTGTTGGGTATGACCGAACTGCTGTTGGAAACAGGTCTCACCAGCACCCAGCTCAAATATGCTGAAACCGTGCACCGGTCGGGCACCAATTTGCTGGGCATTATTAACGACGTGCTGGATTTTTCCAAGATCGAAGCTGGCAAGCTGGAACTGGAGCAGGTCGCGCTCGACGTGCGCCGCACGCTGGAGGATGTCGTCGATATGCTGGCCGAGCGTGCGCATACCAAGGGACTGGAGCTGGCCTGCGCGATTCCATCGGATATTCCCTTGCACCTGATGGGCGATCCGCTGCGACTGAGGCAAGTGTTGACCAATTTGGCCGGCAATGCGATCAAGTTTACCGAGTCCGGCTCAGTGCTGATCCGTGTTTCCTGCCTGGAAGACAGCGCAGGCAAGGTCACGCTGAGGTTTGACGTGAAGGATACCGGGCCGGGCATCACGCTTGAAGCGCAAAGCCGCATCTTCGACGAGTTTTCGCAAGCCGACGGCTCAACCACGCGTCAGCACGGTGGATCAGGATTGGGGCTGGCCATCGGCAAGCAGCTGGTGGAAATGATGGGTGGGCGCATCCAAGTGGAATCCACACCCGGCGCTGGCGCTTTGTTCTGGTTTACGGCAGTGTTCACAAAGCAGCGGCAGAGCGACGCCATTTCGGTTTCCGCGGTAAAGACGGAGGGGGCCGGCGCAGTCAACCTAGAGGGCGTACGCGCGCTGGTGGTGAAATCGAGCGCGGTGAGCCGGGGGATACTGGCCGCGCAAGCGAGCGGCTGGCGCATGGTGACCCGCGTGTCGGAGTCGCTAGAGCAGGCCCTTACGTTGTTGCGGCAGGCGGCCGTGCGTGGCGTGCCATTCGACATCGTGATAGTAGACATGGGATTCGCGGAAGAAGATCCGTTGGGATTTGCGCGTACGCTGCGGGAAGACCCGGCGCTGGCCCGGGTGCGGCTGGTGATGCTGGTACCGGTGGGCATTCACACCATTATCCAGGAGGCACGCGCCGCTGGCATTGATTCCTGCCTGGTGAAACCGGTGCGTCAGTCGGCGCTGTACGACGCATTGGTGGAGGTGATGAGTGCACAGCAAAGCAAGGTGATGGATGCGGCCGGTACAGTCGACCGCTCCAGCCAGAAGGTGACCGCGCGAGCCGCCGCGAGCAATCGCTCCGTGCTGCTGGTTGAAGACAACCTCGTGAATCAGGCGGTGGCGCTCGGCATGCTGAAAAATCTGCTGGGCTACAACGTGACGGTGGCCGGCAACGGCCAGCAGGCGGTGGAGTTGTATGAAAAAACCCCGTTCGATCTGATTCTGATGGATTGCCATATGCCGGTGATGGACGGATTCACGGCCACGCGCGCCATTCGAAAGCTGGAGGGAGAATCAGGTAAACGCATACCCATAGTCGCGTTAACCGCCAACGCGATGGCACAGGATCGGGTTGATTGCCTGAGTGAGGGGATGGATGACCATCTGGGCAAGCCGTTCAGCCGCCAGCAAATACAGGAAATGGTTGAACGCTGGATGCCGGTGGATAGCCAGACGGCGATGACGCGCACCGGGCGTATCGAGATGCCGAAACAGTTGCCGCTGAATGTCGTGCTTGACCGGCGGGTATTGCGCCAGTTGAGTGAGTTGCAAACCGGCAACGACAGTGTGCTGCTGGCCAGTATCCTGAATATTTTCATGACGGAGTCGCCGAAAGAAGTTGCGGCGATGGCGCAGGCGGTCAACGCAGCTGACACCACAGGCATCACGCGCGTGGCGCATTCGCTCAAGTCGAGCAGTGCGAATATTGGTGCGACCTCTCTGAGCCAATTATGTGCGGATATGGAAGCCGCAGGCCGTGGCGGCGAAGCAGGCATCGCGCGGGGGCTATACGCAAAACTGGAGGCCGAGCACGTGCGCGTGCAGGCCGCGGTGCGGACGGAACTCGCTGCGCTGGCCCCGGCGTCTGCCTAGCGCGCGTGCTGCCGTGCGCGCCAGATGCTTGTGAAAATCTTGGGCTGATCGAAGGAGACGGATGAGCATGCAAATCACAAAGTTAACGCCGCAATTCGGGGCCGCTATTACCGGAATCAAGCTGGGCGAACTGGACGATGCACAGTTCGCCGCGTTAAAGCAGGTTTGGCATCAGCATCGCGGGTTGCTGGCGTTTCCGAAGCAGAATATTTCCGATGACGACCTGCTCGCGTTTTCACGCCGTTTTGGCCGGCTTGACTCGCCGCCCAATCAGGAACATGGCCGTCAGTCGCCCGAAGGGTATCCTGACATCTATGTCGTTTCCAACGTCAAGGACAAAGCGGGCCACCCCATCGGTGCGTTGGGCGATGGTGAAGCCGTATGGCACACCGACATGAGTTATGAATCCAGTCCGCCATTGGCGTCGATGCTCACTGCGCGTGAAATTCCCGGCAGCGGCGGCGACACCTGGTTTACTGACATGACCGGCGTCTACGAGGATTTGCCGCCTGCGCTTAAGCAGCGCATTGCCACCCTGAAGGTCAAGCATGACGGCACCTACAACTCCGGCGGATTTCTACGGGCGGGCGTGAAGCCCACCGATAATCCGATGCACGCGCCGGGCACGCTGCACCCGGCGGTGATCCGCATACCCGAAACCGGCGACGCCGTGTTGTATCTGGGGCGCCGCCGCATGTCCTATATCTCCGGGCTGACACTGGACGAGAGCGAAGCGCTGCTGAACGAACTGTGGAAATATCCTGCCGCAGAACACCGCATTTACAAACATCGCTGGAGCATTGGCGATCTGGTGTTGTGGGACAACCGCACCACC
>SXGS01596291.1_pt1 | contig 14678 bp, 14 predicted proteins | sample 3174681 | NCBI WGS metagenome assembly SXGS01 (sample SAMN11356861, study PRJNA531348) | freshwater metagenome | isolation source: freshwater sample F1-80 | place: China: Fuxian Lake, Yuxi | collected 2017-12-25
ACACGCACACTGGACTTCTTGGGCACGAGACTCGTCCTGCAACACGGCCACGATTTGATCGCCCAACCTCCTGTCGAGCAGACTTCTCAAATCGCCACACCGCAACTATCGCAGCTTATCCAGAATCGCGCAATCGCCCTGCCCTCGCAGCGAAGATCAATGCAAGTAAAAGTGACGACTACGATCGCGAAAAGCCTCGCGTGGCTGAGTTATAAGGGTTTGGAACTTCCGATAAGCGTGTCCGGTGGCCGCTGAATTGGGAAGCTGACTCCCAATGCGGCTCAGGTGTTCGTCGCTCACAACGAGATCGATACCATCGTTCAACATCAATGCGAACTCATTCGGAGAACGTCAATGCCCACGACTCGTTCGATCTCCAACGACGAGGCTGCGATTTTGGCTCGCGCCGTTGATTCGGCCAACTGGAAGCTGACGCCGGACGCGGCTCAGTCTTTGGTGGATCTGAAACTCGCCGATGACGACAAACAGCGGATGGATTACTTGGCCACCAAGGCGAGAGCAGGCGAACTCACACCGGATGACGAAATCGAGATCGGCAACTATCGACAAGTCGGATGTTTGATTGAGTTGATGAAGTCGAAACCTGAGTTCGGGTTAAGCGAGTAGTGTCATTCTTGGTGCGATTGTTTTGAGTTGATTGGATTCGTGGGGAGTGAGATTGAGCGAGGGCTTTTTGGGTTGGTGAGTGTAGGCGACCAAGCCCGCGAAGAGATTCACCAGGAAATTAGTGGGGCTGCGGTGACGCGAGTGTTCGATCTGCGAGATGTTCTTGAGTTGGTCGATCACCGTTTCGATTAGCGAGCGTTTGCGGAGCATCAGTTTGTCCCACAGCGGGAGCAGTTGCTCACGCATATTTTTGCGGAGTCCGGTCACGAGACGCAGGCCTTGTTTGAGCAGGTCGGCCGTCAGCTCACCGGAAATGTAGCCCTTGTCACCAAAGAGTTTGCCGAACAAACCTAAACAGAGGCGACGAACCGGGGAGCGATCATCGACGTTGCCGGCAGTGATTTTGACGCCCAGCAGTTCGCCGCGATCGTTGATCACCAGATGCACCTTGAAGCCCAAAAACCAGCCGATCGTCGTGCGGCCGATGCGAGCGTGATCGGCGAAGACTCGGTTGCGAGTGATCCGCTTGTTGCCGCAGACCGCCAAGGCCGTTGAGTCCACAAAGGCGATGCCGGTGATCTCGCCGAAGCGAGTCATCAAGTATCCCGCCAGCGGCACCAAGGCCCCCGGAGTCAGCTCCACGAACCTTTGATAACTGACCAACTGCGGAAACTCCGCCAGGTGTTCCGCCAAGAGCCACTGGTAATACTGCTTGAACGTGCGATACCCCGACCGATGAAACGCAATCAGAATCGTGAGGATTTCGCTCAACGCCAACTGCGACTCGCGCCGCCGTTTTCGTTCGCCCTCCGCAATCAACCGAGAATGCCAACACGGCACAAACTCTTGACAGAAATCATCCACATCGCAGAAAAGCTCGACCCAATCCATGGGGTATCTCCTTCGTGTCCTTGAAGACTGTTTCCAACGAAGGAGCTACCCTTTTTTCGTATCCTCTCCAATTCCAATTCCCTTATCCCGAACTCAGGTTCGAAGGCTCGGCTTGTCCTGCGAAACGACTCGGCGTGAGGCGAGCGATGGATCGCGAACTGGAGCAACTGGTATGGCAACGAACCGCCGGCCACTGCGAATACTGTCGGCTGCTTGCGAACGATGAACTCGGTTCAGCCCGGTTCAGGTTTGCATTCGATCCGATTGCCATGCCACTAGGCCGCCGCAGGCGATGATGGGTAGCCAGGTGGCGAAATCGAGTGGAATCCAATGGATGCGGCCCAGGTAGTTGCTCACCTGGGCGAACGCCATCAGGCAGATCATCGCGCCGCAGCACACCGCCAGATTGGTGATGATCGAGAAGCTTTCTCGCCGCAGCACCAGCGGTACGGCCAGGCAGACCGCCAACAGGTTGCCCAATGGCCGAGTCATCCGCTCGTGCAAGTGCAGCACCTGCGAGCGGGCGGTCATTGTGCTGAAGGAAGGATTCCGCAAGCGATCGACCAGATCCCACGAGGATTGATAGCGGTAGGCCGAGGTCATGCCTGAGAGCTGATCGCTGCCGATATCGGTCACGATGAAGAGGTCGTTCGGATCAGCCAGAGGCAGGACGACTTTCTGGCCGGCTGCCGTCAGTCGGAGTTGGCCAAATTCAGGAGTGGCCTGCTTCAGATGCCAGCCCGCGGGCCGCTGCTTCGTTTTGCGATGATAGATCGCATGGTCCGCTCGCAGCGTGATGATCTCCGAGTTGATCTCCGGAGCCGGCAGCAGAAACTCTGGATGCAACAGTTTGTGCTCCGCCAGCATCAGCGCTTCGCCGCTGATTTCGATGTGCGACGAAAAATCCCGTCGGACGTAGACACGCTGAGTGTCCTTCGAGCTGGATCCAATCGGCTTGAGCAGCTCGTCGGCGACCGCAGGCAGCAACAATTCTTGATTGAGTACCAGGAGCAAGTTGACGGCCAGCGTGCCGATCAACATGGGAAACACCAACCGCGCGGCGGGGACTCCGGCCGACAGCATGGGATGCAGCTCGCGGTTTTTGAGCAGCAGCGCAAACACAACCATTGTGGAGATGACCGTCAGGATTGGCCCCACCATCTCGAACATCACCAGCGATTGGTAGCTATAGAACTCGGCCATGCGACCCAGCACGTTCAAGCTGCTGGCACCGCGCGAGCTTTCCTGGAAGGCGTCGATGTTCGTGAAGCCGTCGAACACCACGTACAAGCCCACGGTGGCGACATAGCCAATCCCAAAGACGTGCCAAAACCTGCCTAACAGATAGCGATCAATCGTCGTCACGGCGAATCCATTCTCCGGATCAAGCCGCGAATCCCTGCGGCGGGGCGGGATTACAGGCCAACCGCGAAAAACGGTCAAGGTGGTTCGGAAAGCCTCTCAGACACCCATCTCAATCAGAGGTGTCTGCGTGACATCGAGCACTTGGCCAATCACAGCCGCATGTGGCAGGCCGCGGCAGTAGAGGTCTTCCAGCACGGCGGAGGCCACTTCTGGCCGAACCGCTCCCAGCAGGCCCCCCGATGTTTGAGGATCGAACAACCACGCGGGCGGCGATCCGGAGCAGTGAACTCGGCAACGAAGCTTCTCGTTGTCGGGCTGCAATGTGCTGAGGATGCCGCGCGCGGCGGCGGCTTTGAATCCGGCCAGCACGGGCACAGATGCCAACAACCGTGCCGACACGCGGCTGGCGTCGAGCATCTCCAGCAAGTGACCGGCCAGACCAAAGCCGGTGATGTCCGTGACTGCCCGCGCACCGAACTGAGCAAAGACCGCTGCTGCCGAAGCATTCGCGATCAACATTTGCCCGATCGCTTCGTCTAGTTCTTCGGCCGAGCATTCGCCGTGCATCCACGCGGCCAAGGTGGCTCCGGTGCCGAGTGGCTTCGTCAGGATCAACGTGTCGCCGGGTTTCAGGTTCGACTTGCGGAAGAGTTGATCCTCGTCCGCGTATCCCGTCACGGAAAAACCGAGCGACAGATCGTGCCCCTCCGACGTATGCCCGCCGGTCAGGACCACGCCCAGTTCGTTGAGCGACCGTGTGGCTCCGGCCAACAACTCGCGAAGTTGTCCCGCCTGAATCGGCCCGCGCGCATAGGGCAACGTCGCAATCGCCAGGGCGGAGAACGGCCGAGCATTCATCGCATACACATCGCTAACCGAATGCAGCGCGGCGATCCGGCCGAAGAGATACGGGTCGTCCAAAAACGCTCGGAAGTAATCGACGGTTTGCACCTCGACCAGTTTGTCTGGCGCGATGCCAAACAGATCGGCTCGCACACGATGCACCGCCGCGTCCTCACCCGACCGCGTGCCGAGCAACACGCGCGGATCGTTCGGAATCTCCAATCCGCTCAGCACCGACGAGAGCACATCGCCGCTGACCTTCGCTCCGCAACCACCGCATCGCATGAGGTGGGGTTGGCGATCCATAGTAACCCGACGCGTCAGCGAGGGAGTGTCGTCACCGATCTCAGTTCCTCCCTCGCTGACGCTTCGGGTTACAACGGCAAACGACTCCAGCCACGCGCGATCGATTCGATCTTTCAGCCGCCGCACGAATCCGCCTTTGGTCGCCAACGAGCCATAACTCAGGATCGCCTCGCCATCCGCCGTGTTCATCAGGCAGAGACAATTCCGTTGCGGCTGGAACGGCGTGAGCGGCCGTTCGTGCAAAAACTCACGCACGTTGTCGAACAACACTCGGCCCTGCCGCACCGCATGAACTCCGTTGCGAGGCAACGTCGGCCGAGGTGTGAAGGTCACGCAATCACCCGTCCCGAACACCGCTGGATCGCCGAGCGATTGCAGTGTCTCGCCGACTCGCAGAAAGCCCGATTCGTCAATGCTCAACCCGCTGCTGCGCAAGCAGTCTGGCGGCGCGGCGGGAGTCGCCCACAGCACGCCGTCGCAAGCGATTTCTTCGCCAGAGGAGAGTCGCAACCGATCCGGTCCGCCTCCGACGACACAAGCTTCCAATCGCACAGCCAGGCCCGCATCTCGCAAGCGTTGCTCCATGATTCGAGCCGCACGATCAGGGAAGCTCGGCAACAACTGGCGATTCGATTGCAGCAGCGTGATTCGCACGTCGGCAAGCTTCGCCAACCGCTTCCGAATCGCCAACGACAATTCACACCCACTGACTCCGCCGCCGACCACCGCCAAGTGAAATGGTCGCGGAAATTCACGCAGCAACTTTTCGAGCCGTTCCAAATGCCGCGTGAAAGGACCGAGCGGCCGCATGAAGAACGACCATTCGCCGTTCGCGCACCCCTCCGGTTCGGCCGGCAGCGAACCGATTCCGAGCGACAACACGTCGTAGCTGATCGCCGCACGATCTTCGAGTTGGACCAGTCGTCTTGCCGCATCGACGGCCGTGACTCGCGCCGCCACAAATCGCGCGCCGGCCGATCGGCAGAAGCGGACCAGGTCGAGCGTGATCTCGTCCCAGCGATAGTCCCCCGCGATGTGCCCCGGCACCATCGCCGAATACGGTATCTCGGCGAACTCAGAGACCAACGTCACTGCGACTCCCGGCCACGGCGACATTCGCCAGCGCCGCAAGAACACCAGATGCGCGTTGCCGGCACCGACCAGGACCACATGCTTTTCGATAGGAGCCGCGTCGTTCATGGCACCAACACGATCTTTCCAGCCAGCGTTCCTTGCTTCTGCAACGTGTTCTCTTCCTGCAAGCGATGCGCGGCGGCGGCTTCCGACAGCTTGAACGTGCGGCCGATGAGCGGCTGCCACTTGCCTTGCGTGGCCAGCACGTTGATCGCGTCGGCACACACGCGTTGCTCTTCGGGCGTCGCGTTGAACATCGCGAAGCCGAACAGTCGCAGATCCTTCACATAGAACGCTCCATTGGGGAACTCTGGCCGAGCGTTCCGTCCCGCCATGACGATGATCCGGCCGCGCGGCGACATCAATCCCACCGTGCGATCCAGATTCGTGGGGACTTGAGTCTCGTACCAAACTTGCAAGCCGCCGTTCGCGGACGTGAAGGCTTTGATCTCGTCATCCAACGTGGCCGAGTGGTAATCGAGCACGCAATCGGCCCCCCAGCTTTCGCACAACGCCTTCTTCTCCGCGTTGCCGACGGTCGCGATGACTTTCGCCCCGACCGCTTTCGCCAAAGGGATCACCGCCGAACCGACGCCCCCTGCCCCGCCGTTGACGAACACGACCTCACCCGGCTTCACCCCTGCATTCAGAAACAGCCCCAGATGCGCGGTGATTCCGGTCAGCGCTCCGGCCGCCGCTTGCTCGTGAGTCAGCGTGGTGGGAGTCGGATACAGCCACTGCTCATCGACCGCCGCGTATTCGGCGAACGAACCGCGGCGACCGAACAGGCTTTGATTGCTCCCCCAAACTCGATCGCCGACTTTGAATCGAGTCACCTGTGAACCGACCTGCTCGACCGTTCCCGCCAAGTCGCAGCCGATGATGTAGGGGAACGTTGTCGCGACCTTAATCATGCCGCTGCGGATGTAGGTGTCGATCGGATTGACCGAGACCGCTCCGACTTTGACCAAGACTTCGCTCGGTCCAGGCTCCGGAATCGGCAGATCGCCGTACTCGATGACATCGGGAGTTCCTGTTTGACGAATGAACGCAGCTTTCATGGTGAGTCCTCAAGGTCGCAATTGGCGAGCGGGGCGGCGTCAGCCCCCGGTGATTGCGACGTACCCAGTAGACCGGGGGGCTGACGCCGCCCCGCTCGCCGATCAGTTTAGAATGGGTTTCTTCTACATCTCCTCGGGCACCAATGCCACCGCTCGGCACCAACCGGCGCTGGCGGCTTTGATCTTCACCGGCAAGCACGAGACATAGAAACCATGCGGCGGCAGCAAGTCGAGACTCGTCAGCTTTTCAATCTGACAATACTCGCGCGTCAGCCCGGCGAAGTGAGCCGGCCAGATGTGTCGCCCGTCTCCCGTGCGACGGTAGTCGGCGACCATGTCGGTAAACGGTCGGTCGAGCGTGTAGGCATCGATGCCGATGACCTTCACCCCTTGCTCGACCAGCCACAGCGTCCCGTCGCGGCCAAGTCCCGGCTGACGGAAATACTCGCGCGATTCGATCCGCTTGTCGGCACCCGTTTGCAGCAACACGATGTCGAGCGGCTTGAGCGTGTGCGAGATGCCGTCCAACGCCGCTCGCAAGTCGTCGATCGTGATCTCCTCGCCGACCTGTTTGTGTCTCACATCGAGCACGACTCCCGGAGCGAAGCACCATTCCAGCGGCACTTCGTCGATCCGCTTGGCCGGCTCGCCGCCAGAGGTCGCTCCGTAGTGATACGGCGCATCGACGTGAGTGCCGGTGTGTGTGATCGCGGTGATCTCTTCAATCGCCCAGCCCTGGCCGTTGGAGTAAACAAGATCTTCCGGCCGCACTCCGAAGAACTGCCGCATCTGAGCCAGTCCTTCGCCTTCATGCGTGATGTAACGAATCGCCGGCGGCAGCGGCTCGCTGACGGCGGCGTGTTCAAGCGGAACGCTCAGGTCGATGATCTTCATTCGTGGCAGCATCGGGGCAGAGTAGCGGCAAAGGGGTCGGGGCTGATAAGTCTCTGGGACAGGCGTTAGGAACCCCCAAGACTAACCCGACGCGTCAGTGACTGCCGGTTGCGTTTCAATGCCCGCCTCCGATAATCCCGCCTCGTGGACTTCCGAATTTCTTCAGGAGACGTTTCATGTCGCTCACACAACGTTGGATGCTCGGTGTTGCCCTGCTTTGCTCGCTGGCGACGGTCCCCTTCACGACCGCAGAAGACGCGAAGCCCGCGGCGAACAAGCCGAAGGAATTGAAGAGCACCTCGCACCTCGACGGCTTGAGCAATTGGGCGACCAGCGTCGCCTTCTCACCGGATGGGAAGACGTTGGCGGTCGGCACGCATGACTCGGTGCAGTTGTGGAACATCGGTGAGAAAAAGGCGACCGGCGTTTGGAAAACTGGCAGCGGCTATGTGAAGTCGCTGACGTTTCTGCTCGACGGCAAGAAGCTGGTGATCGGCGGCTATCAATCCGCCAGCGTGTGGGACGTGGCCAGCGGCATGAAAGAGCGTGACCTCCCCAAGCATCGCGGGTTCGTCACATCGCTGGCGGTTTCACCGGATGGAAAACTGCTGGCGACCGGCTGTGATGATGAAGCGGCTCGGATCATTCGGATCGAAGATGGTGCGTTGCTGAAGACCTTGGAGCACGATCGTGATCCCGTCCACGGCGTCGCGTTTTCTTCCGATGGAAAGCTGCTCGCGACCGCCGCCGGCGACGAGACACGAGTCACTCGGCCGGGGATCGCGAAGTTGTGGCACATCGAATCGGGCAAGCTGATCCGCGACTTCGAGGGAATGACCAAATTCGCGACCTCGGTGGCCTTCGCGGAGAATGGAACTCGGCTGATCGTCGGCAGTGCGGACGAGAAGGCGTATGTCTTCGAGATCGAGTCCGGAAAGCCGCTCGGCTTCTTCGGCGGACACACTCGCCCAGTGACGAGCATCGCGATGAGCCCCAACGGTCAAATCGCCATCACCGGCAGCGGCGGACGCGCGAAGGGAAAGAACGAACTGAAACTGTGGCGCATCGCCGACGGCGAAGTGCTCGGCACCGCTGACGAGCACGAGGCGAAGATCGCCGCACTCGCACTTTCTCCTGATGGCCAAACGGTTGCGACCGCCAGCTACGACAACAGCGTTCGCTTCTGGGATGTTTCGTTTGTGAATGCGACGGCGGCTCCGATCAATTCAGCAGTGGCGGCCGCGACAGTCGCTGACAACTCCGCGAGTGACACGACCGCTCAAAACGCCGCAGCCGCTGAACCAAAGCCGCTGAAGGTCGGCATCATCGGCTTGGATACCTCGCACGCGACCGCCTTCACCAACATCCTTAACGGCGAGAAGCAACGGCCCGAAGCGTTCGGCAGCCGCATGGTCGCCGCGTATCCGAAGGGCAGCCCGGATATCGAATCGAGCGTCTCGCGCGTGCCGAGTTACACCGAGGCGGTGAAAAAACAGGGAGTCGAGATCGTCGATACGATCGAAGAGTTGGCGAAACGAGTCGATGTGGTGTGCCTCGAAACCAACGACGGCCGGCCGCACTTCGAGCAACTGATTCCCGTGCTGAAAGCAGGAAAGCCCTGTTTCATCGACAAGCCAATCTCCGCCTCGCTGTCCGACGCGATCGCGATCTTCGAGGCGTCCAAGAAATTCAAGGTGCCAGTCTTCTCGTCCTCGTCACTGCGATTCGGCAAGAACACGCTGGCCGTGCGAGCCGGGTCGCTCGGAAAGATCTCACGCTGTGAAACGACTAGCCCAGCGAGCTTGGAGAAGACACATCCTGACCTGTTCTGGTACGGCATCCATGGCGTCGAGTCGCTGTTTACGGTGATGGGAACCGGTTGCGTGTCTGTCAAACGTGGCACAACCGAAGACGGCAAGATTCAAGTCGTTGGCCAGTGGTCCGAAGGTCGCGTTGGCGTCTACACCGAAGGGAAGGGCTACACTGGCAAGGCGGTCGGCGACAAAGGCGAAGGCCCGGTCGGCAGCTACGACGGTTACGAACCGCTGCTGTTTGAGGTGCTCAAATTCGCGCGCTCCGGCCAGCCCCCGGTCGGCGAGGCCGAGACACTCGAAATCTATGCGTTCATGGAAGCGGCCGACGAAAGCAAACGGCAGAACAGCGCGAGCGTGACGCTCGAAAGCGTGATGAAGAAGGCGCGTGTCGAAGCGGAAGAGAAATTGAAGGCGCTGAAGTAGCACAGGCGGCTCGCCTGTGATGATGTTTCGATCTCACAAAGGGAAGGATGCGACAGGCGAGCCGCCTGTCGCCACGTGAGTGGCATGATCAAGATCGTCGATTACGGGATGGGAAATCTTCGCAGCGTGCAGAAGGCGTTCGAGAAGCTCGGCCACGCTGCGGAGATCTGCGATCAGCCTTCGCAACTGAGCGGAGTCGAAAAGTTGGTTCTGCCGGGCGTCGGAGCGTTTCGCGATGCGATTCACGAAGTTCGCCGCCGAGAGTTCGTCACACCAATTCTCGATCACCTTGCGAGTGGCAAGCCGTTCCTGGGAATCTGCCTCGGCCTGCAAATGCTGTTTGACGTCAGCTACGAAGACGGCGAATGGCCGGGCCTGGAGATCATCCCCGGCAAGGTCGTGCGCTTTCAGGATCAGCCGGACCTCAAGATCCCGCACATGGGCTGGAACCAGTTGCGGATGACTGGGGAACCGGCGCTCTTCGCGAACATACCACGCGACGCTCACTTCTATTTCGTTCACAGTTATCACGTCGTACCAACTGACCGCAGCGTTGTGATCGCCGAATCCGAACACGGCGAACGTTTTGTTGCCGCGATTGGAAAGGGCAATCTCTGGGCGACTCAGTTCCACCCGGAGAAGAGCCAGAAGCACGGATTGCAGTTGTTGGCCAACTTCGCGGCGATGTGACGGAGTCCTAGGTAAGGTTTTCAACCTGCCCGGCCTTCTTTGTGCCGGCAAATGGGCAGGTTGAAAACCTGCCCCACGAGAGAGCTATGTCCTGGCGAGTTCACTGGGTGATCTTGAAGACCTGCCTGTCGGAGCGGTTCGTGTATCGCGGTGACTTCGCGTTCGCGACGCTGCTGCGGTTCATGCCGATTATCACGCAGGTCTTCTTGTGGAGCGCGATCTACGCCGCTGGAACCAAAAGCGAGCGTCCGGAGTTGAATGGCTATACCTACGCGGACATGGTGGCGTACTACCTGCTGGCGATGATCAGCCGAGCGTTTTCCTCGATGCCGGGATTGGCCAGCGGAATTGCTCGCGAGGTACGGGACGGCACAGTCAAGAAATATCTCACGCAGCCCATCGACATGCTGGGTTATCTGTTCTGGCACCGAATCGCTCACAAGCTGGTTTACTACGTGGTGGCGATCGGTCCGTTCGCCTTGGTCTTCTGGCTCTGCCGAGGCTACCTGCCGGGCTGGCCAGATGGCTGGACGATGCTGGCGTTTGTCGTGTCGCTGGAGTTGGGCTTCCTGATTGGTTTCTTGCTGGAAGCGTGGCTGGGGCTGATCGCGTTTTGGTTTTTGGAGGTCAGTTCGCTGCTCTTCATCTACATGATGATTAACTACTTTTTGTCCGGCCACATGATCCCATTGGATTGGCTAGGACCAATTGGAGATTGGGTGCGATACGCGCCGTTCCAGTATCTGGCATACTTCCCGGCGGCGATCATGCTCGGCAAGTACAAGCCGGCGGAACTGTGGACCGAGCTGGGGATCGAAGCGCTGTGGGTCCTCGCATTGTTCGCGCTTTGCCGATTCACACTGGCTCGCGGAGTGCGGCGGTACGGCGCGTTCGGCGGGTGAGCGGCACGGCGCTAGCCGCCGGTTATTCGCCGGGAAAATCGCCGACGCCTCACCGGTGGCTAGCGCCATCCCGCTCAAAGTCAGGACCGGGAGGCTGACGCCGCCCCGCTCGCCTGCGCTGCACGAAATAGAAATGCCAAGACCCGGCGTTCTTGCGAAGCCGGGTCTTGGGGAACTCGTCGAAGATTCTTGAAGGTGACTCTTCAGCCGAGTCGCCAGCGGCCTCTAGAGCGGACCGCTCGGGGAACCAGGCTCCAGCGAATTCACTTCGGGGAGACTGGGTGGGTGGCTGCCAGGGACAGCCCGCCGGCGTCTTAGGCGACACCACCTCGTTGGCAACTAGGACTATCGTTTATCACAAACCACCTCCTTTCTTGGTTGAACCAGACCCGTTGCGCCGGAGTGCCAAGTAGAACACGGCTGCGGTGGGTCAGAAATTGGTCCCTCGTGCTGCGTCAGCACGAACACTGAGCACATAGTGGCGTATTTACGCCGACAGGCAAGACAAATCTTGGGCTCCGCGGCAGTTTTTAAGACGAAAGCCTCTCAGCCCCGGCGAGTCTTCGTCACCGTTCCGCGCGCGGAACGCATTTGCTCCGCGTAACGATACCGCGAAACCAAACCAATCAGACTCTGAGACGAATTGACTTCGAGCTTCTCCATGATGTGAGCACGATGCGAATTCACCGCCGCCAAACTGACTTCAAACTCGTGAGCAATTTCGCGACTGGAGAGTCCATCGACTACACGGTTCAGGATCTCGACTTCGCGATCGGTCAAGGTTTGCAATTGCTCGCCGGTGCGTTGGATCTCCAGGAGCGAATCTTGCGAGGGCTGCTGTGTCTGCAATGCACTGCGAATCAGTCGCTTCAGATCGGCGTTGCGGTGAATCGGTTTCTCGACGAAGTCGATCGCCCCCAGCTTCATGGCTTTGACCGCTGAGAACACGCTGCCAAAGGCGGTCATTACGATCGTGGGCAACATCCAGTTCAGCTCGCGCATCTTTTCGAGCACATCAACACCGGTCATCTCCGGCATCATCAAGTCCAGCAGCAGACACCCCGGCGATCCGGGCCGGTAGTTCTGAAAGAACTCTTTTCCCGAGCAGAATGCCGTCACGGGAAGGTTTTCAGATTCCAACATGCGAGTCGTGGATCGCAAGAACTTTGGATCATCATCGACCAGATAGATCGTTGGTTTCATCACTACTTTCCGCCATCGGGAACGACGCGAATGTTCTTGTCCTCAACACCGTCGAGCAAGATGTTGGCGACAATCGGTTCGCTGTCTTTCATCGTGACCCAGGCAAAGTGATCGAATTGACCGACTTTCAGACCTTCCAGTTTTGAAGCTCCGCCGGTTGTGGCCAGGATGTAGTAGTCCATCCCCTTGCGGACGCTCTTTGCGTAAACGTGATTGTGGCCGGAGAAGACCGTGTAGTTGCGGCCTTGTAGCGAGGCTTCCACATCATCCCAGCCGAGCGAAGCCGATGTGTGCTCCGGCAGCTTGTGCTTGGTGATCGACCAAACCGGCTTGTGCATGAAGACGAAGGTCCAACGCACGTCTTGGTTGGCGGCGAGCACCTGCTTCAGCCACGCACGCTGTTCTGGTGAGAAGAAAAATTCGCGGTCCTTCTGCGTTTCATCCTCCGTGTTGAGCACCACGAACAGGCAATCCTGATAACGAAACTCGTAATAGCTACGGCCGAACTTGCGATGCCACTCTTTGCTCATCGGCATGTTGGCGATGTCGTGATTGCCGGGACAAAAGAAGAACGGCATCTGGAAACGGCTGAGCTTGGTTTCAAACTCGCTCCACTCCAGCGCCCATGTGCCAGGATCTTCGGAGTATCCTTCTATCAAGTCGCCGACTGACACCACAAACTCTGGTTGCAACAGGTTGATTTTCTCGACCGCTCGCGAGAACACACCCGGGCGGCGTCCACCCGTCCGATCGGACACGATCGCAAACTGAAAGCTGTTCGGCCGATTGTTGACCTCCAGATGTGTGAACGGATTCTTTTGTTCGACGCGAATCGACAAGCCGGCCTTGGTCGCGTTAGCTGAAACTGCCGCCGACGGAGCCCCTGTCACCGACCATGTCGCCGCGACTCCGAGCAACCCGATCACCGCCACCAAGATCGTCAACTGTCGCATGTCGTCCTCCGCAGAAAAGAAGGGTCGTTGGCTTGGTTCCGAATCGGGCAGCAAGGTATCGGTGGGGCGGGAGGCTCGCAACTTGTGCAGAGCTTTCGGACACTGATTCGGAGTCGTGCAGAAACACGTCAAGCCTGAGTCCAGCTCAGGAGTGACTCCAGCGATCGTTATCGAGGACCACATCATGTCAACGACAGCCGTCATTCGACCAGCGGAACTCGCGGACCTGCCCGCGATCACCGACATCTACAACGAAGCGATCCTCACATCGACCGCGACGTTCGACACAGAGCCCAAGACGCTCGACGATCGGCGGCAGTCGTTTCAGGCTCACGGCGAGCGACATCCGATTTTGGTCGCCGAGTTGTCTGGGCGAGTGGTCGGCTGGGCCTGCCTTACCCCCTGGTCCGATCGCCGTGCATACGACGAGACGGCGGAGACTTCGTTCTATGTGCAGAGCGAATCTCGAGGTCACGGCATCGGCCGCCAACTCAAGCTGGCAATCATCGCCGATGCTCGGCGGCTCGGCTTTCACTCGCTGATTGCGCGAGTGGCCGAAGGGAGTGGCGAGAGCCTGCACATCAACGAAAGCGTGGGCTTCACTCGCGTCGGTGTTCTAAGGGAAGTTGGAAAGAAGTTCGGACAGCGTCTCGGCGTGCATCTGCTGCAACTGTTTTTGGAATGACTCTTCGTGTAAATCTGAGGCGTTGCTGAGCAACCGCGAACGAAATCAAATATAACGCTGCGGCCAATGTCAGGGCGATTTTCAACGGGCTGATATGACTCCTCAATATCACACGATCGACGATCCACTGCCGCGAGAGACTCTGCGCGAACGCCTCGACGCGAGTTCGTTGCTGAAGGGGGAAGAGCTGGAGCAGTCGTTGAAGTGGCTGGACACTCAAGAGAGCGAAGTCGGCCGTTCGTTTGTGGTCCAAGCACTGGCGACGGAAGGTTGGCTGACCCCGTTTCAAGCGATGGCCGTCTACGACGGGCGGCTCAAGGATCTGCACATCGGCAACTACGATGTGCTCGACCGGCTGGGTTGCGGCGGCATGGGGACGGTCTTCAAGGCGCGGCATCGCCGCATGAAGCGAACCGTGGCCATCAAAGTGTTGTCCTGGAGCCTCAGCGAAAACAAATCGTTCGTGCAGCGTTTCCAACGCGAGGTTGAGACCGTCGCGCGGCTGTCACACCCCAATATCGTGACGGCGCACGACGCCGACGTGTGCGAAGCGAGACAGTATTTGGTGATGGAATATGTCGAGGGGACGGACCTCGACCGTTTGGTGCGGAAGTGTGGCACACTTTCTCCAACGCTAGCCGCGACGATGATTCTGCAAGCGGCTCGTGGGCTAGATTATTCCCACTCGCAAGGGGTCATCCATCGCGATATCAAACCGGCCAATCTGCTGATTGATGGCAGCGGCATACTCAGGGTGCAAAACAGCATTCCCTTTTCTTTCCCGGTCAGGTTTGAACTTCCAATCTGGCGGCGGTGGTGCGGCGGTAATAGAGCGAGCCGGGGCGGGCGAGGATGTGTTTGGTGAGGGGATCGCCGTCGCTGAGGAG
>SXGS01692397.1_pt1 | contig 14677 bp, 8 predicted proteins | sample 3174681 | NCBI WGS metagenome assembly SXGS01 (sample SAMN11356861, study PRJNA531348) | freshwater metagenome | isolation source: freshwater sample F1-80 | place: China: Fuxian Lake, Yuxi | collected 2017-12-25
AAACCCCCGTCGCCAATCGCCTGGGGAAACTCCAGCAGCCAGTGAAACGGTTGGTGCGAGCGCGTGAAGTCCGATTGTTTCCGGCTGGGGGGATCCGGATAGAGGCCCGCGTCTCGATGCAGATTCCACAAGTCCTCGTTGAGCTGGGTGCGTGTCAGTTCCGCGGCCATCCTGACGTGCGCCTTGGTGATCGCTCGCCGGTGCGTTCCCCCCAACTGCTGGTCTCGGAACGCCTGAACCAACAGCCCGTACTCCGCACAAAGGCGCTTGAGCGTCTCGGGATCTCGCCCGAAGAGCATCGTGATCTGTCTCTGTCTGAGCTTGACCCGCTGTCGCAAACCGTCGATGTCTTCGACTCGAGCATAACCGACGAGAGAGTTACCAGCCAGCACGTTAAAATCGATGTCGGGGAGAGGTTCAATGCCCAGATTTGGTCGAGTGGGATCGGCGTCAGCGTGGGCGATCAGCTTCAGGAAGAGTCGGAGTTTGCAGATCTCAACCGCCTCCTCAACGATGTCCACTCCGAACAGGTTGTTGACGATCAGCGTCTTGTGGATGTAGTACTCGGGGTTCGGATGTTCATCACGGATCAGGCCGAGCTCTGATCGCATTCGATCCAACGCCTCGCTGGCGTCAGGGCCAGGGACAACGCCTGCCGTTGGTCCAGTGCGCAAAGGCGCCGCCCTCCGAGCCCGCCACTCGAGTGACAACCCGAAGTCTGGGTCGAGAGTTCGACACATCTCTTCCATTCGGGCCAGCGTTGCCCGATACAGCGGGAAGAGAATGTTGACGGCTGCAAGGAGGAACGCGCCGGAGCCCACTGCCGGATCCAGAACAGTAATGCGCCTCAGACAGCAATCATAGAAGACCCAGAGCAACGACGGATCCTGCAGGCAGCCAATAAAGTCGGCAGCGAGCAAATCCATGTTCAGGTTATACGTGACGGCATCATTAATCGTGCGGATCAGCCCCGAGTCGAAGTCCTGAAGGACAGCCGCGTAGCGTTCCTGGCGTGCAGCGTATTCCAGGTCCGTTTCAGTTGGGAGGAAGTCCGTGGTCTTGAAGGCGGGCCAAAGGTACCGGTCGACGCCCTCGCCACCGCTTAGGCCCAGCCCGCCATTCACGAGGTCGGGTGCGGGACCTATCGGGAGGGTCTCCACAGCCGCCCGACCCGATGGACCCGTTTCCCCGAGCATGTCAAAAAGCCGAGGGATGATCGTGTTGCGGCAGATGTAGCCTGTGATGTCCTCCTTGGTGTAGTAGGCGCCAAGCTCCCGCTGATTGATGTACTTCTCAAAGATGTACCCCAGGATTCCGGGGTTTATCTGGCCGTCGTTCTCCAACAGGTCTTCGTCAAGCGTCCAGCGCCAGGATCCGAGGAAGCTGAACCACAACTCGAATTCCTCGTCGGGAACGGTGACTTCAGGGGGGAGCTTGCCGTTGACTACCGCGTCCCGGGTGATTCCGAGGTTAATCTCGACCTCATGCTCCTGGAACAGCCCACCGTCAAGGTACGGAACCCCCTCGAACAGACCCTCGTAGCTGCCTCTCTCCCCCTGGGGTGTCCCGAAACCGAGGAAGCAGAGAGGCAAGAGAAAATCTCGGTAGAACCGGTCGTGACCTCGCAATCGCGACTCAGTCAGCCTGTTCGACAGGTAACCTGTTCGATCCGGGAGCAACCCCTTCTCCTGAAGGAAGTAGATGAACATCACTCGGTTCAACAGTGCCGTGACGTACCATGCACGCTGCTTTTGATCTTCCACCCAGCTCAAAAGTCCCTGAAACTGTCTGCGCTTGGCATCAAACGTTTTAAAGAACGTACCGGTGACCTTATCCGCACGTGCACCGCTCTCAGCAAGCCGCTCGAGCACGTGCGCATGGGGGACGTCACCCCACTCATCCTGAGCCTCATAGGGGATCTCCAGCTTAGTGAAGATGCTCAATATCGGAGACACCGGCGAGTGATCCCGGTAGTAGCGCCGTTCCGGGTAACTCAATCCCTTTCCGTCGGCTCGGGGAAACCGCCAGTAGCACTCAGTTCGATCCTCGTTGAGAAAGGCCAGAAGGGAAACCCCGAACTGCTCCCTGACGGCCCGATCAACTCGATCACGCAGCGGACGCCCCGCAGCGGAGGTCAGGCTCGGTTGATCCGGAGGGGCCGTCGGCTCGGTAACCTCAATGACTCGGAACCTGGCCTTTTGCGCAATGGGCCGGCAGCGTAGCGCCCGGCCGCCCGCCTCAATCCACGCCTGTCCTGACGCGTGATCCCAACCCAGGATCTCTGTAAATGCGGTCTGGAACTCCAGCCGAAGAAGCAGCATACGGAGCGAAGGCTGGCGACTCATTTCGGCCTCACGCCCTCCGGCGCCAGAGACGCTACGCAGGTGGGACAGGCCATTGACTCGCACGCGCGGCAACCTCGCCTACCGATCCGCATCGAAGTTCCAGCCGACTTCGGATGCAGTGCAGGGGTTAGCCGGAAGCACGCGACGCCTGTCATGAGCCTCGGATCCCGATACTACAAATCAGGCGCGGCTGCTGGGGTACATCTCCGGCTTCGCGAGCCAGTTCCTGGAACAGACGGTCGTCGGCGAGAAGGCCCAACGCCAACTCGACCAACTCCGCGTCTACAACTCCCTCCCGGAAACGCCGGTTAAGGATCTCTCGGGCACGCTCAGTGAGAGGGTGCCGGACGATTCCCTCGATCAACGCATCGAGCTCTCTCACATCGGCATGAGCGAACAGTCCCCCTTGCGCCCTCAAATCTGCACGCCTTCCAGCCATCCGATCGTACAGACGACGCCGCGCGCCGGTCCGAGGACCCAGCGCGGCAAGGACGTCGCGCTTGTCGTGGGACGCGAGTACTTGCGTGATTCCGTTTCGCACCAGGTCGTGATGCCGGATGGCGGGGGGCGCCGAAGGAGTATCGGGCGCACATGCTGCCAATCGGAGCACTGCGAGCTGCGACTGCGTTGACACCTGACCAGTCTCATTCACCTTCAACAGACTGTCATAACCATCGGTAGTCTTGAAGTAGACGAGGACGCCGCCCGCAAGCTGGTCCCAACGGGAAGCATGGATCATCGGAGGTAAGTTCTTCACCTGAGCTTCTAAGGTCGGATCGGTTCGAATGGCCTCGTGCCAGATGCCGGCCGCCAGCGTGGGCAAGTCCACATCTTCGGTCTCGTCGTCCTCACTGAAGATGTGATCCTTCTCGGTAAAGATGTCTGACAATTCGTCGGCTATGGCGTCCTCGTCCTCAAAGAACCGTTCGTCTGTTCCGATCACCTCGTGGTTTTGCTTTAGCCGACCAATCAGGCGCCGCCGAAGAGAGATGAGGTTCTCCACTCCCTCAGCAGGCAGGCACGAATAGATCCGGACCTCTGCGTTGTCCTGCCCGAGCCGATCCACCCGCCCGGCACGCTGGATCAAGCGGATGATGGCCCAGGGCAGGTCATAGTTCACGACGACATTTCCATCCTGACAGTTCTGCCCTTCAGAGAGCACCTCGGTGGCAACAAGCACTCTGATGGCGGATTCTCCGAGCTTCAGGACGTGATTGTTGCTGACAGGGGAGAAGCGTCTGACAATGTCCACTGGCCGTGCAGTAGCGGCCGTAACCTCGGCCACCTCTTCAATCCCTGCTCGGCGGAGCTCTGCGGCCAGATACTGGGCTGTGTCGGCAAACTGAGTGAACACGACAACCTTCGACAACCCTTCTCGGGTCGTGAGAAGGGTCTTCAGGGAGGTCAGCTTCGAGTCAGTCTCAGGTCGCCACTCACCCGCAAGCCGTAAGACTGACTGCAGGCGTTCCGAGTCTGCCAGGAGATCGGCTACCAGGTCGGCAGCGTTGAAGTGCGAGCTCCCGATCCAACGAAAGTTCCTTCTCCCTGCTTGGCGCTGTTTGACATAGGCGTTGTAAACTACAACTGCGCTCGTTCGCAGGTCTTCGAGCGACGTCGCAACCGTGTCGGAAGCTCCGACCAGGTCCTGTTTACCGTCACTATCCGGCTCAAGCGCCAAGACTTGAACTTGGGACTCGGGGTCGGCATCCGAGGTGGCAGAGTCCAGCAACTGGGCGTCCTGAGTGCCGATCGGGAGGTCCAAGCCGTTCTCAAGGGCATGGACATGAACTAGATTCCTGATGATGTGTCGACGAAGCGAGAGCAGAAACGAGTGCCCGGAGCTCTCAAGGCGTTTAAACAGATTCGTTCGACAGTAACCGATAAGCCGCTCGCCGGCCAACGCCAGGTTGTCCAGCAAGAGTCGCTCGGTTGGCGTCGGAACGCTGGAGCTTTCTCCGTTGCGGTACGCCCCGAGTCCATACCTCGGGAGCCGCAACGCGCTGATGGTGTCCACCACCGTCGAGTTAAACAGGCTGGCGTATTGATCTTCCGGATCGCCGGGATCAACCGCGTAGCCAAGGGTCTTGGGGACTCGGCGAGGAAAGTAGCTTCTTACTCCACCGCTAAGAGTAAGATAATAACGATTGCGTTCTGGATCGAAGTCAGAGTAGTGGCGCATAATCCAGGCTCGAGTCCGTCGGACCATAAAGTGGCGCAGCAAATCACGCCAGTCGTCCGGCTCCACACTCTGTTCGAACGCGATCAAGGAGCGGGGTGAGGCCTGGTACCTGGCTGCGAACAACTCTTCACTATGCGTGCGGAAGTAGGCTTCAGGGCGAACTCCGAGGTCGGCGTGTTCATCCAGACCGAGCCTAAGCTGGTTCCCGAGATCCTGATACTGCTTGTTGTAAGGAGTGGCCGACAGCAGCAAAACTTTGGCATCCTGGTCCCGGATGAAGTCCCGCAGGGTGGACCAGACGAGCGTCTCACGGTTGCGGAGGTTGTGACTCTCATCCAACACCACAAGGCGGCACCTCCCCTTGAGTTCAGACAATCGATGGTGCTGACTATACGGAACAACCTCCCCTGCAATCTCATGCTCCTGCAGGTAGCCGTCCCACATCGACTTTAGTTTTGAGGGGCAGCAGACGATCACGCGCCCACCATGGTCGTCCTGATAGAGCTTCGCAACAGCGGTAGCCGTCAGGGTCTTCCCCATCCCCACGACATCACCTATCACCGCAATAGAATGGAGCTGTGGGTGTGTCGGGTCGGAGTGTAGCATTCGGCGGAGCCGAAAGATCGCCTCCCGCTGAAACGGCAACACCAATGCTTCAAGCGTCGAAGGAAGCCGATACTCCTTTGGACCCTCGAGAGCTTCGAAAGCCAGGTGATATGCCATCTTCAGATACACCAGGTAGGGACTCACGGGCTCCTCCCTCGCCCAGCTCTCCTCTATGATCTCCGCGAGGAGAATGCTAATGTCCCTTGAAAGGGGATCGCTCCAGCGCTCCTCGAACCAACGGCTGAGTTTGGACGCGGCATCCTGCTCGGTAACATCTACGTTCAACTCACCTTGGTCGGAAAGGCCCGGCCCCGTGAGATTGCTGCTTCCGACAAAGCCCACTGTTGGCGCGCCGGGGTGGCACGAATAGGTCAGGTAGAGCTTGGCATGAAGCGGATAGCGAAGGAATAGCTTCACACGTGCCTTGCCGGAGCGCAGTTGCCTGGCAAGCTGTCGCAAGCCCGCTTCGGAAACACTGTCGGGCAGCCCGAAGGTAATCTGCCGTCTGAATCCCTCCACGAGGGCGGTCTCACGCCGCTTCGCGGTTCGATTGTCCAAGGGCGCAGGAGAGAACAGCGAGAGGTCCTGAATGAGGGCATCCTCTGGAGTCTGCGTCATACCCACGAGGATTCGGGCCTGCTTGCCGGGCCCACCCTCAAACTGCTCCACAAGATCCGCCACTTTGCGCCAACCACGCAGGTGGAAGTAGCCGACACAGAAGTCGCCACGATGGGAGACCTGGAGCATCTCACGAAGAGAGGTGAGGAGCTTGTGCTCTATGTTATCGAGAACTTTTGGCATGGGCTGTGAGGGCATCGAACAATCACGTCGCGGACGACTGAAGTTTCCCACCCCAGCTCAACTTTACCTTCTCAAGCCAGATGCGCTCCCACCAAAGATCAGCACTGAACAAACCCGACGGAGTGCGCTCTGTCACGGAGCTCCAAAACTCGCCGCAAGGCAGTTAGTGCAATACAGTTCAACGCAGAGGATGCATCCAACACAGACGCCACAGCTGCTTTGCTTCCGGATTAGCGGCTGTCGAAGCTGAACACGCCGAGGGGGAACCCGATGGCATCGCCCTCGCTTCAATGCCTGTCGGGCCGTCACCGTCACTGGCTCACGACTGCAGCGCATACGCCTGTAGCTGCCAGCCATAGTCGCCACGCCCACCCATCGAGTGCGCCGGCAACCATCGTGGTACCGGGTATGACCCGGGCATCGCAACGACACGGAGTTGTTCCCCGGGAAACCCTGCTTACAAGTGGATCGCCGGTCGAGCGCCACCACGACTCGGCGGCGCTCGACCACTCAACATGCGACCACAGGGTAGACCTGGGTCTCATAGTCAAAGCGAGTGGATCTCCCCTCACTCGTTCTAGTTTCTCCCAGCTCCCACCGATTGTGGCGGACAACCCTTGCGACCCCGTCCGGCTACGGCTTGCGCAAACCGGATCGTGAATTGTTCCTCCCCCAGTTCGACTAACCCAACGCAGTAAAAGCTCCCCGAAGGGCCTGGAACCAGGACATCCTTGAGCTTCTTGCTAAGATAGGCTTCAGCCGTCGACTGTTTCCACCCTGTCGCCATCACCAGATCATCCAGACTGAAGCTCTGTCGGGCCAGCTCCATTCGGATCAGGAACCGCCAGGCATTCCGAACCTGCACACTATCGCCGCACATCATCTCAACCAGCCCTTCCCGATACCCGCCACCGAGGATCGGCATGCCATATCGCATGACACATGCATCATATCGCTTCACGGACGTCTGTGCAATGTCGAACTGTGCCAGTAAGACTTGGCTCGGAGCCTGTGATAGACTGGATCTGCGAGAAGTTGAAGCCGGAGACCTGACAGATGACGTTTGAAAGCCACCCTGGCGACGGGATGTTTGGCATCAGCATCGATGCACTACCTAGCCTAGAATCCATCGATCGACAGATCGCAGAACTGCAGCATCAGTTGGATCGCGCCGTTCGGCTCCGGCAGGCGCTGGCACTGCTCCTGCAGGCCCTCGAACCGGCGACGGCCCCGGCCAACTCCCCTCGGACTGAGATCACCGGTGTCGCGCACTCTACCGGGAGTGAGCCGAACCCCCTAACACCCAAATCGGGGGACGCTTCCAACACGGTTTCAAACCTAGGCCCAGTTCGGCTTAGTGCCAAAGATGTGCTAAGGGTGACACTCGAACAAGCCGGTGGGCCAATCAGCCTGCGCGAGCTCGTGGTACGGGCATCATCGACCCCAGACTCGCCCTCGCCCGCCGCATTGACCAACGCCTTTTACCACAACACCCGCAGCGGGGCGCGCTGCTTTGTTGCTCTCGGGAATGGGTTGGTCGGCCTCGCCGGACGGGACGAGCCGATGTCAGTGCAACCGGAATCAGACCGAGGAGAGTCACCCGAAGTCAAGAGCAAGGCTGGATCCATCACAGAGTTGGTTCAGGCGTACATCCGTTCCCACGCCAGCTTCCGATCCAGCGAGATGGTAGCTAACATCCTGGCACAACTTCCCACTGCGAAGCCGCACTCGCTACGGGCTACCCTCAGCGGTATGCAGCGGCAGGGCAAGGTCAGCCTTCGCGAAGGGGTGTGGCATTCCCAAGTTTATGATGACGGCGTGCTTGCGAAGGCGCCACCAGACTCCGATGATGATGCTGTTCTGGTACTATCGCAAGGATGCTGATCTCATGACGCTCACGGAATTCACACTGGATCAGGAAGAATCGTGGACACTCGACACGGCACAGTGCAACGAGTACCAGAACGAACTGAACGCAATTCTTGACGTCTCAAATGGACTTCAACACCTTGCTACCCGAATCTCGATGTTGGAGGAATCTGTCAACTTGCAGTTTCCACAACTAGCCTCGCGGTGCGTCATGGGAGCCTCTCCGGAACTCATCTGGCTAGCCGAACGCGATGAACCTGTCGCGGCGTACTTCCAGTGGTACTCCGTCTCCGCCAAGAATCTACTCGAGATGGTTCTCGCCCTTCGAAAGCGCACATCCGAGAAGTGTCCGACGAATGCCCAATATCTGGCTGCGTTTGACCCGTTGGTTACTTATCGAGACAAGGTCGGCGCTCACGCTGCGTGGACGCAGAACAGTAGACAGAGTGACAATCGTGCTGACAAACGTAGCAGTAGCCTTCCATTCGGCTTGTGCAATGGCCTGTTGGTGGCAGTTCCGCTCCAGTTTGTTGTGATCGAGTCGGGCAACAAGCCCCCAACGAAGTGCAAGCTCCAAGCGTGGTCCATCACAGATGTCCACCGGCAGCTCACCTCGCGGTATCACTTCTTTCGCCAGAATCGTAAGCGCAGTCCCGGATTCGAGATCGGTTCTCGTGTGGCTGGGGTTGCTGGAATTGAGTTGTCCTCTGGTTTCGGCCGCCGTGCCGATGCACCGCCCGAATAGAAGCCCACTGCTTGTCCGGTAGTGGAGGGGACGCTCGTCTCAGTCAGCATGAAACAGGAACCTGTCAAACGTGCGAAGCAGCGCACCGGGACCAACTGCGGCGGGGACCGCCCCCGGGATTGCCCGCACGTCTGCACCAGAGAGCGGAGTCCCACCCGAGTCTCGGGGCGCCAGTACCAGGCGAAGAGGAGCTGGGACCTGGACCAGCAGGTCGAGAAGATCGCCGCGGGAGGCGATCCCGGGCAGGATGCTCCAGTGGATGGGAGGAGCCTCCAGGTCCGGGGTGGCGAAGTTGATGACCGTGCCTTTGCGATACGTCACCGGAGCATCGGCGAGCACCAGCCGGGTTCCCCTCGGCAGCGACGGGTGCGCCATGAGTGCCGGCGCCGCATCGAAGCCGCGGGCCACAACCACCCATCCTCGGCGAGGCGCCGGCGCCTCGCGTTCCACAACCTGCACCGCCATCCGGATGTCCCTCACGCGCTCGGCAAGCAGGGAGCGACCCGCCACAACAAGCGCGGAGCCCACCTGGCCTTCGACCGCGGGCGCCAGCCGCCTTCCCGTGTATTGGAGGTCGATGGTGACGGCGTTGGCCCTCACGCGATCATCCCACCAAAGGCGCTCCATCTGCGGCGGCTGCCGATCCCGGTCTAGGTTCAGCACGAACGGTACGCTGCCCGAGGGCAGCGGCAGCGGTCGCGTCACCACCGCCCGCACCAGTCCGCCCAGACCGGAGGGCCAGGAGAGCTCTCGCGCTTCATAGATGCGGGATCGGTTCGCCGTCCACTCCCCGCGACGAACCTCTCCCCCGACCGACGCCGAGTCCGACGCAAGCCGTCTCATTTCGCTCCCAACCCAGGCGACGAAGCGGCTGCGCTCCGCCGTCGATTTCGGGGTCGGACCCATCCCTGCGCGAGTCAGGCTGTGAAGCGTCTGACCGGCAGGCGCCGTGCCGTCTGGGGTGAGCTGCAGCGTGCGGATCACCCGAAACCCGTCCGCCGGGGGCTTGGGTCCGGCGGGAATTCCCCACTGCTCCCGGAACCAGTCGATCTGCCGGTCGAGCATCGAGTCGTTCCAATCGTGCCCCGCTTCATACTCAGCGAGCTGGACGCCATTGGGAAGACCTCCCCGAGCGTAGACACCCGCTGCGAGTCGGGCCGAGTCTCGGGCGCCTGCGATCGGAAAGCTCGGATCACGGATCCCGTTCACAACAAGAACCGGTCGGGGAAAGGTAGCGGCAAGAAACGACCCGTGGTCTCCCACCTGCAGCAATCCGGGCGCCATTTCGCAGACACACATGCCGGTATCGGCGAGATCGGCTTGAAACGACGTCACGGCGCAGACAGGAGACGCAGCCCGGATCCGTTCATCCAGTGCCGCCGCGTACAGGGTCTGGCTGCCGCCACCGGAAATCCCGGTCATACCCAAATGACTTGCATTCACATCCGCACGGGACAGCAGGTAATCCACGCACCGGATGTCATCCCAGAGCTCCAGCGCCATCAGCGACCGGCCCACCAGGCTGAGCTGCCCCCCTTCGGCGCCGTGGCCGGTGAATCGGCGCTCCTGTTTTCCCCAGCCATCCTTGGCCAGAACAAGGAAGCCGGCGCGGGCCAATCGCTGATAGCCGTTCTGATACACTTCGCGGTCACGGCCACTATGGCCATGCGGCACGAGGAGCGTCGGCTTGAGGGCGGGTCCGCCGATCGGCACATAGATGTTGCAGGGGATGCTGACACCGGGCTCGGGCTCCAGCATCACCTTCTCAATGCGGTACCCCGCTCCCACGATCCGTCCCACAATACGCGCCCTTGGCGCCGTTCGGGGAGCGCTTAATCTCAGACCCAGAAGCTGGGCAAAGCGGCGCCGAAACCGGCTCGCATCTCGTGCTGCCGCGTCTGCGCCGGAGAGCGCTTCCAATCGGCGTCGATGAAGGGCGGCGAGAGCGTTTATCTGATCCTGAGTGGCCTGCACCACTGGATCGGAGTGCGTGGGAATCGCGTCGCGCTCTGCCTGAGCCACGGCGGCCCCGGCAATCAGTGAGAGCGCAAGCCATGCTGCGCGCCCATTCGGGCGGAACGCTTCGAAAGAGCGAGGGCTGAGATCCATACCACGATTTCCCCGTGCACCTGCGACCCGGAGAACCGCTCGTGCCTGTCGGACTCCTGCCGGCCGGCCCCGGAGGCGGAGCCGGCCGACGAATCGCCTAGAGTTTGACGAAGCGGCCCGTCTCGCTCGACTCATACACCGCGTAGGCCATCTTGACGGCTTGCCAACCGTCGTAGCCGTTCGCGAGGGGTTCCCGGTTCTCGCGAACCGCGGCCATCATCTCCTCAATCTCGCGCTGCCACGAGCGATCCGGCACTCCGGCGAATTGCCAGACCGTCGACTCCTGTCCCCGCCGGATCAGCGTACAGCTCTGATCATCGTAGTTGATGAGAAGCGAACCGGTTTCGCCAAACAGCTCGAGAAAGAGGTAGCCCTTCCACTGCGTCCATGAGGATTGGAGCTGGCACACGCGCCCGTCCGCCGTTCGATAGATGCCGAAGCCGTTGTCTTCGCACTTCCCCAGCGCCGGAAGGTGCGTGTGAACGACCCCCGTCGCCTCCACGAAATCGCCCATGAACCACCGGGAGAGGTCCAGCAGGTGGACGCCGTTATCCAGAAACGTGCCCCCGCCGGAGAGTTCGAAGTTTCCGAACCAACGCTTGGAGAGCGCCTCCCCATTGCCGTGTCCAGTTCGACCGCGCAGGAAGATGAGCTTCCCGATGGCGCCCTCGCTCAGGAGTTCCCACGCCTTCCACGCCTGGTGGCTGTAACGGTGGTTGAATCCGGTCTTGAGCTTTACTCCGTTCCTGCGTGCGGCTTCCACCATCGCCTCGCACTCCTGCGGATTCCGGGCCAACGGCTTCTCGCAGATCACATGCTTCCCCGCATCCATCGCCCGAATGCTCACCGAAGCGTGAGCGTTGTTCGCGGTGGATACAACGACGAGATCCACGTCGTCTCTCGTCACCGCAGCTTCCCAGTCCGTTCCCCAATCACATCCGAATCGCTCTCCAAACGCCTTTGCCGAGGCTTCGATCACGTCGACGCCAACCGCCAGGCTTGCACCCTCGGTCGCCTCGATCGCCGTCGCCCGGCGCTGGCCGATGCCGCCACACCCGATTACCGCTACTCGCATCCCTGTCGCTCTCCCACTCTCAACTCGAAGCCGGGATGATTCCCGGCCAACATCGCTCCAGGACGCCCACGAGCGCTTCTTCCTGGCGTGCGCCTCCGGCGCCGTCCACCAGCAGCTTCGAAGGATCTCGCCGCGTTACTGCCTCAATGAACCGCTCTATGGAAACCCGCATGAAGTCTCGTCCGCTCCACTCCAGACCATGAGCCCTCAGGCGCGACTGAAACACCCCGCCGAGGTTGAAGCCGTCGATATCGGCGACCATCGTCTGGTTGCCGACCTGCCTCTTGAGGTCCCCCGCAACGCCGCGTCGACACTCCATGTGCACGGGAATGCGCTTCAGCCCAGACACCCACTCGAAGTCCACGACCGCGGCGTTTGGGCCTTCATCACACCGTAGGGTCGGCCAGTCCACCCCACCCGGGGCGATGGAGTCGATGAGCGCCAGCGGATGGGGTCCGAGGTCGATCCAGGCTTCCGAGGCGCCGTGGGATGTACGCTGCTTTCCTCGCGTCTCCATCACAAAGTGAAGCGCCTCATAGCTCGGCTCGGCGCCCAGTGCCTGGCGGTGCAGCTCAGCCCATCCTTCCAGCACGGCTGGGTACTGAGCGTTTACGCCGAGGATCACGTCTCGTCGGCTTGCATAATCCACCACAGCGCGAGCTTCGGCCAGGATCTGGGAGCCGGTCCAGTTCCAGCGCCAAACGAGGGGCTTTTCGCAGAGAATGTCGCGCCCGTCATCCGCCAGGTCGCGGACCTGGTCACCGTGGGCGTCCATCAACGAGCACACACTGCACACATCAAAGCCGCCCTCTCGCCGGAACGCATCCCAATCGCTGAATGCTTTTCCCTGAAAGCCCATCAGCTCGGCAAGCCCTGCAGCGGCTTCGATTGCCGTTTCCGGTGTCCTGCCATAGACGGCGGTGACGTCACACCCCGCGAGTGCAAACCACTTGGCGTGGTGTTTGCCAATTCCCCGGGCGCCGACAATTCCCACCCGCAGGGGTCTATTCATCACTTGCACACTCCACCGTGCCGCTTGAGGCTCATCGTTGAGCCCCAAAGATTATTGCACCGATCGAACGGCATCCATCAGTCGAGTCACGCGGGCAGAGTCTACGCCTGAACCCGCACGGCCGTCTCGCTGCACGGCGCTGCCGACGATCGCCCCATTCACGTGTCGGAACACCTCCGACGCAGTCTCCGGCGTGAGTCCGCTGCCGATCAACAGTGGGGCGTCAGGCGCCGCGGTTCGGACGGCGGTCGCTCGTGCCAGGTCCGTCGGCTTCCCGGTGCCGCTGCCGGAGAGAATGAGTGCGTCTGCCCTGCCGCGTTCCCAGGTATCCTCCGCCGCCTGCGCGAGATCGCTGCCGGGAAATGGTGTCGCGTGCTTCACCCAAACGTCTGCGAAGATCGCGATGTCGGCGCCCAGCGAGGCGCAGAGCCGCAGGGTCTCATGGGCACGGCCGGTCAACAAACCCTGGTCGGTTGCCATCACCCCGGTGTGAACATTGATCCGCACGAACCGTGCGCCCGCGGCATGGGCAGCCGCCACAGCGCCCAAAGCGTCATTCCTGAGGAGATTGACTCCCACGGGAAGTCCGGTGGCGCGAACGACCTCTGCGGACACAACTGAGATGGCGGCAAGCGTTTCGGGACCCACCCGATCGGGCATGAACGGAAGGTCGGCGTAGTTCTCCACCATCAGGCCGTGCATTCCGCCCACTCGGAGGACGTCGGCGTCGGCAAGCGCCCGGTCGATGACCTGTCGCATCGACCCGCCCCAACCGGGAGAACCCGGGAGCGGCTGGAGATGAACCATCCCGATGATCGGGCGGGAGGTTCCAAAGATCTCCTCCAACCGATATCGTCGAACTCCCGGCACGGTGCTCATGCTCGGGGGACGCTGGCGGCCAGGTACGCCGGACTGGCAAGGGGTTGGGTCTGGAGAGCGAGTCTCAGTACCTGATCCATATGGTCCACGAAGTGGAAGGAGAGTTCGTTTCGTACGTTTTCGGGGATTTCGTCGAGATCTCGCTCGTTTTCCCCGGGCAGGACAATCGAGTGGATACCCGCACGATGCGCGGCGAGGACCTTGTCCTTCACGCCGCCCACCGGAAGGACCTTGCCGCGAAGAGTGATCTCTCCCGTCATCGCAAGATCCTTCAACACGGCGCGGCCAGTGAGCACACTAGCCAGCGCGGTCGCCATCGTGATTCCGGCGCTCGGACCATCCTTCGGAACAGCGCCCGCCGGCACATGGATGTGAATCTCCGTGCGCTCGAACTGGTCTTCGTCAAAGTCGAGGATCCGGGCCCGAGAGCGCACGTAGCTGAGCGCGGCCATGGCGCTCTCCTTCATCACGTCGCCGAGCTGCCCGGTGAGCGTGAGTTTCAACGTCGTGCTTCGAAGGACGGTAGCCTCCACCGTCATCGTGTCGCCCCCGAACTCGGTCCAGGCCAGTCCTGTGGCGGCGCCGATTTCGTCGTGTTCCTCAGCCCGACCGAACTGGTAGCGGCGCTGGCCCAGAAACTTGACGAGGCGTTCATCGGTGATCACCACCTGCTCGGAGGCCCCCATGGCTACGTCTCTGGCTACTTTGCGACACACCGTGGCGATCTCCCGCTCGAGGTTTCTCACGCCGGCCTCTCGGGTGTAATCCCGAATGATCCGGACGAGGCTGCTGTCGGGAAAGTCGATTCGGCTCTCGTCAATCCCATTCTCATAGCGCTGCTTGGGAACGAGATAACCCCGGGCAATCGCGAGCTTTTCCGCTTCAATGTAGCCGGCGAACTGGATGACCTCCAGGCGATCTTTCAGCGCTGCAGGGACGGGGTCCAGCAGGTTGGCCGTGGTGATGAACATCACATTGCTCAAGTCCATCGGCAACTCGAGGAAGTGATCGCTAAAGGCGTGGTTCTGCTCCGGATCCAGCGCCTCGAGAAGTGCGG
>SXGS01338746.1_pt1 | contig 14675 bp, 10 predicted proteins | sample 3174681 | NCBI WGS metagenome assembly SXGS01 (sample SAMN11356861, study PRJNA531348) | freshwater metagenome | isolation source: freshwater sample F1-80 | place: China: Fuxian Lake, Yuxi | collected 2017-12-25
CGAGTGCTGCAGGAGCGTCGCTTCGAGCGCGTGGGCGAATCACGCACGCGCGAGACCGATGCGCGCGTGATCGCGGCCACCAACGCCGATCTGGAGGCCGAAGTGCGCGCCGGTCGCTTCCGCGAGGATCTGTACTGGCGCCTGCACATCGTCACATTGCGCCTGCCACCGCTGCGCGAGCGCCCGCGCGATGTGCTGCTGCTCGCCGAGCACTTCCGCGCACGCTACGCCGCGGAGCACCGCCGCGAGTCGCAGGGCTTCACGCCGGCGGCCGAGCAGGCCATGCTGGCGCACCACTGGCCGGGCCATGTGCGCGAGCTGGAGCACGCCGTCGAGCGCGCCGTGCTGCTGGCGCGCGGACCGGTCATCGAGACCGGAGAGCTGGGTCTTGGAAGCCTGCAGACAGCTCCGCTCTTGGAGCAGCAAGCCCCGCTGCTGCCCGTTAAGCTAGGAATCCCCTTGCGCGAGGCGCTCGAGGAGCCGGAGCGCGAGATCATCCGCCGGACGCTTGAACTCAACGAAGGTTGCCGCCAGAGCACCGCGCGCATGCTCGATGTCAACCGCGCCACGCTGTTTAACAAGATGCGCAAATACGCGCTGCTGGACTTCCCGCACAGGAAGACTCGCTCCTGACGCGCTAGACTCCCCCGTCCCCATTCGCCGCCCAACACTGTCCGTCATGAAGTGGAAAACAATCCTCCCGCTGATGCTCGCCGGTGGTGCCGTGCTCGGCGCCCTGGCTCTGGTGACGACGAGCGAACATGAAGACGCTGCCGGCTTCTACGCCGCCTACCAGCGCCGCGCACAGACCCGCAGCCTCCCGCGCGATGAGCGCCTGTCCGCGCTCGAGCTGGCAGGGCAGCTCGCCAAGGATGAAGGCCAGCAGGCCCTCGAGCGCACGATCCTCACCGAGCGCAGCTCGCTGCTGCTGGAGCTGGGTGCCTATGCGCGTGCCCGGTCGGATTTCCAGCGCCTTCAGGAGCTGGGCGAGCTTTCGATCGAGCAGCAGCGCGCACGGATCCGGCTGGAACTGGCGGCCGGCGAGTTCGAGGCGGCGCAGCAGCTGGCGACGGAGTTCATGAGCGCGCATGCGCAGGACGGTGCCGGTCGCGCTCTGCTCGGCCAGAGCGAGCGCGCGCTGGCCGATGCGGCGGAGCAGCGCGCCCTGCAGCTGGTCGATGACGAACTGGTCGACAGCGAAAGCGCCAAGGCACAAATCTACGTGCGCGACCTGTGCGGTCGCGAGCTTACCGATCCGCGCCGCGTGGCACGCATCGGCGAGCTGCGGACGCTGCTGGGACCGCGTGCCGAGCCGCTCGCGGCGGAGGTGCTCGATCTGTGCGAACGATCCAGCCGGCTCCATGCAAACGCGCTGATTTCCTACGGCTGGAGCCTCTCACGAGAGTTCCGTTCCGAACAGCTGGCCCCGGTGGTGGCGCTGCTGACGGCAGCGGGACAGCGCGACCGCGCGCTCGACCTGTGCACGCTGGGCTGGGCCCAACCGGGTGTGCGCGAGCAGGCGGCACTGGCCGAACTGTGGCTGCGCGAGCTGGCGGAGACGGAGCGCTGGCGACTTGGCAATCTGGTGGCCGCAGAATGGATGGAGCCCGGGCGCAACGGCACGCTGGCGCTGTATTCCACGGCTGCGCGCATCGCCTACGGCTCGCTCGACAATCCGGATGCCGAGCCGATCCGCCTGTTCAACGCGGGCAATCGCCTTGCGGAGGTCCTTCCCGTAGGAATCAGTCGCCTTCCGCTCTTGTACACGGGCACGGCCTTCCATCGCTTCGGCACGCGCGAGAACCGCGAGATTGCTCGCTTTCAGCTCTCGCGCTACCTCAGCGAAGACGAGCCCGAGCCCTTCCCGCTGGCGCATGCGAGTGCGTACAGAGCCTGGGCCGAGTGCTGCCGCGATCTGGGCCTCAGCGGCGAGGAACGCACGGCCCTGGAAGGCGCTGTTGCGCTCGACCCGACGGGTAACGGAGCGGATTGGCTGCGTCTGGCGGAACTGGAGCGCAGCAATCCGCACGGCGGACTGCGCCTGCCCGACGAGCGGCTCGCGCGCGCCATCACGCTGCTCCCCCAGCAGGCACAGGCTTTGATCGAGCAATGGAAGCGGCAAGGGGAAGCCCAGCTGAAGATCACGGGCTTTGACGAGACAGAAGTCCGCACGCGCCTCAAGGCTGGCCAGCGCCCGGAGATCAGCTTCGAATCTTCGCCCTACGAGCTCTTCCGGCTGGCGGAGATCGCCTTTGAGGAGGGCGCCAGCGCACGCTCGGAGGAGTTCCTGAGAGCGCTGCTGGAGCGCGTGCCGCGTTTCCCGCCCGCACTGGATCTGTCGATCGCCATCGCCACGCAGCGCAATCGGCGCGCCGACTTGCTGCCAGCGCTGCTGGCGCGCGTCGAGCAGGGCGGCATCGATGCCGGTCTGCGAGCACGCATCGCGGCGCTGCCTCCGGAACTGCTCGACGGCCGGATTCGTCGCCGGCTGTGCCTCGCCGACCCGGAGGGCTTCGGCCGACTGGCGATGGCGCAGGCCGCGCGCCATCGCGGCGACCGCCTTGAGGCGCTACAGACGCTTCGCTCCGTGCCTGCCGAGTGGCTGCAGATTCAGGGCCAGCTGGAAATCGCAGGCCTCGAATTGGAGGTGGGCACCGCAGCCGCCGCGCTGGAGCGCCTAGAACCGCTGACAGCCGATTGGTTGCCGTTGCCCGGCGCCTTTGAGCTCTATGCACGTGCGGCGCTGACGGCCGGCAATCCGGCCGCGCTGGAAGCGCAGCTTCCGAAGTTCGTGCGCGAGATTGCGCCGGAAGCGGCGCGCGCACAGAGCATGCTGCGCGAATGGGTCGCACGCGGTGCGGCACGACCGGCGCTGCTCCTGTCCATCGCGCTGGAGCGTGCGGGCCAGCCTTTCCGCGGCAAGCAGCTGTTGCTGCAACGCGCCGCCTGCGAGGCTGCGCTGGGCGATGAGAAGGCGCTCACCGCCACGCTCGAGCGTCTCGAGGCCGCGGAGACGCAGGGTCAGGCCGAGTTGCTGCGGGTCTTCTCGCGGCACGCCAGCCTGGATCAACAGGCCTGGAATGCGGGCCTGCAGGCGGCGCGCAACGCCGGCTGGAAACCCGGTCCGCTGACACAGGCGGGACTTGCCTCGACCCAGCCGACCGCGGCGGCATCGCAGCCGTCATCTGCCGCAGCCGGGCCGCAACAGTCCTTGCTGGCACAGCTGCTCGAGCCGCAGGCCGAGGATTCCGTCGGGTCCTTCCGCGCGCTGGCCGGTGCCCGCGGACTGGCGCTGGTGCTCAGCGCCCTCGAAGAACCACTGCTGGTGCCGCAGGCCGATGCGCTGCTGGCCCGCGTGCAGGCGGCTGGCGATCTGCGCTGGTCCGGTCTGCTGCGCACGCAGTTGTTGCTGCGAGGCGGCTTCGAGGCCGCTGCGCGCAGCGAACTGGAAGCGCTGCTGCAACGGGATCCCGCCTGCGTGATCGCCTGGGAGCAGTTGGAGCGCTTGTCGGGTTCGCAGCAGCCGAGCGTGCGGGCGCGGCGCCTGAAACTCGCGGGTGCTGATGCGCTCACGCCGACGGAGCAGGCGGCCACACGCGCGGCAGAGGCCTGGGAACGGAACGATGCCGGCGCGGCGCTCGAGGCGGCGCGCGCGGGCCTGGCGCTGCAACCGGGCGAAACCGCCTGCCTGGAATGGGAAGCTCGCGCGCTGGGCGCGCTGGGCGATCCGGCGGCCAGTGCGGCTGCCTGGCTGGCGCTATGCAGCGCGAAGACTCCGCCGGCCGGCAGTCGCACGCTGGGCTGGGCTGTGCAATCGCTGGCATCGGATCGCCCGGCGCTGGAGCAGTTGCTGCGCGTGCAATCCGCCGATCCGCGCATCGTGCTGGCGCTCGCGGAGCTCGACCTGCGCGAGCCGGGCCTCGCTCCCGCCTTCGCCACGGCGCGTGCGATCGAGCGACTGCAGCGCTTCCGCAGCACGCACACGGGCAGCCTCGAATCCATGGCTGCCGGCAGCACCGAGCAATGGGCGCGCTTCCTGCTGCGCCTCGATCCCATGCGGGCCCAAGAACTGCTCGATCATGAGCTGGATTCCGAGCCGGGCAACATCGCGGCCTGGACACTGCTGGCGCACGTACGCGCCGAGCGAGGCGAACTCGCCCTTGCCTTGCGCGACATGGTCACGCTGCAGCGCATGAGCCCTTCGGCTGCGCTCCTGATGGAGTACCTGCGCGTGCGTTCGCAGGGTGACTGGACACCCGAAGGTGTGCGACTGCTGGCCCAGCGCATCGCGGCCGCCCCCGATGCCCCCCTGCGGGCAAAGGTCGTCGTGCTCGAAGCGCAGGCGCTGCTGCGCATGGGCCCGAGCGCCCTGCCTCAGCTGCGCGCGCTGCACGGCGAGATCGATGCGCTCTCCGTCAGCGGACTTTCCGACGAGGAGCGCGCTCTGTTGCTGTGGACTCGGCTGTGCGCGAGCGAAGCGCCCGCGCCGGAGGTGCTCACCGCTCTGTCGCGCCTGCTGACCAGCGAGCGCGATCGGACGGTGCTGGGCATCGTGGCCGGGATGCTACGGGCGCGCGCGCAGTGAGCCTGCCGCATCCAGCCAGCCCTGCTCGGTGAGCACCTCGCGCAGCGTGCCGAACGGCAGCGCCGCGAGCAGCGCTTCGAGACGGGGCAGGGTGCGGTCGAGGTTGAGGTAGTGCCGCCAGCGCTTGCTCCAAGGCGCGTCGACGCGCGGCTGCGCCGGATCGAATTCCCAGGGGTGCAGGTAAAAGCACAGCGGCCGCTCGCGCGCGATGCTGCGCAGCGCTGCGCGCGAGAGCGCACCCGGCAACAGGCGGAAATAGCCGCCGCCGCCCACGGGAACGTTGCGGCCCAGCACCGTGTAGGTTGAAACCGGAAACTCGACGACGCGCGCGCCGTCCTGCACGCTCACGCTCGAAATTCCCGGCGCGAATCCGGGCACGCCGTAGACCGGATGGCGCACCGGGTGCACCGAGCTGTCGTAGACGTAGCCGCGCGCGGCAAGCACGTCAAAGGCCCACCAGGTCCGCTTGACCAGCGTGAAGGTCGAGGCACGGAAACCGATCGGGCGCGGAGCACCCGCGGCCATCAGCGCCTGTTCGGTCAGCTCCAGATCGCGCGCGAAGCTCGCCGGATCCATGTCCGTCAGGAAACGGTGCTCGTAACCGTGACTGGCGATCTCGTGGCCGGCGGCGAGACAGCGGCGCACCAGCGCGGGATGACGCTCGGCCACCCAACCGAGCCAGAAGAACGTCGCCCGCGCGCGATGCCGATCGAGCGCCGAGAGGATCGCGTCCATGCCCACCGCAAGGCGCGAGTCCACGGCAGACCAGCTCTCCCGCGGAAAGGCAGCCTGCAGGTTGGCGACCTGAAAGTATTCTTCGACGTCAAAGGAGATCGAGTGCAGCATGGCGGGAATGCTCACTGGAGCGTATCGCAAACGCCGTGGCGGCGTCTCCAGCGGGAGAGCACGAAGCAACTCCACAGCAGCGCGGAGTGATCCCGCCGGCCTGCGGCGTGCTCCGCGAGCGCCTGACGCAGGCGAGCGGTGTCAAACCACTCCTTGGGAAGATCTTCGATGCTCTCGCGCACGACGGCCTGCAGATCCTCGGCCAGCCAGCGCCGCAGCGGGATCTCGAAGCCCATCTTGGGGCCATCGAGAATCGCAGACGGCAGGCGCGTGCGAAGCGCCTCGCGCAGGGCGTGCTTGCCGCGGCCACCGCGCACCTTCTCGCGCGTCGGCAGCGTCAGGAAGCGCTCCACGAAGCGGTGATCGAGGAACGGAGGCCGCACCTCCAGCGACGCCCCCATCGAGGCCCGATCGCCCTTGACAAGGATCTGATCCGGCAGGAACGAGTGGAAGTCCGCGTATTGGGCGCGGAACAGGCTGTCCTGGATCGCCGGACGGTGGTAGTGCTCCGCGAAGCGCTCGAAGGGATCCGTGCCGGCGAGTGAGCGCGCCAGCTCGGGCGCGAGCACTCCCAGCGCGGCTTCGCGCGGCAGCTGCGTCAGGCTCTGGTAGTAGGCGCGCGCCGGATCGAGCCCCAGATTGCTCAGGGTGCTGGAGGCGCGCAGGAAACGCGGCGCCCAGTCGAGCTTGGGATAATGAGCGCCGATACGGCCGGCCAGCCGGCTGCCGCTCCGGCCGAGCAAGCGCCGCATGCGCTGTTCCGCGACATCGAACACGTAGCGCCGATAGCCGCCGAAGACCTCGTCGCCGCCATCGCCGGTGAGCGCCACGGTGACATGCTCGCGCGCCATCTTGGAAACCAGCAGCGTCGGCACGCACGAGGGATCGGCCAGCGGCTCATCGAACAGCCAGGGCAGTTCCTCCAGCGCGGAGGTCGGATCGGCGCGCAGCACGCGCGTGTGGTGCGTGGCCCCCAGTCGCTGCGCCGTGGCGCGCGCCCGCTCCAGCTCGTCGAACTCCTGTTCCTCGAAGCCGACGGAGCACAGGACCAGCGGCGCGGCCGCACCGGAACGGTTGCTGGCATCGGCACTGGCATCGGCACTGGCACTGCGCGCGCGCGCCATCGCGTCTGCCACCGAACTGGAATCGATGCCGCCGGAAAGAAACGCTCCCAGCGGCACATCGCTCACCAGATGCTCCCGCACCACGCGATCCACCCACTCGAGGATCTCCGCGGCCGGCGCGGGCTCGCGCAGCTCGTCGAGCGGCAGGTCCCAGTAGCGCCGCAGGCTCGGCTGTGTGCGGCCCTCGGCTTCCAGCGGCCGCCAGCTGAGCGTCGTGCCGGGCAAGAGGCGCTGCATGCCGTTCCATGCGGCCTGCGGGCCGCTGACATAGCCCTGCATCAGGAACTCGAGCAACGCCTCCGCACGCATCTCGCGGGGCAGCCAGCCGGAAGCCAGCAGTGCCTTGGGTTCGCTGCCGAACAGCAGACCCTGCCGGCAAAGCGCCCAGTACAGAGGCTTGATTCCGATGCGATCGCGCGCGAGCACCAATCTGGGACTGGACGGCACGCGCCAGTCAAAGACCGCCGCCGCGAACATGCCCACCAGCCGCTCGGGGAAGCGCTCCCCCAGCTCCTCATAAAGGTGCGCGATCACCTCGACGTCGGAGTGCGTCGCGAAGCGGTGTCCGCGCTGTTCCAGCTCGCTGCGCAGCTCCCGGTAATTGTAGATCTCGCCGTTGCAGACCACGGCGATACTGCGATCCTCGTTCCAGATCGGCTGATGCCCGCCCGCGAGATCGATGATCGAGAGCCGGCGGAAAGCCACGGCGAAGGGTGCGCGCAGCTCGATGCCCTCATCATCGGGCCCGCGATGTTCCAGCGTGGCCGCCATGCTCGAGAGCCACTCGCGCGCGGGCACGAGGCGGGGATCCCGCAGGGCCAGACCGATGAAGCCGCACATGCGTCAGGTACCGACCGTCACGGTCCGCGTGCTTGGAGCGAAGCCCCGCCGCCGCTCCAATGCCAGACGCGCCCGCTCCGTGCTGCGCAGCGGATAGAGCGTCTCATCCCGCATCGCGCGCCGGGCCAGCGTGGTGAAGACCAGGATCACGGCCACGAAGTGGTAGAAGAGGTCGAAGTGCGCGCGGTTGAGGAAGAAGCTGCCCACCACGAAGACCGCCATCGAGGCCTCGAACATCGTCGCATAGGACAGGATCCAGCTGGAGTGGTACCGGCGTTCGGCTTCGCGCCTCAACCGCCACAGATCGAAGAAGCTCCAGGCGATCAGCACCATGTAGAGCAGGAACGCCACCGTGCCGCACTCGGCCCAGATCTGCAGGTAGCTGTTGTGCGCCACGCGCGTGCCCGGACCGCTTTCGCTCTCGTCCGTGGCATTGGGATCGAAGCGGCGGTAGTTCTGCTGGAACTTCTCGAAGCCCACGCCCAGCATCGGCCGCTCGGCGATCATGTTGCCGGCGACCTTCCAGGCGTCGAGACGTCCCTTCGCCGAGCCCTCGGTCTGGTAGTCGCGGATCGTCGAGATGCGCTTGATGTAGGACTGCGGGGCGGCGAGGAAGCCTGCAACCACCATCAGTATCAGCACGGCGAACCCCGCAAAGCGGTTGCGCGAACGCCAGGCCAGCACCATCAGGCCGACCCCCAGCGCCAGGAAGCCGCCGCGGCTGTGAGTCGCGATGATCGTGAAGATCGTCAGCGGAACGAGCGCCAGCGTCACACGCCGGACGATATCGCGCCGGTCGGAGAGGCCCAGATGCATGAGCAACGGCACTGCCATCGCGAGCGCCAGCGCGAAGTCGTTGTTGTCGGCCATCATGCCGCCGGGGCCCTGATTGATGAACATGTTGCCCGCGTGCGCAATGAAGTTCGCGCCGTTCTTCGCGCCGAAGAACCCGAAGGACAGGGCGATCACCCATATCAGAAGGCGCAGGTGATCGCGTGTTCGCACGACGGCCGTCGTGAACAGCGCCACGCCGATGATCTTGCAGTATTCCGTGTAGTTCTCAAAGTCACCTGCGCGCAGGTTGTCCGAGGCCAACAGGCTGACACCCACCACAGCCATCAGCCCCACCATGATCCAGGAGCGCATGTCCGGGAGAAAGAGGCGCTTGTCCTCCTGCTTGGCGAACACGAAGCCCGCGAGCGTCACGATGGCCACATAGAACGACCAGCGTTCGTAACGCGCCCAGCCCCAGGTCAGGTCCTGCACGCGCATGTAGGCCAGCAGCGTGAACAGCAACAGGCCGATGAACGGCCGGCGAAAACAGGCCGGCAGCGACAGGATCACGAAACCTGCGACGAGTAGGTCGCGCACGGTTCGCCCCTGTCAGCGGAACAGGTCCCGGAACTGCTCGATCCGCTGGCGCAGATCCGGCGAGAGCGCCTCGGGGCTCTCGGCCCAGGCCCAGGCGACCCACGACAGCGAGCCGACCACCACAAGGGTCGTCAGCGCCACGGCGAAGCGCCGCAGACCGCGGCGACGCGCCTCGGAACGGGTGACGATAGCCTGCACGTTGCCGAGCACCGGAGCCACCAGCACGCGGCTGATGTCTTGCACGCTGCGGAAGCAGTTGCGGCTGAACTCGGCGGTCAGTGCGCTCACCAGACCCAGCGCGAGGCCGGCGACCAGCGCGAAGGCCATGATCAGCCAGGGATTGGGTTCGGTGGGCTTGAGCGGCGGGAATACCTCTTCGTTGATCACGAAGGGGTCAGAGCTGGGGCTCGCGAGGATGCGGGCCTGCTCCAGCTTCTCCTGGTAGCGCTTGGAGGCGCCCTCCAGCGTCACCTGCAGGCGCTTGATCTTCTCGCCGCGCTCGCGGATCTCACGGTACACGGGATACAGCTCGTCCACGTTGCCCGAGTCGCGCTCGATCGCGGTGCGCAGCTGCTGATTGGTCGCCGCCACTTGGGCGATTTCCATCGCCGTGAGGTCGATGCGCTCCTGAATCTGGCCGCGCAGCGGGTTGGCGCGCGCCACGCTGGTCAGGGCGCTCTTGGTGGTCTGACGCTTGAGCTGCTCGCGCTGGTCCTCGAGCTCGCGGATCTCCTGCTGGAGCTTCTTGTAACGCGTGTTGGCCGGCAGGTAGCGCGCAAGTTCGCGCTCCTTCTCGAGAATCTGCGCGTCGAGCGCCTGCAGCTCCTCGGTGTTCGATACGCCCTCGATCACCGCCTGCTCGCTGAGCTTCTCCGGCACCTCCCGCAGACGCTCTTCCAGCGACTTCCTGCGCTCCTCCAGTTGCGCCAGGGTGCGCTCGCCCTCGTCGAGCAGGGTCTGGTTCTTGAGCAGACGGTCGTAGACGGGATCCTCCGTGCGCTGATCCTCCCCGCCGGGGATCGGCTGCGTCGCGGAGATGTTCTTGCGCCGCATCAGGTCGGAGAGCTCGCTCTCCTCGTTGCGGTATTCGCGCTCGAGGCTGGAGAGCTCCGTGCGCAGCCGCTCGGCCTCGTCCTGCACCTTGCGCTGGTCGCGCTCGAGCACGGCCTGAATCCAGTCCTCGCGCAGCGCCTTGAGGAAGGTCACCGCCCACTGGACATCGGAGTGGATGTACTCGACATTGACGAACACGCCCTGACCGCCCGGAGGCTTGTCGAGGCGCACCTTGATGTCATCCTGAACGTCCGTGACGAATTCGAACTGGGCCTGCGAGGCCAGCGCGAGATAGTCCGCGTTCTTCTCCTCCTGCAGAACCCTCTTGATGCGCTCGCGGGCGCGGATCTGATAGGGAGCGTTGTCGCCTTCCTTGCTCGATGCCGCGACCGAGACCGGCCGGATCTCGACCTGCGTGCGAACGAGATAGCGCTTGGGAATGATCACCGCCAGCGCCACGCCGATGCTCAGCACGATCGCCGCAGGCAGCAGGATCTGCCACTTGCGCCTGGAGAGGATCTCCAGGAACTCCGAGAGCTGGCCTTGGGACTCGAGCTGCGTGGCCATGGTTCTTACTGCACCACTCCGTTGGAGTAGAAGCGCCACTGGTTGAGGGCGAAGATCGCACCGCCGATGCCGTTGAGCACGAACTTGACGGGGAACAGCAGCGAGTCGAGGAAGTAGCCCAGCTGGGCCATCATGGTCGGCGGCACGAAGATGATGTCGAGCTCGCGGACCTGCCAGTTGAAGCTGGAGTCACCGTACTCGAACATGTCGCCGATGTTGATCTCATAGACCTTGGGATCGCGCGGATCCGCACGGATCACCTTGATCCGGCCGAGGTTCGCCGTGTCCTTGTTGGGGCCGGAGCGCATCACGGCCTCGAACAGCGTCAGGTCGCCCGGGAAGGGCTGCTCGCCCGGAGCGTTGATCTCGCCGTAGATGAAGTACTTCTTGCCACCGGTCGTGATCTGCACCTTGATGTCGAGCAGCGCGAACTTGGGCGAGTACTTCTCCATCAGCAGCGCCTCGAGCTCGGTGCGCGTGTAACCTGCCACGGTCACGGCGCCGATCTCCGGCAGCAGCACGGTGCCGTCGATGTCGACCTGCTTGGTGACCGACAGCTCATCGTTGTAGGAGTCGGTGACGGAGACCGAATCTCCGATCGCCACGTAGTTCTCCTCTTCAGCGTTGCCGACGTAGCGCTTGCCGAAGCCCTGCGTGTTCATGTACTGCAGCATCTGCTTGTCCGGAGCGCTCTTGCAGGCGCTGAGACAGGCGACGAGGATCACTAGCAGGGTGAGAAACGGCCGGGGATGGGTCATGAGGAAGAAATTTCGCCCGCCGCGGGGCTGCGGCGGACTCGTCTCCGGTCCCCTTCATCGGCCGGAGCGCCGGAAAGGTGAAGACTCAACCGCCGTATTGCCGGGCGTAGTACTCACGGTAGGCACCGCTGCGCACCCTTTGCAACCATGTTGCGTGCTCCTGATACCAGCGAATGGTCAGGGGCAGTGCCTCCGCGAAGCGGAACCGGGGTTTCCACCCGAGATCTCGGGCGATTTTCGAGGCGTCGATGGCGTAGTTGGCGGGGTGAAAGTTGAAACCGAGTTCGAGCTCCCAGGGCTGGAACGCGGTCGACGGAATCGGCCCGCGGGGATTCTTCTCGATGCCCAGGACAAGAACGACGTCGTAGATGCCGGTGGCCACCTGCTGGAGTGCCAGTCGCAGGGCGGAGGCGGAACTGGAGCAGGCATTCTCCACGTTCACGATCGGGATTCCTGTACGGCCCACTTCCTTGACCACCTTGTGCCCGGACCCGGTGCCTTGGTAGACGCTGCCGCAAAACACTGCCTGCATGTCACCCCAGGTGAGGCCGGCGTCGGCAATTGCGCCACGGATGGCTTCGCTTCCGTACGTGTGGCTGTCCACCTCCGGCAGGTAGCCCCACCTGCTGATGGCGATGCCGGCGACAACCACCGGCCTGGCGTGCCAGGCGGGCTTCATCCGGGGCCCCCTTCGCCGGCCGCAGGGGCGAAGCTGAATGCCTGCACGCGGCGGCCTTGCTCGTCCTTGCAGAGGTCCTCCGTTACGAGCTCGACGCGCTGGCCTCGGCGCAGGTCGGCATGTTCGCCAACGATGCGCGACACCACGCGCAGGCCGTCGTCGAGGTCGATCAACCCGTAACAGTAGGGCACCGGGCCACGGTAGAAGCCACCGGCCGGGGACTGCAGCGCAGCGGTGAAACTGTCGATGCGGCCGTACGGCCCGAGCTCGACGGGTTCCAGCGTCGGCGCCTGGCAATGCGTGCAGCCGCCGCCGATCTTGCGCGGGAAGTAAAGCTCGCCACAGGCCACGCACCGGCTGCCGAGCAGCCGCGTTTTCCCATCGGGGCAGACCATCCAGAGGCCCTTCTTGATCGAGACCACATCGTCGGCGTCGCTCATCTGTTTCCTTGGGCTCGCACTGGACTGCTGTATCTCTAATTGATCAATCAGGTATGTTTACGCTAGCAGCGTGATCTGTTTCCGTCAATCTCTTTGATCCTTTGGTTGACGCGTACCAGGGGCTCTGTTAAATTTCAGCCAAACAAGTGATCGATCAATCAGAAATGTCCAGACGGATTACAACCCAGGTTCAGAACAGCAAGCTCGTGGAGGAGCGGCGAAACCTCATCATCGCCGCCGCGATCCAGGTGTTCAGGCGCAAGGGTTACCACGTCGCGACCACCAAGGACGTCGCCCTGGCCGCGGGTGTGACCCAGAGCAACCTCTACAACTACATCTCCAGCAAGGACGACATCCTGTACATGGTGTGCGAGCGCCTGATGGGGCTCTACAACAGCGCCGTCGAGGCGGCAACGGCGCGGTTCACGGATCCGCACGAGCAACTCGTCGAGTCGCTGCGCGCCATCATCAGCCTGATGATGGCGCATCGGGAAGAGCTCGTGCTTCTCTACAACGATGCACATTCGCTAAACAAGGACGACCGGCGGCTCATCCTGTCGATGATCTCCCGCTTCATCGGGCAATTCGAGCAGCTCATACGCAATTACGAAACGGCCTGTGGAGCTACGCACGTCGTGAACCGGCGGCTGGGCGCCAACCTGCTGTCGTTCGTTCCCGCCGTGGTGGCGCTTCGGCATTGGGACCTGGCGCCACATCTGCAGAAAAGCGACGTCGAACAGGAAATCCTGTCCTTCCTGCTCGCGGGTCTAGGCATCGGCGCGCAGCCGCCCGCGCGCGCATTGATTCCGGCGGAGGCAGGCGCGCCTGGGGCATGAATCGACTTCGGGTGGTAACCGTTCGGTGGGCAAGGCGCCCGCCCCTGACTAGGAGCTCACAGATGAACACGAGATTCCGCATTCGCGCACTGACAGCGCTGGGCTTGGTCACGCTCGCGACGCTTCCCCGCCGGGCGCTGTCGCAGGGCACCGACATCAAGGAGCGACGCCTGAAATTCGCGATGTCGGTGGGCGTCAATTCCCCCTGGACGCAAGCGGCTCAACGCTTCGCAAGGCAGGTCGAGTCGGACTCCGGCGGGCGCATTCGCGTGACCGTCTTTCCCGACGGCCAGCTCTCCAACGGCAACCAGGTCGCCGAGTTCGAACTGCTCAAGAACGGCAGCGTGGACTTCACCTTCCACTCGAGCATCATCCTGAGTTCCATCGATCCACGTTTCTCGGTCTTTTCGTTGCCGTGGATCGCGCCCAGCAATGAGGCGCTGATCGCACTGATGGACGGGCCGGGGCAGGAGATCTGGCGCGGTCTGGACAAGGTGGGTGTCGTGCCGTTGGGCGGCTACAGTTCCACGGGCTTCCGGCAGCTGACGAACAACAAGGTGCAGGTCACGAAACCGGCCGACCTCAAGGGATTGACGCTGCGCATCCCGGGGCTCAAGCTCTATCAGGCCATCTTCAAGGAGCTCGGGGTCAATCCGGTGTCCACCAGTTTCGGCGAGCTCTACGGCGCGCTGCAGCAGGGGCTGGTCGACGGCCAGGAGAATCCGATCAGCCTGATCTACGCGACGAAGTTCCACGAGATCCAGAAGCACATGACGATCTGGAACTATTCGGCGGACTCGATTGCCATCCTGAGCAACAACCGCCTGTGGCAGGACCTGAGCCCGAAGGAACGGGATATCTTCACCAACGCTGCGCGCGAGGCCGCCACATGGCATCGCAAAGCCCAGGCGGACGCCGATCAGAACCTGGTTGGCGAGATGCGCAAGCGACTTACGGTCGTCGAACTCAGTGCGCAGCAGATCGCGGTGTTCCGCGATGCGATGCAGCCGGTATACCGGGAATGGGAGGGCGTGATCGGCGCCGACCTGATGAAGGCCGCGCTGCGCCGTTGAGGCGCGATGGCATCCGCCGATAACACCGCCACGGGAGTTTCGATGGACACGCGTCGCGGCCGGGTTGCGCCTCTGTTGGCGATGGAATACGGGCTGCTCGAGCTGTCGTTCGTCGCACTCGTCGCGATGAACGCGGTCAACGTGTTCGCCCGCTACGTGCTGAACCGCTCGATCGGCTCGCTGTTCGAGGTCATGGTCCTGCTCTCGGTGGCGACCTACTGGCTGGGGATCGCGACGGCCGAGCGGTCGCGGACCCACCTCGGCATGAACTTCGTTACGTCGAAGCTCACCGGGACCGCGCAGCGGGTATGCGAATGGCTGCGGCTGGCGGTGATCGCGGCATTCCTGCTCGCCGCGGCCTACAGCGCCGCTGGGGTTGCATGGAGCCAGTACCGCAGCGGTGCGGTCTCGGGCACGCTGGGCATGCCGCTGTGGCCTTTCACGATTTTCATCCCGCTGGGCTGCCTGCTGATGTTGGCGCGGGTGCTGCGCCCAACGCGGAG
>SXGS01622373.1_pt1 | contig 14673 bp, 15 predicted proteins | sample 3174681 | NCBI WGS metagenome assembly SXGS01 (sample SAMN11356861, study PRJNA531348) | freshwater metagenome | isolation source: freshwater sample F1-80 | place: China: Fuxian Lake, Yuxi | collected 2017-12-25
GAGCGGGAAGACGCCCTTGAAGATGAGGAACTCGCCGATGAAGCCGTTCAAGCCCGGCAAGCCCAGCGACGAGAACAGCGCGATGCCCATCAGCCCGCAGAAGACCGGGGCGACCTTCCGCAAGCCGCCGAAGTCGTCGAGGCCGCGCGCGCCGTTGCTGCGGTCTTCGAGGAAGGCGACGAAGCAGAAGAGCAGGCTCGCGGTGATGCCGTGGTTGAACATCTGGAGCACCACGCCGTTGAGCGCCGCCGTGCGGTCGAGGGCGGTGCCGGTCGCGCTCGCCGCCGCGAAGACGCCGAGCAGGCAGTAGCCAAGGTGGTTGATGGACGAGTAGGCGAGGATGCGCTTGAGGTCGCGCTGCGCGAGCGCGGCGAAGGTGGAGAGGACGATGGTCGCCACTGCCAGCCAGAGCAGCGGCGTGAGCAGCGCCTGCATCGGCTCGGGGAAGATGGGCAGCAGCAGCCGCACGAAGCCATACACGCCGAGCTTGGACATCACGCCGGTCAGGGCCATCGAGACGGGCGTGGGTGCTTCGGCGTAAGTCAGCGGCAGCCAGGTGTGGAACGGCCACAGCGGCACCTTCACCGCGAAGCCCAGCAGCGCGCCGATGAAGAGGACGAGATATGCCTTACCAGCGCCCCAGCCGAGCCACGCGAACTTCGCCTCGACCGCCGGGCCGAGTGCCTTCGTGCGCGCCAGCTCGGCGAGCTTGGTGAAGTCGAACGTGCCGGTCGCGAGGAACAGGCCGAGGAAGGCCAGCAGCAGCGCGATGCTGCCGACCATCGTGTAAACGAAGAACTGGAGCGCCGCGTCCGACCGCTGCGGGCCGCCCCAGAGCTTGATGAGGAAGAACGCGGGGATGAGGCTGAGTTCCCAGAAAAGAAACCAGTGGAAGAAGTTCAGCGCCGTGAACGCGCCGAAGAGACCACCTTGCAGGAAGAGGAACAGGCCGCAGTAGAGCGGGACGTCCTCTTGGATTTTCTCCGAAGCCAAAACCGCCATCGGGATGACGAGCGCGGCGAGCATGAGCATGACGAGCCCGAGGCCATCGAGGCCGACGTGATACTCGACGCCGAGCGTGGGAATCCAAGAATGCCGCTCGACGAACTGCATCGCACCGTCGGCGGGGTTGGTGTTCATCCACAGCGCGGCGACGACCGCGAGGGCGAGGATGTTGATCGCCAAAGTGAGCCCACGCGCGAGCTGGCGACGCTCGCGGTCCACGCCGAAGACCAGCGCAGCCCCCACCAGCGGCAGGAAGGTCAGAATCGAGATGAGCGGGAGACCGTTCACTTGTTGCACCCCACGGCGAGAATGAAGACGAAGAGCACGAGCGCGACGCCGATGCTGCGCAGGTATTGGTGAATCTGCCCGCCCTGCAAGTCCGAGGCGGCTTCAGCTCCGCGCCGGACTTCGCCGCAGCCGGCATCGAAGAGCTTGTTCACAACGAACTCATCAAAGAGCTTCGCGACGTGAGCGCAGCCGGTCGTGGCCCAGCCGACGATGGACACGAGGAGGTCGAGCACGCGGCGGTCAAGGTCGTGGCACAACTCGCCGAGGCGGGCGTTCCACTTCACGAAAGTCGCAGCATACAGCTCGTCCACGAAGAACTTCCCGCGCGACCAGGCGAAGGGCTCGGGGAACTGCTGCTCCAACGGGTCGGTCTCCTCGGGCTTCTCAGCGGGCAGCAGGCCGTAAAACCACCAGCCCAGCCCGATGCCGCCCGCAACGACCACGCCGGAGACGACGAGCAACGTGAGCGTGCCCGCGTTGAAGAGCTTGCCCGGATTCCAGTGCGCCGCCTTGCCGATGAGATACTCCGGCAGCCACGGCCAGAGCGGCGTGCTTACGAGCGTGAGCAGCACGGTGCAAGCGGCGAGGATTTGCAACGGGAGGGTCATCACCGCCGGACTTTCGTGCGGGTCGTGGGCAGGAGCGGAGTGGTGGAGTGGTGGAGTGGTGGAGTGATGAGGGTCATGTCCAGCGCCGCCTGACTCCATTACTCCATCACTCCCCTTCTCCGCTTCTCCGTGTCCACCGCGATACTTGCCAGCAAAGACAAAGCACATTTGCCGGGTCATGTAGAAGGCCGTGAGGAACGCGCCGCCGAGGCCGAGGAAGAACGGGATTTTACTCGGCTGATACAGCCACGCGGCGTGGAGGATTTCGTCCTTCGACCAGAAGCCGCAGAAAACCAGCGGCACGCCGGACAGCGCCATCATGCCGATGGCGTAGGTCGCGAAGGTCACGGGCATGTATTTCTTGATGCCACCCATGCGCCGGATGTCCTGCTCCTCGTGGCAGCCGTGGATGATGGAGCCGGAGCCGAGGAAGAGCAGCGCCTTGAAGAACGCGTGCGTGAGCAGATGGAACATCCCGACCGCCACGCCGCCGATGCCCAGGCCCATCATCATGTAGCCCAGCTGCGACACGGTGGAGTAGGCGAGGATGCGCTTGATGTCCGTCTGCGACACGGCGACGAGCGCGCCGAAGAGGGCCGTGAGCGCGCCTATCCACGTCACGGCAGTCAGCGGAATGGGTTCGGACACGCCGGCCTGCTGCATCTCCATCAGCGGATACGCGCGGGCCACGAGGAAGACGCCGGCGGCCACCATCGTCGCGGCGTGGATGAGCGCGCTGACGGGCGGGGGGCCTTCCATCGCGTCCGGCAGCCAGACGTGCAGCGGGAGCTGGCCGGACTTGCCAATCGCGCCACAGAAGAGCAGCAGGCCAATCGCCGAGCTGGCGGCGAGTCCGCCGATGGTCGTGTGCGCGACCATCTTGGCCAGCGCGTCCTGTTCGAGGCAGCCGCGACCGGAGTCGTAAAAGAGCAGCGTGCCCGTCTCGGAGTAGAGCCACACGATGCCGAGGAAGAAAAACACGTCGCCGATGCGCGTGGTGATGAAGGCCTTCTTGGCCGCCGCCGCCGCGCTGGGCTTGTGAAACCAGAAACCGATGAGGAGATAACTTGCGAGGCCCACCAGCTCCCAGCACATGAAGAGCAGCAGCAGGTTGTTCGCGATGATGAGGCCGAGCATCGCGGCGGCGAAGAGCGAGAGGAAGCAGAAGAACCGCGTGAAGTTCTCGTCGTGGCTCATGTAGCCGACGCTGAAGATGAAGATGAGCGAACCAACGAAGGTAATCATCACCACCATCGCCGCCGTGAGCGGGTCCAGCACCCAGCCGAGGCGGACCACGGTGTCGCCGAGCGCGAACCAGTCGAAGTTGAAGACCTGCCGCGAAGCCGCGCCGTGCTTGCCGAGCGTCTCGACGAACGCCGCGCAGGACAGCAGGAAGGACGCGCCCATCGAGCCGATGGCCAGCCCCGCCGCGAGCGAGCGGTTCGGCCGCTTCAGCAACGCGCTGATGCCCGCCGCCAGCAGCGGCAGCACGGGGATGAGCCAGAGGTTTTGGAGAATCCAACTCATCCCTTCATGTCCTTCACCTTGTCCACGTTCGCGGTGCGGAAGTGACGGTAAATCGTAATGCTAAGGGCTAGGCCGACGGCGGCTTCGGCGGCGGCGATGGCGATGCTAAAGAGCGCGAACATCAGGCCGGTCTGCGTCTCCGGGTGTTCGCTGAAGCGCCAGAAGGCGATAAAGTTCAGGTTCGCCGCGTTGAGCATCAACTCGATGCCGATCAGCACCATGATGGCGTTGCGCCGCGTGAGCGCGCCGGCGAGGCCGATGCAGAAGAGCAGCGCGGAGACGAGGAGGTAGCCGGAGAGCGGGGTCATCGAGAACCCTCCTTGTCCTTCATCGCGATGATGACTGCGCCGAGCATGGCGGCGGTGAGCAGCAGGGCCATGACCTCCAGCGGGAGGACGTAATCGGTCATCAGCTTTTGGCCGAGGGTCTTGACGGAGACTTCAGGTGCTGGTGCTGCGATGCGCTTGCCGACGGGACTGGCGAGGACGGCGAGGGCCATCGTGAGGAATGCGCCGACTGCCACCGAGATGCCGACCCACGGCGTGACGGTCGTCGGCTCGTCCTTCGGTTCCGTGCTGCGCGTGAGCAGGATGGCGAAGACGATGAGAATCGAGACCGCGCCGACATAGACGAGGATTTGCGTGAAGCCGACAAACTCGGCGTTGAGCTGGAGGTAAAGCCCGGCCAACCCGGCGAAGGTCAGCACGAGGCTCAACGCGCAATGCACCAAGTTCCGCAGCGACATCGCCGCGATGGCGCTGCCGACCGTGAGTCCTGCGATGATGGCGAAGGGGAGGGTCAAAGTGATTAGGGCTCAGTAATTAGTTGGCGAACCGGTATTCGCGTTTGGTGAACTTGGCTTCGAAGCTGCGGCCGAGGAGCCAGTAGGGCACGGCCAACATGGCGAAGCCCAGGGGCCAGCGGGCGACGAGTGGAATGTTGTTGGCCAGCAGGTGCCACAGCGCGGCGACGACAAGGTTGATGAGCGTCATCGGCAGCAGGAATTTCCACGCGAAGCCCATGAGCTGGTCAGTGCGCAGGCGGGGCAGCGTGCCGCGTAGCCAGATGAAGAGGACGATGAGCGCGGAGAGCTTGCCGAGGAACCAGCACCACGAAGGAATCCAAGTGAACGGCGCGATGTTCACCGGCGGCAGCCAGCCGCCGAGGAAGAGCGTGATGCCCAGCCCGCACATGGCGAAGAGGCCGAGGTATTCCGCGAGGAAGAAGATGGCGAACTTAAAGCCGGAGTATTCCGTGAAGTAGCCGGCAATGATTTCCGACTCGGCTTCGGGCAGGTCAAACGGCGTGCGGTTCGCCTCGGCGGCGGCGGCGGTGAGGAACAGGAAGAAGCCGACGAGGCCCCACGGGGTGAAGAGGTGCCAGTTGTGCAGGAAGCCGAAGTGGACCGTGGCCTGGCTCTCGACAATCGCCGTCAGCGAGAGCGTCCCGGTAATCATCACCACCGTCAGTGACGAAAGGATGAGCGGGATTTCGTAGGAGACCATCTGCGCGACGGCCCGCATCGCGCCGAGGAGGGAATACTTGTTGCGGCTCGACCAGCCGGCCATGAACACGCTGAGTTCCGTGCTCGCGCCAACGGCGAAGAAGAACAGCAGGCCCGTCTGCGGCAGGTCGAGCGGAACCATGTTTTTACCGAACGGCAGCACCGAGTAAGTCAGCAGCACCGGAATGAGCAGCGCGATGGGCGCGAGGAAGTGGACGACCTTGTCCGCCGCGCGCGGGACGACGTCCTCCTTGATGAGCGACTTGATGCCGTCGGCAATGAACTGGCCGAAGCCGAAGAGGCGGATGTTCGTGAGCGGGATGCCCACGCGGTTCGGCCCGATGCGGTTTTGGATCCGGCCCAGGCCCTTGCGCTCGATGACGGTCGTGAGCGCGAACATGAGAGGGAAAACGGCGAGAATGGGCGTGATGGAGATTGCCGCCGAGACGAGTGGCAACGTCCATTCGGGCAGGAACCCTTGCAGCAAGTTCATGAGCCACGCTTTGAGCGTGACGGGGAATTGGTCGAGTTTGGCGAACAGCTCGGCCATGACTATGCGGCGGGCGCAGCCGCCGGGGCCGCAGCGGGGGCAGAGGGTTTCGGCACGGGGGCCGTCGCAGCCACACCGACAGGAGCAGCGGCAGCAGCGGCTTCCGCCTTGGCTTTCGCGTCAGCAGCGGCCTTGGCTTTGGCTTCCACGTCGGCCTTCGCCTTGGCTTTCGCCTTCGCCACTTCGATGGCGAGGGCGTCATCGGACACGGCGGCCTCCGTCGGGTGAATCTTGCGGTAGTGCTCGTTCGACTTGGCGAGTTGGTGTTTGTTGACGAGCAACCCACCGAAGCGGTCGGTGTTCGACAGCTCGAACTCCGTGTCCATCTTGATGGCCTCGAAGGGGCAGACCTCGACGCAAATCTGGCAGCTCATGCAGACCGACAGGTCAATGTCGAAGGTCACCGGGTAAAGCTGCATCTGGCCCTTGTAGTCGGCGCGCTTGTCCTTGCTCTTGACGATGTAGATGCACTGCGGCGGGCATTCCTTCTCACAAATCTGGCAGGCCACGCACCGCAGGCCCTGCATCGGGTCCTCGGTGTCGTGGACGAGGAAGGGGAACTGCCGCGCGTTCTCCTTCGAGGCGATGCGTTGCTCGGGATACTCGACGGTCGTGAGGCGCTCCGGGTCGTGGTAGCTGCCGGCGAAGTTTTTCGCGGTCTCCACCATGCCTTTGAGTATTCCGGTGCCGAGCATTTAAGTGAGTTTTAAGATTCGCGCCGGTGGATGCAAGATTTCAGCGGTCAACCTCGCCCAGCACGATATCCACGCTCCCCAGCGTGATGACCGCATCCGCCACGGTCTGCCCGAGGCACATGTCTTCGAGGATGGTCAGGTTGATGAGGCTCGGCGGGCGGACACGGTAGCGATACGGGTTCGGGCTGCCGTCACTGATGAGGTAGAAGCCCAGCTCCCCCTTCGGCGTCTCGATGCGACCGTAAGCCTCGCCGGGCTTCGGACGGAAGCCGCGCAACTTCGCCTTCGGGTCCACCACCGGACCCTCGGGAATGTCCTTGAGCGCCGGCTCCAGAATCTTCAGCGACTCGCGCATCTCCAGCATCCGAATCATGTAGCGGTCGTAAACATCGCCGTGGTCGCCGAGCGGGACGCGGAACGGATAGCGGCTGTAGATGCCGTAGTTGTCCACCTTGCGGAGGTCATAGTCCACGCCGCTGGCACGCAGCATCGGGCCGGTGATGCCGGCGTTGATGGCGAGTTCCGCTGACAACTTGCCCACGCCCTGCGTGCGGGCCATGAGGATTTCGTTGCCGGAGAGAAGGGCATCGAACTCATCCAGAAACTTCGGATACTCGGCCACAACTTTCCTCGCTTCGGCCAGCCAGCCCGCCGGCAAGTCGCACCGGCAGCCGCCAAACCTCATGTAATTACACATCATCCGCGCGCCCGTGAGCGACTCGAACAAGTCGAGAATCTTCTCGCGCTCGCGGAACGCATACATCAGCGGCGTGCCCAGCGCGCCCATGTCCTGAAGCAGAAAGCCCGCGAGACAAGTGTGATTCAGCACGCGCGTCAGCTCGGCGGTGATGAGGCGAATGTATTCCGCGCGCTCGGGCACTTGCAGCCCGGCGAGCTTCTCGACCGCCAGCGCGTAAGCCCAGTTGTTCGTGAGTGAGCAGAAGTAATCTAGCCGGTCCGTATAAGGCATCGAGCCGAGGTAGCTCGTGTTCTCGGCAATCTTCTCGTGATTGCGGTGCAGGTAGCCAAAGACCGGCTTGAGCTTCACGACCGTCTCGCCGTCGAGCACCACGTCCATGCGGAAGACGCCGTGCGTGGACGGGTGCTGCGGCCCCATCGCGACTTCGAGCAACTCGCCCTCGCGCCCCACGCCGATGACCTCGGCCTTGCGTTGGAAGTCCGTCTTCCCCGCATCGTAGGCGAGGTCGTGGAACGTCATGAACTGCGTGCCGTCCACGGGAGTTGCGGTAGCCGTGCTCACGCTTTCACCTCCGCTTTCGGCAGATGCGCCTTCGCCTTCTCCAGCACTTCATCATGCGGCGTCGGCTCGTATTCGTAATCGTCCGGCTCCGCGTAGTCCTTGCGCATCGGGTAATCCTTAAAACCATCCCACATCAGAATCCGCCGCAAGTCCGGGTGCCCGTCGAAGAGCACGCCGTAGAGGTCGAACACCTCGCGCTCCTGAAACTCGCAGCTCCGCCAGAGCGGCGTGAGCGACGTGACCTTCACCGGGTCCGCGCGGCCCGGCGTGCGCTGGCGGAGGATGACCGGCCCGTGCTTCAGCGCCATCGAGTAGAGGTGATAGACCGCTTCGAGGTAGCCGGCGCGCTTGGTCTTTTTCACTTCCTCGACCTCCTTCTCCACGCCGTCCACGACCTTCTTGACCTTCACCTTCTCGGACAGCTCGGCGTCGAGGAAATCAACCCCGGTGACATTCGAGCAATAGTCGAGGCGGAGCTGCGGGTCATCGCGGAGGAACTTGGCGACAGCATAGGCGTGCTCGACATCCACGAGCAACGAATGCTGCGCGCACGGGCTGTCGTTCTTCACGACGCTCAATTGCGCGCCGGGCGCGGCGACGGCGGCACGGGCAAGGGTTTGCTCAAGAGTTTCCACGGGAGAAAAGTTCAGCGGACAACCACCGCCGGTCTCCACACGTTCGGGTTCTTCGAGGGCACGAGGTCGTGCTCGCCGAAGAGGGGGACGGGGAATTCGCTGGGGAGGTCGGCGTTCAGGTGGCGCGCGCGGTCGGGGCCGGTGAGCTTCTGGGCGTCAATCTTCCGCTGGAGCGTCATGAAGGCGTGGATGAGCGCCTCGGGCCGGGGCGGGCAGCCGGGGATGTGGACATCCACCGGGATGTATCTGTCTATGCCCTTGAGGACGTTGTAGCCCTGCTTGAAGGGGCCGCCGCTGATGGCGCACGCGCCCATGGCGATGACGTATTTCGGCTCCGGCATCTGGTTGTAGAGGCGCACGACTTGCGGGGCCATCTTCTTGGTCACGGTGCCGGCGACAATCATCAGGTCCGCCTGCCGGGGCGAGGGGCGGAAGACTTCCGCGCCGAAGCGGGCGAGGTCGTAGCGGGCCATGCTGGCGGCCATCATCTCGATGGCGCAGCACGCGAGGCCGAAGGAGAGCGGCCAGACGGAGTTCTTGCGGCCCCAGTTGTAAAGCTCCTCGAGCTTCACGACCACGACGCCTTGCTTGCTGAGTTCGTTGCGGAGTCCGTCGTCCATGAATCAAGAATTAAGGATGAAGGATGAACGGGGGGAGGCGGCGGGTGACTTGTGGCGGTTCATAGTTCTTCGTTCATACTTCATCATTTCCAAGTGAGCACTCCCTTCACCCACGCCCACGCCAGTCCCTCGACCAGCAGCAGCACGAAGACGAGCATCGCCAGAACCGCGCCCACGGAAAGGCCCGTGAAGGCGACGCAGAAGGGCAGCAGAAAAATCGTCTCCACGTCGAAGATGAGGAACAGGATGCCGTAGAGGTAATACTCGGACTTGAAGGCCACCCACGCGTCGCCCTTGGATTCCAGGCCGCACTCGTAGGTCGCGTTCTTCATCTCGCCGGGTTTCGCCGGGGAAAACATTTTCGCCCACAGCATCGCGAGGAGGAGCGGGCCGACCGCGAAGCCCAGCGCCATCACGAAGAAGACGAGGAGGAAGAGGTAAGGATGTTTGTCCGGGGGCATGGGAGATCAGTTCGCCGACGGATTGTGCTTTTGCAGGCCAACGGAGTGCGCGATGTCGTCGAACTCCTCGCGCGAGACTTCTTCGAGCTGCTTGCCCTTCTGCTTGAGCTTCTCGTTGATCTTGATGGCCTTCTCGGTCATCTGCTCGTGCGTGTCCTTCGAGCCACCGACGAGCGCGAAGTTGTCCCCCGTCGTGATGCGCTTGTGCCCGTCGGAATCCAGCCCGACGCCGAGGATCACGGCCTTGGCTGGCTTCTTCTTTCTCAGCGGTTCTGACACGCGCGGGAAACTACCGGGCGGACTTCAAACTGCAAGGCGCAAGTCGGTCGAGGTGCGCTCCGCAAACTCAAAGCGAGGACAGGATCGCCTCCGCAGCCGCGCGCGGGTTGGAAGCGGCGCAGATGGGGCGGCCGATGACCAGCCAGCTCGCGCCCGCGGCCATCGCCTCCTTCGGCGTGAGCGTGCGCTTCTGATCATCCGACTTGCTGTCGGCGGAACGGATTCCAGGCGTCACGAGCTGGATGTGCGAGGGAAGGATTTGCCGGAGTCGGGCAATCTCCAGCGGCGAGCACACCAACCCGCCCAAGCCGGCCTTCGCCCCAAGGCCCGCGAGTCGCTCGACCTGATTGCCCACGTCGTGCGGGATGCCAACTTCATCGAGGTCGTTCGTGTTGAGGCTGGTCAAGACCGTGACGCCGAGCACGAGCGGCTGCGACTTGCCGGAGCGCAGTGCGGCTTCCTCCGCCGACTTCTGCGCCGCTTGCATCATCGCCAGCCCGCCGCTGGTGTGGATCGTCAGGATCTGCACGTCGAGCCGCACGGCGGCTTCGACGGCCTTGGCGACGGTGTTGGGAATGTCGTGGAACTTGAGATCGAGGAAGACGGACGCGCCTGTGTCGCGGATGCGACGCACGATCTCCGGCCCCGTCGCGACGAAGAGTTCCTTGCCCACCTTGAACGCACCGACGACGGGCGCGAGCTGCTGCACGAGCGCGAGCGCCGACTCCAGGTGAGGAACGTCGAGGGCGACGATGATGGGATTACGCGCTTGGCTCATGCTCTCGAAATCAAAACCGGCTCCGCTCCCCTGCCCTGCTACCAGAGAAATGACTTTTGCTCCGCCAGCATCTGGTCGCCGTCCCAGAGCGTCACGCGCCACGCAACCACTCCGCCGAGGAGCTGGTAAGCATCCTTGTCCAACGTCACAGCCGACCACGTGCTACCGCTCCAGCCGGGCTTCACGGTGGTCTCAAGCACCTTCGGCTGCGCCGCTGCCTTGCCACCGCGCGCCTCGACACGGATGCGGAGATTGGCGGGTGTGCCGCCCGCCGACCAATTCACGTCGAAGCGCAACGTGCTGACTTCCGCCGGGGTTTTCCGCAAGTGCGCCTGATACGCGTCGCGCTCGAAGAGGCTGGGCGAGAGCGCGTGTCGGCCCTGCTGGTCGAGGAAGTGGGGCAGCACCTTGAGCACCTTGCCGCTGCCCGCGTGGGCCAGCAGGGCGGTCGAAGCGAGAAGGACGGCGATCAATCCGGTCAGGCAACGCATGGGTGCGAGCATACCGCCGCGCGCCGCGATGACAACGGGGATTTCCGCCGATGTGGTTTCCGCCAGCGCTCGTCGTCTGGCATATCGGCTTGCCCCACTGACTGAATCGCGCACACTCGGACACCGGCGGTCCCCAGTGCGGACGCCGCCTTCGCGCTCGTAGCTCAGTTGGATAGAGCATCCGCCTTCTAAGTCCCCCAGGCCGTTTTTCTCATTTTCCCTCACCTGCATCCAAATGTGCTTCACGCTGCAATTCAAGGACTTGAGGAGCTTCACGCCTTCGCCAACTCTGCCCGACAAAGCGTGAAAAACGCTGCCGAGTATAGAAAAGCAGTATAGAAAAACTCGCGGTGATCAAATGGGAAAAACCGGTGGCTTGGAACGTAAGCAGAAGCTGCCTTCGCTCATGCTCCAGACCACAAATCGGAAGCTTGAGCGGGCATTTCAAACCCGTGGTGCCTGTCATTTGGAATTGGTAAACTGCTCCTGTGCCCGACCTCTTCGATTCCGTTCAACCGCCCAGCTTCAACCTGTCCCGTTTCGGCATGAAGGCGGTTTGCGCGGCGCATTCCAGAGCGGCCACCGGATACATGCCTGCCAGTGCCAGAAGGCCGAAAACACCCACGCGCGGATGAGGCCGCGTCATGCTCACCTCACCGCCCGCCGTCCCAACTCCAATCCTCCTCGTGAATACGCCCTAGCTTTGAAAGGGTGTGCGAAATGGAAACTCGACAATACTGGAGCTGATCGCTACCAACGCAATGAACACTGAAGCACCGGGAAAAGTAGCGCCCAATGTGTGGCATGGCAAGGCAGATGGTCGGGGTTGAAATCGGTCAAAGAATCAGCTCTGCATGACGCGATTGAACAAGTTTGGTGAGATTGAGGAAAACGCGGCGTGTCCGAATTGCGATCGGTCGTTGGAGCACGGGTGGGTTGCTTGCCCGGCCTGCGGGCTGAAACTAGGGGTGACGGGTTCCTCGCCGCGCGATCTCGGTGAATCCACAACACGCCAAACGATTACCGGTTTCGCTTCATTGGCCTCGTCTGCCTATCGTTTCGTTCTGGCCCACCCTCTCTTCGCTGCCTATGCCCTTGCGTTGGGAATAATCACGCTGGCATCAGTCGGTTTCGAAAAGGAGCTGAAAGCGTGGCAACCTGAAATGCCTGGGGTTGTGATTTTCATGATCGTCTTGGTGCTACCCCCGGTTGCGATCGCTACTGCCTTCTTTTTCGCCTTTGACAACGACACCGATTTCGTGGAATGCAACGCCGTCCAACTTTCACTTTTCGTTTTCGTTTGTTGCTTTGGCCTCAGCCTTTTGGCGTGGATCAAGTCCTTTGCGTGGCTCATTGTTCTACCTTTCCTCTCAGCCATGCTCATAAAGCCCCCCCGGTAGCGACCGTAGCACCACATGACTAAGTCGAAGCAAGAGTGGCAAAATGAGGTGGAAAGCGCCTGCGCGGAAGCAGGAGGCGCGAGCGACAACTATGCTCAGGCAAAGGATGAGTTGGAATCGGCTCGCGACGCGGAGGTCAGCGCCCGGCAGGAAGTCGTGTCGGCCGAACGAGAGGTTGAGTCTGCGAAAGCCACGGTTTCATTGGCCAAACAAACTCTGGCATCCGCACAGGAAGAACTGCGGCTCGTTCAGGCAGACCGAGAAGCATCATCTGAAGAAAAAGCTGCGGCACGGGAAACCGTCAAGGCGGCGCGTGAAGAACTCAGCAACGCCGAGCGAGAACTCTCCGAAGCGCAAAAACACCTTAATCAGGCCCAGCAAAAAATGAGCGAGGCCGAACGGCGGGTCGCCGAAGCCGGGCGCGCTTTTGCAGCAGCCGAACAAAGCGTGTCCGATGCGCGCTCTCGGTTGGAGAGCATCACATCCTCTGCCGAGGATGGTCTTTCACAAGCCGGGGCAGCTCGTGTTCCCGATGGTCCAGCAAGGTTTTCGAGCCACTTCACAGCGGCGCGCACGCATCGCGACGAAGAAACTGATTTCTTCAGGAATTTGGTTGATGAACTCAACGGTGCGCTGGCGGATTTGAACAACGCCACCTCGGCATCCCCACGCCAAGGGCACTCCAGCAGTTCTTGTTCTGGTTCGTCCGGCGCACTTTGGGGTGGTGGCTTAGGCGGGGGACTGCCGGACTTGGCTCCTCGGTTTGGCGGAGGCGGGTTTGGCTTGCCGGGGATTTCGGGTATCGGCCTAATCGGAGCGCTTGCGCCGCATTCTGCTTTTGCTCCTCGTGGCCCATCAATGCTGGCGACATCACCGCAGAGTTTTTCTCCGGCTTGGGCACGCCGGGAAGGCAATGAGTTGTTGCTTGGATTCTCCACAGTGGCTCCACCCGGCGCACTTCCATTCCTGGGAACCGGGCCAGTGCCCACCAGTTCCTACTTGCGGCTTGGCCTCGGAACAGCCGGAACCGGCTGGACCACACCTCTGGGTTTTGGAACGACCCCGTCTTCCTACACTCCTTCATTGGGCAGTCCGACGCTGGGCTTCGGCAATCGTGGCTACGATATTCTTCCACAAATTTCGCTCACGCCCTCCAGAGGAGGACTGGGATTGGCCACAGGTGGTCTGCCGAGCTCCATGACCGGTGGTGTCCAAAGCTTCGATTTGGGCCGTGGCCTCGGCTGGGGAAACGCTTGTGACAATATTGGAGGAGGATTTGGGGGTGGTTTCGGTGGGTTTGGTGGTGGGCTCGGTTCATAAGACGAAAGAAGAAATCTCAGTATGAGCAACAAAGCAAAACCGGAACTGCCGCAGGCCGTGCAGCAGTTCATTCAAGATTTGGACGGGGCATTGGGCGACTGCCTGGTGGGAATCGTTCTCTTTGGATCGCTTGCGAGGGGCGCAGGAAAGGCAGAGAGCGACATTGATTTGGCTGTTGTCGTGACGGATGTGAATGCCGAGCGAAGCCGACAGGAGGTTTTCAGGGTCTTCGGTGCGAGTGGTGCTTCGCCAGATGCGGTGGCTCTGAGCGTGGAAAGCTACATGCGGCTGAAGGAATTTCTGCGCGTTGGAGATCCATTCGCTTGGGTGATCTGCTCCGAAGGGTTCATTCTCAAGGACAGGTCCGAATTGCTTGGGCGGCTTCAGCAGCAGTGCCGTGCAGCAACGGGAGACCGGAAGGTCGCGCCCACCGTGGGCTATTTGGAGGGCAAGAGCCGCATGCACTACGCGCAAGCGATGCAGTCATTCTGGCAATGCCTTTCCAACCTTCAGCTTTGCACCATGGCGGCTGCGCAGGCCGTGGCCGTTCAGCATTCCAAGCGGGACGTGCCCGAGAAAGACCTGGCCGGCTTGGGTGATTGGGGCCGCCTCAAAGAGACATTGCAACAAACCTCGGCTACCCGCCGGGAGATTGAAGCCGTCGAGCGTTTGATTCTCGCCCATAAGCAAGCGCGAACAAATGCGGAGGAATATGCCGGAAGAGACCTTGTGGAAGCTTTGCGAACTGTGGGAGAACTCTGGGCGAGGCTTTTGCCTGGATTCTCCAAAACAACGGGAGACAAGAAATGAGCGCGACGAACAAATACGGCGAGCTGGAATGCGACGCCTGTCCGAAATGCGGCGATCCGATCAAACCGCACTGGAAAGCATGCCCAAACTGTGCGTGCGGACTTGTGCCCGAGTGTTTGAATTGCGGAGCCCCAATGAAGGTTGGCTGGAAGGCTTGTCCCGAATGTGGTGCCCTCGTTGTTTCTGGCCGGTTCAAAGCCGACACAGATGTTCGTAAGCCATTTGATGTTCAGAAACGCTTTTTTGACGCTCTCGTGAACAACGATTTAGTTGCAGCCCAAGAGATGTTGGATAAAGGTGCGAAAGTCGATGGCGCGAGGGAGTCAGAGTCAGAGCTTTCGCCGTCTGAAGCATCTCACGGCACAACGGCTTTATGGTGTGCTTGTGTAGGGGGAGAATATGAACAGGCGATTTGGCTTCTTGATCGTGGCGCCAATCCTA